>Ga0224497_10000338_pt1 | contig 34077 bp, 30 predicted proteins | sample SF_Jul11_sed_USG_4_FD_167970 | JGI IMG/M metagenome (GOLD analysis project Ga0224497, IMG submission 167970) | Sediment microbial communities from San Francisco Bay, California, United States - SF_Jul11_sed_USGS_13 | ecosystem: Environmental > Aquatic > Marine > Sediment | place: USA...
CCTCCGCAGCGCCGCGCGCAATGAAGCTCGCGGCCTGGTTGTAATAGACCTGCGCAGCCTGAACATAGCCGATTTGTTCGTCCTCGAAATACCCAAGAACGCGCCCCAAGAAACTCGGCTTTGGCACGTGATCGGGGTCGAACGCGGAGATGATGTCATATCGGTCGAACCCGATCTCATGCAACCAGGCATTGACGTTGCCGTACTTGGTGCGGGACTTGAAGATGCCTTCCTCTGTCTGGTAGTGAGGGAGGTGTTTACGGCTGAAATGGTGAGCACCCAGCCGGATGCAAAGTGCTTTCACTCGGGGATCATCGCCCTCGTCGAGCACCCAGGTATCGTGCGGATAATCCATCGCGACGAGCGCTTGAACCGTATGCCTCAACATCTCCAGGGATTCCGCATCCGGAACGAAGGTTGTTAGGACGCCAACGCTCCACCCGAGCTGTGCAGGTACCGGGATGGGGCGCCGCATGCCGGGAAGAAGACACCAACTAAAAAGCCAGAAAGCGACCTGAACCGCAAGCAGTAGGGTCAAGAACGACAATGCGATGGGATCGCTATTCCACGCCTCCAATGTCAGCCAATAACGAAAGAAATAGAATCCGGTGCCGAGTGCCGTCAGCGTGAGGATCGCAAAAACTGCATAGTCCCACCATTTGAAGATCCTTGTAGTTTCGACATTGATGATCTTGGCCTTCCTCTCCCGGCTACTCTTTTCCAAATCCGATGAGATGTTACTGTATGCGGATCTTACCAAAACGCGATTACGCAAGCCAAAAACCCCATCGCACCGCGTCGTGACAGAAACCGATCTTTGCCTGCCTGAGGCTGCGCGGACGAATAGCCGAATCTCTGACGATACTTCCAACGGATTCCTTCGCGAAAACGTTAGGCAGGTGAGGTGGTGGTATTAGCCCTCATCGGCCTGTAAGATTCAGGGCGGACCGCGGTGATCTAAGCAAAGCAGGGACTGCTCGCTCGAACCGAATTGTGTACACTGTCTAGCCTTCTCCAGTGCCCTTGCTTGATCATACGTATACGCCGTGCGACGTCACCGAGAGGTTTTCGATTCGATTCAATGCTATTTCATCATCGGGAACGAGCGGCTCCCGCCGCGGTTCGGCCGCTTCTACTACGCGAATTTCTCCAAGCTCCATCACGTCGAAAATGATGGCACTCCGTACCGATACCACCTCGTGATGGATCGCGAGGTCAGTGACTGGTTGATGCAATACTTTCCGCAGCACTCGATCCTGGACAAGCTTCAGATGAACGCCGCGCGACTAGCCCTGCCCATGCAGCAGGGATACATATTTGCGAAAGGGGGCGTTCTCAACTGGGCATGGAGACTGTACGAAGGATCGTCAATCCAGCGGTTGAAGCACTCCCTTCTCTCGAAGCGAGCCTGACCATCGTGCGGTCCTGGCCGTTGGCAGCCCTTGTCGTCGTCGCGCTCGGGTCGATCGCTCGCCTTGCGCACCTGGACGCGGATCCGTACTACTACCAATGGATCGGCTACGTGGTTGACGAAGGCCGCTGGACGGAGCAAGCGCGCAGCGTCCACCTTTTTCATTCGCTCAACAATCTGAATTGGCTCTCCACGCTTCATCTTCTGGTCGCGCCAGGATTCCAACTCGCAAGCCTCGTTTCATTTTCGATCTTCGATGTCCATCTCTGGAGTGCACGATTGGTGAGCGCGGTCTTCGGCATCGGTATCCTCATCACCACTTACTTGATCCTCCGCAAGCGAATCGACGCCGGACGGCTGTTTTTTGCCGTCCTCGTCCTCGCATTCCAGGTCGATCTCGTGGTCTTGAGTCGACTCGCGATTCCCGAGATGGCGTCGCTTTGCGGTCACCTCGTGGCCTTCGCGATCTTGATGAGCGGCAGGCCTGGTGTGACCCGGGCGGTCGCGGCGGCCATCGCCTGCGCGATCGCACTTGTAATGAAGGGCACCACCCTATTCCTCGTACCTGCCTACCTGATCGCAATTCTCTCGCTGGGCAATGAGCCTGCAGCGCTCAAAGTGAAGGCAGGGGCCGCCTTCGCGTTAGTACTCGGTGTTGCCCCCGTCCTCGCGCTTGCGCTCGGACTCGCGACAGGGTTGATCGACACGACCCGATTGCTGGACTCCGCGGAAAAACTGCTTTCGTTCGTTTCGATCGCAGACTCGTACTCCTGGGTCAGCCTGTACTTCGTCAATTCCTACATGGTCAGCGTGAACTTGCTACTGGTCGGCGCGTGGCTGGTGTCCTGGCTGCCAGCCACCGGGTCGATCGATTGGAAGGACCCAGCGGCTCGAATATTTCACCATGCCGGGGTTTGGACGGTGTGCTGGTTGGCTGCCTCCATGACTTTGGACTACATGCCGGCACGATACGTTCTGCACGTGTTGGTTCCCCTCGTGCTGTATGTCGCGGCAGGCGCACATCTCGGCCGTGCCGGCCGCCTCAGCGATGCATTCGAGTATGTGGCCGCAATGCCACAGGGGCTCATGCGGGTCATTTACGCAACCTGGCTCGCCCTGCCCCTGGCGATTCTCTCAGCCCCGATCCTGGCCGCATCACTTGCCTTGCTCGCGGACGTGCCAGTCGAGAGCCTTGTAGGGCACCTGAGACACCGAATTTCACTCATTGCCTTGGCCACTAGCTTCGTCGTTCTAGTCGATGTCGTCCGACCGCTATCCAAAATGACTATGCAGAACCTCGCCTACGGCTCGCTCCTCGCCGCCCTGATCTGGGCGCTGGGCAGCATCGACGGCGTACTCTGGACCGGTTTCTGGGACGTCGCGTCGTCGCCAACGCTATGGAAACGCTCGGCCGCGCTGCTCATTCCATTTCTGGCGGTCGGTATGTTGGGCGGACGTCGTCAGAACTTCATCGCAGTGACGACGAAAGCCTTGATCGTCACACTGGTGGCGGCGCTCTTCCTCGACGGCCTCCTTCCTCAGTACTCACGGCCGAGTTTCTCAATCCGTGACGAGGGACGTGCGCTCGCGTCGGTGTTTCCTGCCGGCGCAGCGGTCAAAGCACGCCAGTCAAGTTCCCTGTTTCTGGAGAACGGCCTCCGCTATGACGAAGGAAGACTCAATGCGTCGAGCCCGCCGGCGGGCATCGTTGTCTTCGAGTATTTCGTTCGGAATTGCTGCAAGCCACCATATCGGCTCAAGTATCGACACGAGCTTCGATTCGATCCACGCTATTTTGTGGCCACGACCTTCGATCCGCCTCGAGGGCCGGCTACAGTTGCGGTCTACGAACTGCAGGAGCCCGAACGTGACTGATAAGCCCGCATTTTGATGCGAGATTGCACTCCGGGCAGGAATTTCGCGGCTGCAAGTACACGGCGGTGGATTCGAGCGCATGGACCGCGTGGTGATGAGATGAGGCCTGATCCTGTAGACTCCGGAGCGTTACGCTGAAATTCTGAAGGAATCACGCGATGCGGAACACGATAAACAAGACCGTTCTTGTAACCGGCGGCAGCGGTTTTATTGGATCACATCTTTGTCGGAAGCTGCTCGGCCTGGGGCACGACGTACTTTGCGTGGATAACCTGTTCACCGGCAGCAAAAGCAATATCCGTGACCTACTGTCGCACCCGAGCTTCGAGTTCATGCGTCACGACATCACGTTTCCGCTCTATGTCGAGGCCGACGAAATCTACAATCTCGCCTGTCCGGCTTCGCCGGTGCATTATCAGTTCGATCCGGTCCAGACGACGAAGACCTCGGTGCATGGTGCGATCAACATGCTCGGTGTCGCAAAACGCGTCAAGGCAAAGATTCTGCAGGCCTCCACCAGCGAAGTCTACGGAGACCCGGAAATTCACCCGCAGCCGGAAGGCTACTGGGGACGAGTCAATCCGATTGGTCCGCGAGCCTGCTACGACGAGGGCAAGCGTTGCGCGGAAACACTGTTCTTCGATTATTACCGGCAGTACCAGCTTCCGATCCGCGTGGTCCGGATCTTCAATACCTATGGTCCGAACATGCATCCGAACGACGGCCGGGTTGTATCGAATTTTATCGTTCAGGCGCTGCGTGGCGAAGACATCACGGTCTTCGGCGACGGTGGTCAGACGCGCAGTTTCCAGTTTATCGATGACCTCGTGACCGGCCTGGTTTGCATGATGACCAACGACCGCAATTTCATCGGGCCGATCAACCTTGGCAATCCACGTGAGTTCACGATCCTGGAACTGGCCGAACGCGTGCTGAAGCTCATTCCGGAAAGCCGAAGTCGCATCGTTTTCAGAGAGCTGCCGGCCGACGACCCGCGGCAGCGGAAACCCGACATCGCACTGGCGCAGGAAATTCTGAATTGGACGCCGGTGACGGAACTTGAGGAGGGGCTGCGCCAAACGATCGCCTACTTCCGTGCGGTGATAACCGATCCCGCGCGATTTGGCGGCTGATGCTCGAGGCGCTACGCCCAGGCCCGCGGCTGATCTCCTCACGCTCCCTATTACTGAGATGACTATCGCATCGACCTGTGGCGACACTCCTATCGTCAAATAATGCAAGTGTTGCACTTGTTGACTGAGAGCCGGGTAACAAGTCGAGGGGATACTCCCCTCATGCTCCCCTGTATCATGGGACGTTTCGCTCATTTTGAAACGGCCTATCGGAAGTTATAATGCCCATTTCAAACGCAGGACCGTGGTATATCTTATGGAAATTGCAATGAAAAGGTCACATTTTCCTAAATCGTGAGGATATGGCCGTGCAGAAACTAATGCCTGCGGATCAGGCTATGCTGATGGTTGCTTTTGGCAGGATGGATGTGGTGGCGCTGGCGGTGGCGATGGGAACCGTCTGCGCCATTGGGCTTTTTCTAATGACGGTTTCGCTGCTGATCAAAGGCGCGCCTGCAAGCATGCCTATCGGGCCACATTTGAGTCTCCTTAACATCTATCTGCCGGGATACAGCGTCAGCTGGGGGGGCGGCGTGATCGGTGCAGTTTACGCCTGGATTGCCGGCGCCGTGATGGGCTTTGTTTGGGCTGTCCTGTGGAATCTGACGCATTACCTCTACATCATCCTGATCGTCGTTCGCGACCGCTGGTGGAACCTGATGGGCGATTGAACCGGAAATGCCGATTTGGCTGGCCCGTAACAGTTTCACGGAAAAAAAGACACGAGAAATGAGTGAAAACGCACCCGTCATGATTAACGAAGTTCTTCTGCACGCAACGGTCAAGTGGAATACGCGGATGTTTGCAGGAATATGCGGCCTCATCGGCGCACTAACCTTGTTGTGCATGACATATCTTTCGCTCTTTCGAGGGATGCCCGACCCTGGCCATTATTTGAGTTTGCTGGGGTTATTTCTGCCGGGCTACACCGTCAGCGCCGGAGGCGCGTGGGTTGGATTTCTGTGGGGCGGCTTGATCGGAGCGGTTTCGGGCGCGATGATTTACCGTATCTACGCGCGCAGCATCCCGCAGCAGGTAGCCGATTATTTCGCCGGTAATAGATCCATACATACTCTTGAAAATGTTGTCCTGAAGCTCCACGGCCATTCTCTTGGCCTCGCGCTGGGCAGCCTGGCCGCGCTGGGGTTGCTGATTACGACGAATTGGCTGGTGGTTCGCGGGACCGCGGATGAAAGCGTTCACGCTGCGCTATTGTCCCAGTATCTTCCCGGGTATACGGTCAGCACCTCGGGTAGCATCCTCGGTGCGGTGGAAATTTTCGTCATCATTTATCTCTTCTGTGTTCTGCTGAGCGTGATTTATAACGGCGTTGTCGCCTTGCGGCAGAACGGCGCCGCATCATGAAAAATCCGGGCCACGTAGTGATATTGGGCGCCGGGCCGGCCGGGCTCGCTGCGGGTCATGAATTGAGCATCAATGGCGTAAAAGTGACCGTGTTGGAACGTAACGATTATGTCGGCGGCTTGTGCCGTACCGTGAAATACAAGGGATACAAGTTCGACCTGGGCGGGCACCGCTGGTTTACCAAGAACGAGGACCTCAACACCTGGTTCCGTCGCCTGATGGGCGACGAGATTGTCATGGTGGACCGCATCAGCCGCATTTACTATGGTGGCAAATACTTTTTCTACCCGGTTCGTTTTTCCGACATCCTGAAGAAAACCGGCCCGTTCACGATACTGCACGCAGGCCTGGCATTCCTGTGGGCCGTCCTCGCGCAATCGATCACCAATAAGCCGCCAGCCAACATGAAGGAGGCGTACGTCGCGCAATTCGGCAGCAAACTGTATGACATGTTTTTCCGCCGCTATAGCGAAAAAGTTTGGGGGTGCCCTTGCGAAGAGCTGTCGGCGGACTGGGTGTCCCAGCGCAGCAAAGGCCTGTCGATCTGGACGCTGGTGCGGGAGTCGCTGGTGGGCAACAAAGAACAAGTCACCAGCCTGATCGATAATTTCATGTATCCGCGCGATGGTTACGTTCGCATTCCGGAACGGATGGCTGAAGACATACAACGCCAGGGCAATGAGGTGCTGCTCGGCGCGGGAGTGACCCGGCTTACTTATCATGGCGCCAGTGATATTGAAGTGTTTTACCAGAAGAATGGCCAAGAGCGCAGCGTACGTGCGAACGCGGTTTTGTCCACCCTCCCGCTCGGACTGCTGGTGCAAATGCTCACCCCGGCTTGCGGCGAGAAAGTGGCGGCTGCGGCGCGCGGCCTGGTGTTCCGCGACTTGGTCACCGTTAACGCTATTTTCAGGCGCAAGCAGGTCTCGCCCGATACGTGGCTGTACGTGCAGGATGAGGACGTGTTGTTCGGAAGGCTGCACGAGCCGAAAAACTGGAGCGCCGCGATGGTGCCCGACGACGAGCATACCTCCGTGGTTCTGGAATGTTTTTGCACGCGGGGCGATTCCGTTTGGCAAATGACCGATGAGCAAATTGTGCAGCGGTGTCTGAGGGATCTGGTGGATAAGCTAAAATTCGTCCGCGATGAGGATTTCGAGGACGCTGCAGTGGTGCGCACCACACAGACTTATCCCGTCTATGATCTTGAATACGCAGAAAAGGTCGCCACTATCAAGGCGTTTCTGCACGACTTTGATGGGCTGCACATCGTCGGGCGCGGCGGCACCTTCCGATACAACAACGCGGATCATTCGATAGAAATGGGGCTGCTGCTTGGCCGCAAGCTGCTGGGTTATGACATCGACCACCTGGCCGTGAACACTGAACCGGAGTACCAGGAAATCAAGCAGGGCGATTCGATCCAGCGCGATCATTTTACCGATGCAACGTCGTCCTCCGGGAATCAGCCAAAACCCCCGCGGAACAAACGGCTTGTTGTTGACTGAATCTCCACTGCGGATAGCGGTGGTGGGCGCCGGCCTGATGGGGCGATGGCATGCCTATTTCGCGCAGCGCCTCGGCGCGGAAGTGGCGGCCGTTGTCGATAGCGCACCGGGTGCCGATACCATGGTGCGCGTGCTGGAAGACGCGGCCGGCCGATGAGCGAGTCGTTGAGATTCTGCCTCGTAACGACGTTCTATCCGCCATACCATTTCGGCGGTGACGCTATCTTCGTGCAACGCCTCGCGCACGCCATCGCCGCGCGGGGTCACTCCGTTGACGTCGTGCACTCGGTCGACGCCTATCGGCTCTCGCGCTCAGCTCCCCGCGACGGCTACACGGAAACGCAGGGTGTGCGACGGCTTCCGCTTCAAACACCTGTGCCGTTCCTTTCGACCTTGTTCTCCCATCAATTCGGAAGTCCGGGTCCGTACCACCGGCGCTTGCGCGAGATTCTCGGGTCTGATCGATACGACGTGATCCACTTCCACAATATCTCTCTCGTGGGCGGCCCGGAAGTGCTGTGCTACGGCGATTGTGTGAAACTCTACACGACGCACGAGTACTGGCTCGTCTGCCCCACCCACGTGCTCTTCAAGTTCGATCGTGAGGCATGCCGCTCGAAAGAATGTCTGCTTTGCACGCTGCGCGCGCGACGCCCGCCGCAGCTTTGGCGATCGACCGCGCGCGCGAGGCGGTGCGTCGCCCGGCTCGATCGGCTCCTCATTCCGAGCCGTTTCGCGATGCAGCGTCATAGCGACGAAGGCATTCTGGCAGCGATGGAGGTATTGCCGCATTTCGTGCCGGTCCCTCGCGAGGAACCGCGGCGCGCCGACGGTCGCGATGGCAGCTTCCTCTTCGTCGGACGCCTGGAGAAACTGAAAGGCCTTCAGGATCTCTTTCCGATGCTACGGGCCTTCCCGCAGGCGCACCTGCGCATTGCTGGCACCGGGACGTACGAGGCCGAGCTACGTCGCATGGCGTCAGATCTTCCGAACGTGGGGTTCCTGGGGCAGGCGCAGCCGTCGCGCGTTGCCGAACTCTATCGCGAAGCGCTCGCGGTCGTTGTTCCATCGCTTTGCTACGAAGTCTTCCCGCTGGCTGCGGCGGAGGCGCTCGCGCACGGCGTTCCCGTCGTCGCGCGCCGCATCGGCGCGCTCGCGGAAATCGTCGAAGAGAGCGGCGGCGGACTCCTCTTCGAGTCCATCGCGGAATGCCGCTCGGCGATGGAGCAACTGCTCGCTTCGCCGGCGCTCCGCTGCGAGTTGGGCGACCGCGGGCGCCGCTTTGCGCTCGAGCAATGGACCGAGGAGGTCCACCTCGAGCGGTATCTGGAACTTGTCCGGAGCCTCATGAAGAAGCGCGCCGCTTCCGCCGCTGGTGTTTCTGCGCAAGATCGTAGTGGCTGCAAATGATCAACCGCAGCACCGCCACCGGTTGGGGCGCGCCCTTCCCTGGCTGTGTTTTTTCCTGATTGGTAGGGAGTTGTGCAAGGGGCGCGGCGATCTGGAAAACATCGTGCGAAGATGAGCGATAGGCCGACCATTTCGGTGATCATGCCGGTCTACAACGGCCGCGCGTTCATCGCACGCAGCTTGTCGCCGCTGCTCGACATGCTGCACCGGGGCGAACTGCTCGAAGTGATCGTGGTGGACGACACTTCTACCGATGACACGGCTGTCATGGCGGAAGCGATGGGCGCCCGCGTCATGCCGTCGGGCGGCCGTCTGGGTCCCGGTGGAGCACGCAATGAGGCGGCGGCGCAGGCAAAAGGCGACATACTATGGTTTGTCGATGCGGATGTCATCGTGCATGACGACGCGGCGCGTGAGCTCCAGCGCGCATTTGCCGAACCTGGCGTTACCGCGGTGTTCGGCTCCTACGACGATCAGCCGCCTGCGAAGAACTTCCTTTCACAATACAAGAATCTGGTACACCATTTTTACCATCATCGAGGCCACAGGGATGCATCCACTTTCTGGGCGGGATGCGGCGGGGTACGCAAGGAAGCGTTTCTGGCCGTGGACGGATTTGATGTGGTGCGGTATACGCGGCCATCGATCGAAGATATCGAGTTGGGGTACCGGCTGCGCGCCGCAGGCGGCCGGATCGTGCTGTGGCCGGCGTTACAAGGAACACATCTGAAAGTATGGCGGTTCTTCAACCTGATCCATACCGAGGTATTCTGTCGTGCTATTCCCTGGTCGCGGCTCATGCTGTCCCAGACCGGGTTGGTCAATGACCTTAACGTCGGAACCGGAGAACGGATGCGCGCCGTCGTGGCTGGCATTTTTTTTGTCGGCACCGCCGCTTCTCTGCATCCCGCTGTGCCCGGGTGGGTCGCATTGGCCTCGTTCGGCGCGATCGCATTAGCGAATGGCAGTCTGCTGCGCTTGTTCTACCGCCGCAAGGGGCCAGTGTTTGCCTTGGGCGCATTATTGTTCCATCAGGTCTACTATCTATACAGCAGCGCCGCCTTTGCCTGGTGCTGGCTGGAATACCGAATCACCAAGATGACAAGGGCGGGGTGAAGCCTACGGTCTTGAAACGACAGCGATGCTCCATAGCCTGCCGAGATAGTTGCCGCGGCTGTATTTGATTTAGCATGGCGACCGGAAAAGCTTAAGGCGCCGCATGAGACTTGGCCTCTACATCCGCCTTGGCCCGCATGAGGCGCAGGAGATCGGGTAGCAGCTTTCGGTCGATCAAAAGCGCGAACAGGACATAGACCGCGGCGGCCGCGGCGGCTCCGAGAACGGGATGCGTGTCAAGGCCCTGAGCCAGCAGGCCACCCAAGCCAGCCCCGCAAGCCGGCAGCAAGACAGCTGTGATGCCGGGCAAGGGGCCGACCTTGCGCATGCCAAAAGCATGCGCCATCGCCCAAACGGCCAGGCTGGCCGCCGTCATGGCAATCGCTGCCCCCACCGCCCCGAAACGGCTCGTAAGCGCGAGGCCGACCATGAGCACCACGGCGGCACCGGCAAGCTGCGCGAAGAGGACATATCGCTGCAGACCCTTCGCGATCAGCGCCCAGCGCGCGTGGCCGGAGAGGAGCGTGACCGGCAAGGCCCAGATCAACACGGCGAAAGCGGGAGCCGCCTCGGCAAACGAGGTGCCGAAGCCAAGAATCATCAGCGGCCGCGCGACCAGGGTCAGGATCAAGGCGATCAGTATCCCGCCCCACGCGACGACACGGAAGGAAGCACCGATCAGGGCGTGCAATTCGTCAGGCGAGCCTGCGGCGCGGCGGGCCACGGTGGGATACAGATTCCAATGATAGATCCAGCTAAAAGTCAGGAGGGATATGACGACCCGGTGCGAGGCGGCGAACCAAGCCAAAGAGACCCCACCGACGAGATTGGCGACCAGGAACAGGGGCGCGTACTGGATGAAGGCCCACACGACATTGCTCAGGCCGACCGAGAACCCCTCGCGAATCAGGCGAATCACGTCCTTAGGCGTGAACTTCAATCGCACCGGGCAAATTCGCACTCTTTGTGTGCCGAGGTAATACGCCGTCGTGAGCACAACCGCGGCAATCTCGGCCAGGCCGACATAAAGAATATCCAGCTCGGAGTGGACCAGGATCACGACCCCAGCGGCGAAGGCGCACATCCGGATAAGCTGGGCGAACGCGGCCGCATTCATCATTTCCCGCCCTTGCAGCAACCAGTCCTGCTTCCACGGGACCGCCAGCAGGCTTAGCGCGTAAAGCCAGACCAGCTTGACAGCCGTCTCCGGCTGGCCCGACCAAAGCGCTGCGAGACCCAAAACCGGAACCGCGACACAGGCGATCACCAAGCGGGCGCCCGATATAAGCGCCGCGAGCGACGCGGCCGATTCCGGCTTCGCCGCGAGCTCGCGCACCCCGATAGGGCCCATACCCCAATCGACGACCATGGCGAAGAAGACCGCCAGGCCCACGGCATACTCTGCGATGCCATAGGATGCGGGGCCCAAGGTCCTGGCGAGATAGGCGAAAGCGACAAACCCCACGACCTTGCTGACGAACTGGCCACTCGAAAGAACCAGAAAATCGCGCGCGAGCTTGAACCTCACGAGCCGCAAGCCTCCCCGGGTCTCGCGAAGGTCACTTTGCTAGCCAGATTCAAGGGCAAACTTGCGTCGGGCGCGGATAAAGGCCCGGATAGACACAAAGCGAAACCCCGAGCGGGAATCCTTGGCAAAAGCCGGTATAACCGGTTAGCACCAGTTCCTAACACGATCTCATCTTATCTCATGACAAGGTCACGCCCGCTACGAAAATATTCGTTAACTATTCAATAAAATCTTATCTAATAAAAGACTGATTCAATGCCGACGGAAAATTGAGATTGTCGCCAAAGTCTCGTTTTGCGGAAATGTGAAACCACACTATAATAATGATCGAAGATAAGGACCGGTGGAATATGGTATCTGCTGCAAAAGCCCGCTGAGATGGGTGTGTTTTTCGCCACGATTCCTTGTCGATAAGTTCGTTTCATTGTCACGCAATCGCAAACCCCCGGCTTGATCAATATGCTTAGCACCGAGTCACGCGACACCAGACTGGAGGCAGCCTCTCAGGCCGCACCCAAGCCCGTGGGCGTTTCTGTCGTTATTCCGGCGTATAACGAGGAAATGGCGATCGTTCAAACCGTCGCCGCGGTCAATCAGGCCTTGTCTGGCCTGTCGACCACCTATGAGGTTGTCGTGGTCGATGACGGCTCGACGGATGGTACCGCCGAGAGGGCGGAGTCCACCAGCGCGCGGGTCATCCGCTGCGGAGAGAACGGCGGCTACGGCTCCGCGCTGAAGCGCGGCATTGCCGCGAGCGATTCGGAATTCGTTGCAATCATCGATGCGGACGGCACCTATCCGGCGGCCGGCTTGCTCGCCATGCTGGATACCGCGGAGCACGCCGACATGGTGGTGGGCGCCCGCAACGCCGACATGACCAACGTACCCTTCATCCGGCGCCCCGCGAAATTCATACTCAACAGCCTGGCGAATTACCTGGCGCAAAAAAAGATTCCCGATCTCAACTCAGGCCTGCGCGTATTCCGGCGCGGCGTGCTGACGCGATTCATTCCTTTGCTGCCCATGGGCTTCTCCTTCACCACAACGATCACGTTGTGCATGATCTGCTCCGGTTTGCGGGTGGTTTATGTGCCGATCGAATACGGCCGCCGGATCGGGAACTCCAAGATTCGCTTCACTGATTTCTTCAATTTTATCCTGCTCGTGCTGCGCGCCATCGTGTTATTCAATCCCTTGCGGGTTTTTTTGCCGCTGGGGTTCGCGCTATTCCTGCTCGGCGTTTCGAAGCTGGTGTATGACATTTTCATAGGTGATTTGTCCGAGAGCGCCGTCCTCGGCATCCTGGCCGCGATCATCATCTGGTCGTTTGGCCTGATCGCCGACATGCTGGCGCGCCTGCACCTGCGGCCCTAGATTATTCCGCGATCGATTTGGAGATCGCGGCTCGAGATACGCATGGGCGAGCCCGAAGCCACGCGCAACAAGAGGTTTCCCGTGCGTTGGGCGTTGAAGTTCGGCGTCTCGGCGATTCTGCTTGGTGCGATTCTCTGGCTATTGCCGACGGACCAGGTTTGGGGCGCGATCCTGCGCATTCCAATGTGGCTCTGGGCCGCTGTCCTTATGCTGTTTCTGGCTGGGCATGCCGGCGCCGCGGCCAAGTGGTGGCTGCTCGTCGCCAAAGGCTCAAACGTCGCTTTCTCGTCCGCGTTGAGAGCGCATTTCGCGGGCTTGGCGGCCAATCTTTGCTTGCCCGGTGTGGCCGGCGGCGACGTGATTCGCGCGGGTATGGTCTTTCGCGATTCTGACAGCAAGGCTCGCGTTGCCTTGGGATCGCTGGCCGATCGGCTCTTAGACACCATCGCGCTTTTGTTCCTCGCCGGGTTGGGCGCGGTCATGACCTTCGGCGCCCAGGCTTTCGCCACCGGTCCGCTGCCCCTCGTGGTCGTGTTCGTGTTCGTGCTGCTGGCGATTCTCGGTTGCGCACTGGTGGCGGTCATTCTGCCGCGTATCGCCAAGGGCGGTATGTTGGCCAAGCTTGCCATGGCCCTTGAGGAGTTTCGGCGCCGGCCGGGGCGCCTGGCCCTGTGCCTGTCGTTGTCCATATTGATCCAGGCTGGATTCGTCGGCCTAAATGTCGCCTTGGCCACGGCAAGTGGGCTCACCGTCCCGGCGTTGGCCTGGTACTTCGCTTGGCCGCTCGCCAAGCTGATCTCAATTGTGCCCATCAGCCTGGCCGGGCTGGGCGTGCGCGAAGCCAGCCTGGCTGCGCTCTTGGCGCCCTTGGGCGCCGATCCAGCCAAGGTGGTCGCGGTCGGCTTGCTGTGGCAGACCGTCATCTTCGCAACCGGCATACTCGGCGGGATCATGCTGCTTCTGCCCGCCAAACCGAAGGGGCCAGGCGGAGCGCCGGTCGGATTCAGCGATCCCCTTTCGACACAACACGTAGCACGGCGGGACGAATGAGCGAACGCACCAAGCATGTTCCCGGCAGCGCGCCCGGCCATACCCAGGGTGGCGCGGCCAAATCGTCGGCACCAAGTGGTCCGCGCGTCGCGATTCTGGGCGCCGGCCCGGCGGGAGTCGCGGCCGCGCTTGGCCTGGCGCGCGAGAAGCGTGCGCAGGTCACGGTGATCGAGCGGCGCGAGTCTGTCGGCGGCAACGCGGGCAGCTTTCAGTTGGAAGGGGTTTGGTGCGATTACGGCAGCCACCGTTTCCACCCCGCCGCCGGACCCGGCGTTTTGGCCGAGGTCAAGGCGCTGCTCGGCGATGATCTGCTTTGGCGGCCACGGCACGGACGCATCCTGCTTCGGAACCGTTGGATTCACTTCCCGCTGAAACCACTCGACCTGATCTTGCGGCTGCCCAAGGGCTTCACGATCTCACTGGCCTTCGACACCCTGCGCAAGTTCCTGCCCAACACGCCGCCCGCGGAAGAAAACTTTGCCACAGTGCTGCGGCGCGGCCTGGGCGCGACCCTGAGCGAAAACTTTTACTACCCCTATGTCCGGAAGTTGTGGGGCGTCGACCCCACCGCGCTCGCGCCGACCCTGGCCAAACGCCGGGTCTCGGGCAGTTCGGTTGGCAAGATTCTGGGCAAGATCTTGCGCCAGATTCCCGGCCTGAAGCAGAAGACCACCGGCGGCTTCTATTACCCGCGCCAGGGCTTTGGCCGCATCTCGAACGGGCTGCAAGAGGCCGCGGCGGGGCACGGCGCTGCGTTCGTGCTCGGCGCGCAAGTGCGCGGCATCGAACTGCAGGACGGGCGCGTCAGGGCGATCAGCTATGGAAACAACGTGGAGACCCAACGCCAGGAAGTCGACTGCGTATGGTCGACCCTGCCGATCACCTTGCTGATCCAGATGATGGCGCCGCCACCGCCGCAAGCCGTGATCGAGGCCGCCCGGCGGATTCGCTTCCGTGGCATGATCCTGGTCTATCTGGTTCTTGAGCAGACGCAGTTCACGGAATACGACGCCCACTATTTCCCGGAACTGACGGTACCGATCTCGCGCCTGTCGGAACCGAAGAACTATTCGGCCAACCTGGAGCCACGCGACTGCACGGTTTTGTGCGCGGAGTTGCCGGCCGACCCGGGCGACGAGCATTGGGGTCTGAGCGACGAGGAACTCGGCGAACGCCTCTGCGCTTGGCTGGGCAAGGTGGGCCTGCCGGTGCGGGCGCCGGTACGGAAGACGATCACCCGGCGCTTGGGCCAGGCCTATCCGGTTTATGACCGCGATTACGAAGATCACTTCAAGATCATGGACCAATGGCTGACGGGCATCGAAGGGCTGCTGACCTTTGGCCGCCAAGGACTCTTCGCGCACGACAATACGCACCACGCGATGGCGATGGCGCATGCCGCCTGCGACTGCCTGCGGCCCGACGGCAGCTTCGACCGGGCGCGCTGGGCAGAGTATCGGCTCGAATTTGAAACCCACGTGGTCGAGGATTAGAGCCATGAACAGCGCGGTCAATGTGCTGATGTATCACGCGATCTCCGATGCGCCGGGCCCGACCAGCATCGACCCGGCAACGTTTCGCCGCCAGATGGACGCTCTGGCCGCGCGCGGCTATGAGCTCGTGCCCCTGCGCGACCTGGCGGCGTGGCATGAGGGAAGCACGGTACTGCCGGCACGCGCCGCCGTCATCACCTTCGATGATGGCTTCGCGGATTTCGCCGAGCAGGCCGCACCCATACTCCTGGCCCGGGGCTGGAGCGCGACCGTGTTCCTGCCCACAGGACGCCTAGGCGGCAGGGAAGACTGGGACGGTGCCGACGAACCAACCCGTCCGCTCATGACCTGGGCGCAGGTCGAAGACCTGGCGGCACGCGGCATCGACTTCGGTGCCCACAGCGTCAGTCACGCCGACCTGACGAAGCTGGGCGCCGCCGATTTGGAGCGGGAGATTCGCCAATCGTCAAAGGATATCGAACGCCACATGGGTCAGGCGCCGGTCGGTTTTGCGCCACCCTATGGCCGCTCCAGCTGCGCCGTGCGCGCGGCGATTGGCAAATGGTTCCGCGTTTCGGTCGGCACGCGCCTGCAGCGCGCGACGCGCGACTGCGACCTTCTGGACCTCCCGAGGATCGAGATGCACTACTTCCGTGACCTCGCACGCTGGGACGCCTATCTGGACGGGCGTGCCGAGTTTTATTTTGAATTGCGGCGCGCTTTGCGCCGCTTGCGGCAAATCGCCGTCGAGCGTCGCTGGAGCTGACGCAATGGCACGTGTCCCCCTGCACAACACAATCATAGGCTGCTCCGAGGCGCATTAGATGACGCACTGCAACCCGGTTACGGTGGGACGAAGTGATCGCGTCGATTCCTACGTGTAGTCTCCTACTCGACATAGTCAATAACGACTAGGTTTCAGTAATCCGATTACCTAATCAACGCAGTCCCACCAGCGATTCCCGTCATTGAACGGTTACATTCGTGTCAGTCCGCGCAGAGACTTGTCCACTGAGGCTTGAACGCGACATACTGAACGCCACGACAAGGCAGGTTTCTTTAACATTTCTTTGGTGTTGTGCCGGGCCGCGTGGAGTTCTGAATCGGGGCTGGCGCCCACCCAGAACGCAGTAAGTTCTTAATAGAACACTTACATGTTGTATACTTCAAACTAATGTTGATCAGGTAACCGCTCAATTTGCAAACTCGCATGATTCTTCGAGACATCTTGACGAACACGCTTCTGCGGCGCGTGGCCAAACACCTGCAGATCAATTGGCAGAACCTGGCGATACCGCGGGTTCCGAGCCCGCCTTTTCTGATTCTTTTTATCAACTCCATTTGCAACATGAAGTGCGAGCACTGTTTCTATTGGAAGGAGCTCAATCAGAAAACCGATCTGAAATTCGACGAACTCGTCGCGCTGTCCAACGAGCTTGGCCATGTCGAGCAGCTAAATCTCTCGGGCGGTGAACCCTTCCTGCGCAAGGAGTTCGCGGCAGTCTGCCGTCAGTTCATCCGCCGAAACGGCGTCAAGGAAATCTATTGCCCGACCAATGGCTACTTTACTGCGAAGACGATTCAGGCCCTGCGCGAGGTTTTGAAGGAAGAAAGCCTGAGAGTCCTCGGCATAGAAATCTCTCTCGATGGCATGCCGGCGTTTCACGACGAATTTCGCAAGGCCCGCTACTCCTTCCACAAAGCGATGGAGACCTACGAGGCGCTCGCCGAGCTGCAGAAGGAGGATCCGCGGCTGCAGATTTTTGCGATCTCCACGGCGACTGCCGATAACATGCATGAGATCAGGCAGCTGACTACCTATCTCTTTGACCGTTGCCCGCAAATGAGTCAGCACCACCTAGCGATTATCCGCGGCGATCGGAAGAATCCGAGCCTCACCGGCCCGGCCCTTGAGGAGTACAAAGAGCTCTATAACTACGCGCGCCAGCTCTGGATCGAACGGGCCGGCCAGCGGCGTGGCTCGATCGTCGATCCCATGCTGCAATGGGCAAAGTGCGAGAGCGCGAGACTGCAAGAGCAGGTGATACCGTGCCGCGCTGGTGTCTTGAGCGCCGTCATCCATGCCAATGGCGATGTGGGTGTGTGCGAGCAGCGTCCTCCGATCGGCAACCTCCGAAAGAACAGTTTCATGGAGATTTGGCGCGCCCATCACACGCAGCAGATCCGCAAGTCGATCAAGGCGAAAGAATGCTATTGCACGAACGAGATCTTCATGTGGACCAGCATCGTGTTTCAGCCATTTCAACTGGCCAAATCGATGCTTGGAGCGAAGGTCTGGAAAAACGTTGAATCGCTGAGCACAGAGAAGCGGGTCGACTATGCCGACGCCGCAACCCGGATGGAGGTGCCGCGCCCGCGCCAGAACGATGCCACCCGAGTCGCTCGAGGCAGCCAGCAGGTTTCGGTCGCCGAGAACGCGGTCGAAGCGGAGTATTAAATCTACTCTTCCTGAGTAAGCCCTTTGTCGTTGAGCCACGCTCGTCGGGCCGCATTTACAGGAACTACTGCCCGATGACCGAACGCAGGTCAGACTGGTTGTGGCTGGGTGTTATCGTGGGCCTTGCGCTGGTGTTGCGCGCCGTCAAGCTAGACGCGGGACTGTGGTATGACGAGATCAAAACCTTGATCGATTCCGTGCGGCCGCCGCTCGCCGAGATCCTGACGCACTTTCCGGGCAACAATGACCACCCGTTGTATTCTGTTCTCGCCCATATCTCGATCAGCATCTTCGGGGAACACGCGTGGAGCCTGCGCCTGCCGTCCGTCATATTCGGCCTGGCCGCGATCCCGATGCTCTATATTTTCGCGCTACAGGTCACCACGCGCCTGGAGGCCGTTGCCGCGGCCTGCCTGCTCGCCATTTCCTACCATCATATCTGGTTCTCTCAGAATGCACGCGGCTACGCCATGTTGCTGTTCTGGACCTTGCTGACCAGCTACCTGCTTCTCGAGGGGCTAAAGAACAACCGGCGCGCTACTTTCGTGGCGTATGCAGCAGTCGCCGCCCTTGGCGTCTATACCCATCTGACCATGGTCTTCGTGGTGGCCAGCCACGTGGCTGTGGCTGCCTGGCATGTGTTGTTCGCTCGGCCGGGAAAGTCCGACATGCGCGCGTTGATCAATCCGGCGCTCGGCTTCGTGCTCGCCGGCATCTTCACGTTGCTGCTTTACGCGCCGATTCTGGCCGAGGTGCATACGTTCTTCGAGGAGAAGTCCGTGTCCCGGGAAGCGCGTGTGGCAACGCCCGGGTGGGCCTTCCTGGCTGCCCTGCGCGGATTGAATATTGGGTTCACGGTGGCCGGAGGGACGATCCTCGCGGGCCTTCTGGTACTGATCGGAGCCTGGAGCTACCTACGCCAATCCATCGCAATCAGTGCGCTCTTCGTATTGCCGGCGCCAATCATCCTTGCGGTCGCCGTAATGCTTCAGCGTCCGGTCTTTCCGAGGTTCTTTTTTGTCCTGATGGGCTTTGGTCTCTTGATCGCGGTGCGCGGCGCGGTGATCCTTGGCAATTGGATCGCCAACCGCTTGCCCGCGTCCGGCACGGCACAACGCCTAGCCTGCAGTCTGCCGGTGGTACTAATCGGTGGGCTTGTCATTCTCTCGGCTCTCGCCTTGCCACGCCTCTACGCGCACCCGAAGCAAGCCTATGAACAAGCCCTGCGCTTCGTAGAGGGTTCGCGGCAAAAGGGCGAAAGTATCGTTGTCGTGGGCGCTGGTGCAGCCGATCCGTATCAGCATTATTACTCGAAGCCCTGGCCGAGAATAGAAAGCGTCGAAGAGTTGACTGCGGCCCGCGAAACCGGATCCCTCTGGTTAATTTACACGTTTCGTCGCTATATCGAGCACCGACAGCCTGTTTTCTGGAACGCGATTGAGACGACGTGCGCGCCGGTCAAGTCTTTTCCGGCGACCGTCGCCGGCGGCGAGATCGAGATACGTAAATGCGAGGCCAAATGAACGGTCTTGCTAGGCAGGTGCCCGAGCATTCCGTTTGTGACGGAAGCGCGGATTCTGGGTCCACGGGTCGCGCGCTCTGTACGGGCCATCGATATCAACAAGGATTCGATAGTTGATGGCATCGATCTTGGGAAAATTGACACTGCTGGTATTGTCCGTCCTGATTGCTTTGGGGGGGGCGGAACTCGCGGTTCGGCTTGCCGGGATCGGCAGTGACCAATTCCTGCAGCAGGACCCGGTCCTGGGTGTCCATTATATCCCAGGCAAGCGCGGGCTTAGCCAGGGGAGTTGCTACCGGGCTGATGTGACGACCAATTCCCACGGTTGGCGCAGCGGCGAAACCACATGGAAAAAACCAGAAGGCGTCTTCCGTATTGTTATCCTCGGCGATTCCTTTATCGGCGCCCTGCAAGTCAATGATGACCAGACTTTCAGCGCGGTCAGCGAAACGTTGCTCAACCGGTCCGGCCTTGCCCGGCGCGTCGAGGTCATCAACCTTGGAGTGCCGTCATTCGGAAACGATCAGGAATACCTGGCACTACGCGAATTCGGGAAAAGGTACGAGCCTGATTTCGTGATTTTGGCGATCTACGCCCAGAACGATGTTAAAAACAACTCGATCGTGCTCGAACGCCGCGATAGTGCCTATCCCAAGCCGTACTTTGAAATGCGTAATGGCGAGCTGGTCGAGGTTCCATACCGGGATCCGACTCCCGGCTGGATCGCATTTCTGCGCCGCCTCGCGCAACCGCTTCGGCTGTATCCCTTGACGCGCGACACACTGACGAAAATTCTAATCATCCACCGGATTCTGTACAGGACCGGGATCGTCGGCACTATTCCGCGAGACGAGCCCAAGGCAAGGCAAGTGAGCCGGTTCCCGGGGCGATGGGACCGGCAGAGCGCAGTCTATCGGCGAACCTATGATGGCGAATGGCTGGAAGCCTGGGAAATCACCAAGGCCTTGCTAGTAAGGACCAGAAACGAAGCACGCGACATTGGCGCCGGTTTCCTACTGGTAGGGATCGCTGATCCGATCGCGGTCCTGCCCGAATTTGTCAAGCGAGAAGTCTTTCCAGCCAACCTGAGGCCTGAACTGGACCCAGACAAGCCAACTGCAATACTCGATGAGTTTGCGGCTTCCCGGGACATCGATTTCTTCACATTGGTGCCGATATTCCGTTCGCACATCGGCCAAAGTGAAGATGCCTTCACAAAATACTACCTGTCATGTGACGGGCACTGGACCGTGTCGGGGAATCGCCTTGCGGCCCAAGCAGTCGTCCAACATTTGATCCCTATTCTGAAGCAGAGGATCGGCGGTTGACAGCAACCGAGAAATATCGGTTGTTCACGCGGGTCTTCCTTACCCTGGGATTCGGCGTGCTAGGTCTCGCCTACGCCGTAATTTGTTTTCGGACGGGCAGTTTGTGGCCGTGGTCCCATGTCGTGCACGAGGACGGTATCCGGACGCTGCTGGGAACCGTCTTTTATTTCGAACATGGCGCGCGTGAGCTTCTTCTCGATATCGTGCTAGGTGTCACCGTTGGCGGGTGTCTTTTGTTCGCGTGCCCGCCCCTGGAACGCAAAGGCGGTGGCGCGACCAGGCGGGCGGACGGTATCGTCAGCATCGCCGTGGCATCTGGACTTGCTGTTGCGATCATCCTGGCCGGAGCCGCGATCGATGTCGGTTTGGCCGGACTGCGCGACAATCTGTTGCAGTACCACACTCGGCCTCTCGCGCCGTTGGAATGGGGCTCGCATTGGCGATACCATCTACTGTCTCGGCTGGCGCTGATCCTCAGCGCGTTGGGAATCGCCGGCTTCCTGCGGCTCTTCATTGGCGGCGAGGTTAATCGGCTGGCACGCCACGGTATGCGTATTTTCGGTGCCGCGCTCGTCGCGTTTGCGCTCTTCACGTTCGTGTTCTCGAACCGCCTTGCCGCTTTCTTGATGCCACTGTTTGACCCGGTGTACCTGGGCCATCAGGCACGGGAAGTCTTCACGCACGTCCTAGCAACCCTGCCGATCGCGTGGGGAATTTGCATGGCTGTCGTCAGGCCAGGGCTCGCCTGGTCGGCGGATCGTCACGCGACGGTATTCGCATGGCCGGTGACAACGGCCGCGGGCGTGCTGGGAGCCGTTCTAGGATTATACGTTTGTGTAAGAGCGCTGCTCAGCGATTCGGCCTCCCACGGCCAAACGGACGACCTCGCAATGCTGCTGTTTCCCCATTTTTTCGAGCACGTGCAAACGTACGTCGTGGTAACGGCTTTCGCGTTGCTGGTTTATCAGGCGACTTTGAAGACAAGCAGGCGTATGTGATGGTGGAGGTCGCGCAGAATACAACGGCGCGCCAGCGAGCCGCGCAGGTCGGCATTTTCAGGCGCATTCGACGACAAATGCTGAGTTGACGTGAATGTCGCGCCCGCTGATACTTGGCGTCGCGCGGTTGGATTGCCTGACCTCATATTTCACGCTCACCTGCAAAAAGTTGCCCCTGGTGCCGGACCTGATTTCAGAAACGCCGCGAATGCGCGTTGGTGTCGAGGCGTGCACGTGGGCCAATCGCCGCGGCTATGGCCGGTTCACGCGGGAACTCGTGTCTACGATGGTGACGCGGCATCCCCAGCATCGCTTTGTCCTTGTTGTAGACAGCCATACGGCGCGCGAGTGCTTGTTTCCCGCTGGCACCGAGACTGTTGTCGTCGATACGGCGGCGCAACCGACGAAAGCTGCGGCCGCCGACGGATCGCGTAGTCTGCAAGACGTGTGGCGGATGAGCCGTGCGCTCGCCAATGCCCGGTTCGATGTCGTATTGTTTCCGACTCGCTACACGTTTGTGCCGATGCTGCGCCGAACCCCCGTCGTGCTGACGATCCACGACGCCACAGATGTCAAGCATCCGCGGCTTTTGTTTCCGACCTGGCGCTCGCGGTTGCTTTGGAAGATGAAATCGCAGCTGGCGATTCGGCGAGCGGATCGCATTGTCACGGTGTCGAATGACGCGCGGCGGCAGATTGCCGCTGCCTTTGGCCTGCGCGAGGCCTCGATCGCCGTGGTGAGCGAGGGCCCCGACGCTGTCTTTCGTCCGCGCCCGGGCGATTCGGCGGTAGAACGCATTCGCGACCGCTATCAGCTGCCGCGTGCCGAAAACCTCATTCTCTATGTCGGTGGCATCAGTCCTCACAAGAACCTCGATACACTATTGCGCGCCGCGGCAATCGTACGCAAGAGTGAGCCGGGCGGTTGGCATATGGTTCTCGTCGGCGACTACCAAGGCGACAGTTTCCTGGGTTGCTACCGGGAACTGTCGGTGCTCGCGCGCGCGCTCGCAATCGCCGATGTCATAACGTTTACCGGATTTGTCCCCGACGATGACCTCGCGCTGCTCTACAACGCCGCGACGTTGCTCGCGCTGCCTTCCAAGGGAGAAGGGTTCGGCCTTCCGGTGGTCGAGGCGATGGCGTGCGGATTGCCGGTCATCGCGAGCAACCGGAATTCGCTTCCGGAGGTGTTGGGCGGAGCGGGAATGCTCTTCGACCCTGACTCGGATCAGGCGCTTGCTGCGTGCATTCTGCGCTTGCTCCGCGAGCCGGCCCTGCGTGCGGATTTGCGTGCACGCGGGCTCGACCGCGCACGCGCCTACACGTGGGACGCGGGAGCAGACACCATGGTGTGCGTGCTCGAAGACGCGGCCGCAAGGCGATGAGTGGCAGTCATCCGGTCTGTCTCGCCGCCACCGCCAATATTCGCTGCCACTCTCGAGGTGACCGCCCAGCCCATCGGCTTGCCAATTCAACGTTCCGCGCGTCGCTAAATGCGCCTACACCGCAACAACCCGGTTTGCATTTACTACCCCGAGGATGCCCGAAACTCCCAACAAAGCAACCGATGCGTGAACAGTCCCTTCGTTACCCCGGCCCGTTTTCTGTCATTGCCTAGCATCCCTGCTAGGGCTGGACGCCCAAACTACAGGGCGGATTACTATTGGGCCGACTTGTTGGTCGTCGATACCGTCGTATTACTTGCGCCGGAAAAGAAATATCGCGCCGCCAGAAAATTGACGGGAACCATCATACCGGCCACGACCGCCCCTGCAATCCGCGGACTCAGTTCAAGCCATTCGATCGCCCCGGAAAGTAGAGATTCGCTGACGACGAAGCTGATCAAATAGAAAATAGTGTTGCCGGCCACCCCGACCGCCGTTCCCCGGGTACGAAAAACAAACCTCGGATAGACGACGTTGACGAAAACGATCCCGCACACGAACGCGACGGCCCATGCCAATAACGGAGACAGCGCGTACAGAAGCAAAAAATAGACAGCCAGCGTTCCAAGCGTATTAACGGCACCAGCGCCTATAAACCGCAAAAACGAATTTTGAAACAGCACGACTTTACTTGCGCACGACTCAGGTCCGGGCAGAGACGAGGGCGATAAATTCGTCGTAGTCTCGAATATAGTCCGCTGCGTCGTACTCGTGCGAGGCAAACACCAAGAGCACCGCGTCGGAGGAGTATTTGTATTGAATGCCCCAAGTCATTGCCGGGAGATAGAGGCCTAGATTGGGCATATTCAACTCAAATTCTTCCCTGCTCGTGCCGTCATCTGCAACGACCGCGCATGCCCCTTTCACACAAACCAGAAATTGTTCGCAGCGGTGATGCGCGTGTTCACCTCGTGTCTTCGAGCTCGGCACGTTGAAGACCAGAAAATAGCGCTTCGGAGCAAAGGGAATCTCCTTGCGAAACTCGCCTACTGAGAGATCGCCCCTGAGGTCGTGGACGTACTTCAGGTGATGGAGCACGACACCATTTACGGCAGTGGTTACGACTCCAGCGCCAGAAGACGGCAGACCGCCTTCCGTATGCTTGGTCTCTACATAGTCAACTATTCGGGCGGGGTTACCCACTACGATGGCTCGGGGCGGAACGTTGTGGGTCACAACTGACCCGGCACCAACCACCGCGCGTGCGCCTACCGTGACGCCGGGCGCGACCACCGCATTTGCACCGATAACCGATTTTTCCTTGATGATCGCGGCAGGCTTGCTCAGAAAAAGCGCATCCGTGCGTCCGAGGACCGACGCGTTGGGACCGACATGCGCTCCAGACTCCACAATGACATCGTCGCCAACATATGCGCTTGCGTGAATGATCGCGTCGGGCGCGATACGCTGGCGGTGTTGCTCGACCTGTTTCGTCATTTGAAAAAGGCTTTACGAAGGTCGTTTAAGTTTAGCAGACGCGCCGAAGGCGAGTATATGGGCGCCACGACCAAAGGAGTAGTCAAGCGATTCCAGTACGCGAATGGCGGGACGGTTGGTGGATTGCGTTGTTGTATAAACGACCTGCGTTCCACGGTCCTTGAACCAGTACAACAACTCGGAATTCAAACGCCGATTCCAACCTCTCCGCTCGGGGGCAACTGCGGTCAGCGGAATGCGCGCAAGTTTTGTGCTGCATGCGCTTTCGTGACGGTGATCAAAAGCGCCGGTAAGGAAGGCGCCGGGTTCAGCCGAATCGGGCGCCGGCACGATAACCATATCTGAGAACCCGCGAACTGAATTCGCGACATAGGTCGCCAAATACTCATCAGCCTCTGATGTCGAAAAGAATGGATCGGCGTGATACCGGTCAAAGGCATTTCTCGCCCGACGCGCGACATCCTGCAAAGTTGGAATATCCGCTTCACTGGCCACCCGGGTGGGATACCGTTCCGCCCGCTCAAAGTGCTGTATATCCTCTCGGAAAAAGGTGAGGCGCGTCTCGATAAGGCGAAAGCCTGCGAGACTCATCGCCTGCAGCACCAGCAGATCTTCTGAAGGCAGCTCCGCAAAAACATAGAAGCGTTGGTGCTGCTCGGCGAGCCGCGAAACCAGCATTCTGTAGCTCTCGGCCATGGCTTGGGAAGCGCCTTGGTCAAATTCATCCGGATAACTGGCAAATACGATGCGATACACCGGAAAGCCAAAATATCTTGTATCCCAGTCCAGTTGGCGATAAAGAATGCACGCGCCGGTGTCCCACGATCTGATCTCTCCTTTTGCCAAGCCCTGCCGCAGGGTATCCGACTCCACGGCAATCAGTCCGTTTTCCTGCGCCCGGAGGAAGCTGACCGGCGAATAGAACTTGAGGCGCATCTTGTCTGTTTCCGTCAGCATGACGGAGTTTCGTTTCGAAAAGTATGAGCCCGCAGGACAATGTTCAGTGGACGCTGCTTCGTGTTCTCGTAAGCCCGCCACGCGTACGAGCCGATGATTCCGAGCGCCATCAGATTGACGGTGCCAAAGAAGATGATCCCCAGCATGGTTGCGGCATAGCCGGGGACATCGATCCAATTAAGCATTCTCAATATCACAACCACCATGCCGAACAGGCCGGAGAGGATCGCGCCGATCCCGCCGACCCTTACCAAAAGGCGAATGGGCAGATCCGTAAACGAGAAAATGCTGTCCATCAGGTAGGCAACCTTCTTTTCCAGTGTCCAGGCAGAGCGTCCCTCCCTGCGCGCCAGGCGTTCGTAACTTAACGTCTTGCGCCGGAAGCCGAGCCAAAAGATCTGGGCAATCAGGGAACTGTGACTTTCGCTCAACTGCAAGAGTTGATCGCGAAAAGCCTGGTTGCAGCCAAATACGTCCACGCCACCGGGGGGCATTTCCTGAATCACGAACCGCCGGTAGATGCCCCAGAATATCCGGGACGGCAGGCGAACAAACCACGGATCTGCCCGCGAGGCCCTTACGCCCACCACGACGTCGGCCTCGTCGTTCAATAGGGCTTGATGCATCTTCACGATAAGCGATGGCGGTTCCTGCAAGTCGGCGGCCATCACTGCGTAGAACGGACCTACCCCCGCTTCCAGACCCGCGCGGATGGCGGCGAACGAGCCAAAATTCCGCGTGAGCAGCAGCAGGCGCGAGGGCACCGGAAACGCGGGCAAGGCGTCGCGCAGTGTTTCGTAGGAGCGATCCGGGCTCCCATCGACCACAAAGACCAGCTCAAGTTGTCGCAGCAGGTGCTCGCTCGCGAGCGCTACCAGCGCCTTTAGCAGGTGCGGCAGGTTTGCCTCGTTGCGATAGACCGGAACGATGAGCGATAGCGTCATTGGGCCGCGAGCTTTACCGCCTCAATTACCTGCTCCACTTGCTCGTCCTTGATCCCGGGAAAGCATGGCAGCGATACAACGCTGTCGCAGGCAGCTTCCGTCACCGGCAATGCGCCTTTCCCATCCTCACAAGGGTAGCCGGGTTGTAGGTGGTCAGGTACTGGATAGTGGACATCCGAAGCAACACCACGCTCATTGAGGACTTTTCGGAACCGCGCGCGATTGGCGACGCGCAGGACATAAAGGTGCGCCACATAGTCCTCGCCGGTGGAGGGGGGAAAGCGCGCGGGCAACTCCACAAAGGCTTCGTTGTACGAGCGGGCGACGGCTCGTCGCCTGGCATTCCAGGCATCAAGATGACGCAATTTGGCGCGCAGGACCGCGGCTTGAATTTCATCGAGCCTGCTGTTGCGTCCGCCGGGCGCTTCGACGTGGTATTTGGCACCCCAACCATATTGACGCAACCGACGCACCCGGGCAGCAATCTCCGCACGTGACGTAATCACCGCACCCCCGTCGCCCAGGGCACCCAGGTTCTTGGTGGGGTAGAAACTGAAGCAACCCACGTGGCCAAAGGCTCCGGCACGCCGACCGCCCCGCGCAGCCCCGTGCGCCTGGGCGCAATCCTCGATGACGGGCACGTCAAATTCCGCTGCAAGGTCAACGATCGTCGTCACATCCGCCAGCTGACCATACAGGTGGGTCACGATTATGGCTTTGACACCCTTTTCCAGAACCTTGCGTAGGGCGGTCGGCGCCAACGTCAGTGTTTGCGGATCGACGTCCGTATACACAGGTACGGCACCGATGATACGCACCGCCGTGCTGCCGTAAAAGCCGGCGTTGGCGGCGAGCACAACCCGGTCTCCCTCGCCTGCTCCGACGCTTCGCAACGCCAACTCCAATGCGTCGGTCCCATTGGCCAGGCCGACGCAATACGGGACACCGCAATACTCTGCGAATTCGCGTTCAAATTCAGAAACTTCCTTGCCCAGTATATACCAGTGGCTGTCCATGACGCGTTGCACGGCACTGGCAAGGTCTACGGTCGCAGTCACACCAACTGTGGAAAACAGCGGAACAGTAGTCATTTCGTATGCCCTAGCACCTCTTCTCACAATTCTATACACAGTGCCTCGAGCGATCAATTACACCCGCGCGAGGGAGACCCCAAACCCTGCGCGCGACGTATCACACGATTCGGTTCCGAAAAACGCTTATCGATCAGATTATGCAAGCGTCATTTTACAAAGGTGGTAGCTGCTTAGCCTGCTCCAGAATCTGGATTAGTGGCAGACACGCCGCGATCCACACAAGATAACCTCCCAATATCCAAAGACCTTGCTTGATGCCCCCCGAACGAAACAGTCTGATGAGAACCCATAGTGCCGCGACGGCCACGGGCATCAGCATCGTGACGATTGGCAGTGCGAAGCGATTTTCCATGGATGAAAGACCGTAAATTGCAGTCCAAGCGACCAAAACAGGAACGAATACCTGGCCCGCGGTAATCGGCGCTTCCCAACGGAAGTGCGCCGCCACGGACTCGCCCAGGATTTGTTGCGCCACCCTCGGAAAAGTGAGCAGAACGATGCCTCCAAAGCCGAAAAACACGATAAGTTGCGAGAACAAAAAAAGCGCCGGACGATAGTCCGGACGTAGGTCGTAGATATAAGGAAAAAGATAATCGAAGTCGAACCCACCAAACAAATGTAACGCAATGGTTGCCGCCCCACGCAAAGGCTCGCGAAAATACCATTCGACTCCCATGCGCCCCTTGATTCCCTCACCGATTTCGTGAAACAGCGGATTCTTGTAGAAAATCCCAGACGGCGTCCCTACCATGCTCGTCGCGTATTTGATGTTGCGAAGGCCCCCATCTATTTGCAGCTCCTTCAGGTCGTGTATCGGAAAAGGCGACACTTTACCGGCTCGCGCCCAGTTCAAAGCGGATTGCGGTGTCGTAGCGAGGACACCTGCAAGACTCGATACTCCAATGAATAGAATCGCGCCGAGGCCCGCGTGAATTGTTGATCGTCGGTGGGAGCTCTGCTCGCGCTTACGAAACACCAGAAGACCACCAATTACTATGAGCGCGCAAAACCATAGGTTGGCAGGCCGCACGACGACTGCATAACCCGCTACCAACCCCAACAGGAGTGCACGAAGCACGATCATTCTTGGTCGGTGTTCGGTGGACACACCAATCAATAAGATTGCGGCGCCAAGCAACAAGATAACTGAGAACCCATCGGTAAGCGGGATCGACAGATAGGGAAGCAACAACACATTGAAGGTAAGTCCATAAAACACGGCCGTGCCGGTGGAAGGTCCGTACGAACGGGACAGCTGACGATAAAGGATGGCGGCGCAGCCGAAATACATTGTGAGCTGCGTCAAGAAGAGCGCCCCCTCCAACGACACGCCCACGTGACGCGCCGTACGGGACAGCAAAGAGAGAAACAACGGGAAGCCAAAAGTTCGGGTATCGGAATGGGGTGAGTTCGCGATGAACCCATGCGCCGCGAAGAAATCAGCCATCCCGACATACTGCCGTACGTCGCAGCACCCCGGGTAACTCAGCGCGTGCCTGTAGAAGACTATTGAAACACCGAGCGCAACGAGAAGCCCAACGGCCATCAACCAGCGCTGATAATTTGATGTCGCCACCAAATCAATCCTCCCGGTACGCGCACGGTAACCATCCACATCCCTTGCAGATTACTCTTCCGAGTCAAGCTCGAAGGATTTCACCGACGCTTGTAAGCTTTCACGGTCTGTCAATCGCGGCGATTCCAATAATCTAATCCGATACAACGTCCTTTTTCAGTTGCCTACTTGGTGGAGACGTGTGCGGCTCCAAACGTAGAGACAGCGGGACTGCGTAGCCGCCCTTCCACCTGTCTAAGGATTCACGATTAACGGATTAGTTATTAACTGAGCATATTTCTTTAGACCAGCGTCAATCTTCTCTCGTTCTAGAACGTAACAATAATCCATCTGAGTTTCACGAATTCTCTCCGCAGCAAAAACATTTTCGTGAAATTTCCAGACATGAGTATTGCCTTTGCGAACACTAAATCTCGCCTGATCAAACCCCAACCATTTCCCGTAAGCGTAGATCAACAGAGGGGCTTCAATTAAAAGATGAGGAGACAGCCCGCTAATCATTATCCACGATCCCCAACAATAACTAGATTCAGAAGGATCATACATCCTCACACAGCCCAATTCATTTGACGCCTTATCGCAAACGATGAAGTAGGCTTGCTTGTCGTCCTCCGCGTAGCTGCGGAGCCAGTTAACCTGATCCTCTAACTGGGCGGATGTGCCAGAAAGATACTTGCTTTTGGATGGGTCAAGCCGCAAGGACAAAATAAACTCGGCGTCCTCAACTAAGGCGTCTCGCAATATTAGATTCGCTCCGGCAATTCGCCGCGCCTTCCTTATACGGCGACACATTGCCGATCAAACTCTCTTGAATCGATGCCCAACGTCTACGCGCTCGACTCGCAGACGTTTGGGAACCATGTGGGCCTGCAAGCGCGATTTAAGATAGAGCAGCAAGGCATCCTTGTCGACCAAACCATCAGCCGTCGGTTGAACCAAGAGTTCTACATGGTGCCCCGTAATAGGGTTTTCCCTGGCGTACGCTTTCACGAGAGAGACGTTCGGGAACTCCAGCGCAACCCTCTCGACTTCCGAAGCCATGAATTTCAGGCCCCCGACACTGATAACGTCATTAATGCGTCCTACTATCTTGTAATACCCATTTCTCTCCTCAACAACATCCTGGGTGTCATACCACCCTTCAGCATCAAATGGCGAGGCAGCATTCAGATATCCAAGCATTCGAGATTGGGAACGAATCTGTAGAGTATTGTTCACAACCCTGGTCTCAACACCTTCTCCGCCAACCTTCATAAAAAGGCTGTTTCTTGCTTCCGACTTTACCCTCACTATTCCAAGCTCCGACATGCCATACGTCTGTCGGACATCAACGTTAGGCAGCAACCTGCATAGTTCATCAAGGGTCGGCTGATCCATACGTTCAGTGCCATAGGTTATGACTTTTAGGCAAGCTGGAACCTTGTCTGGAACGGCGCCGCTCATGAGCATCATTCGCAAAAATGTTGGAGTAGTAGGAAAGACTTCCACCTTATGCTTGCGACACGTTTCTAAGACTGAAGTAACCGTTCTATTCTCCGGTGCGACGACGGCCCCTCTATTGAAAAGTGTGTGGAGCAGCGTGTTAATTCCGCCAATGTGATCAAAAAGAAGAAAGCTAATTGTCCTTAACGTAGCGCGCGGCGTTTCAAACCGCTTCAGAAACACCGCGAGGTCATGTAAGATGGCCTTGGGTCGCCCTGTTGTACCGGTCGAAAACAACACAAGGCCGGCGTGTCCTTTTCGTCTTAGACCATCGATAAGTGCGTGGGACTGGCGTTGCATGCGCCTCCGTACGGTATCGCCTTTGATCACCACATCTACCAAGGCGGATTCAAAAAAATACTCATGCTCATGCGCTGTCTCGTTTGTTAAGGGCACAACAATTGCATCGCGATCGACCAGCCGTAAGAACGTAAGGATGCAGGCTGGATCGAAATCTCCAATTATTGCCACAACATCGCCACGTTTGACTTCGGACAGGTCAATTGGGTTTTGTGAGGCAATGTCAGAGAACCTAAGCTCAACCTCTCCATGGATTAGGAATGGATAGTCAACTCCCTTCCAAATTTGATGCAGCGTTTCAAGCAATCGCATCATGCGCCCCCTACATGAAGCACTTGCCCCGAAAGCGAATTGCTTCTCCTGTCCAATAACAGCTCAACCAGATCGCTTACTGCATCATGCGTAAATTGTTTCGGGATTACTTGCTGAGATACGATCTTGGCGATTTGTGAAGCAGTGATACCCGCCAATAGATCGGTATTAATCGGCCCCGGCGCAATACAATTTACATTCACGTTGAAGTCGGCCATCTCCCTGGCAAAAGCCCTCGTAAAACTCTCGACGCCAGCTTTGGACGCGGCATAGATGGACTCCCCTTTCAAACCCAGGGCTACAGCTATGGTAGAGAAGTTGATAATAGACCCCCGCCTGTTTCTAATAAGCAGCTGGGAAAACAGCTGACAGCAATAAATCGTTCCCAGAAGATTGGTTTCGACTATCTGTTGTGACACTTTAGGGGGGGTCGTGAGCGCCAGGTTCATCGACGCAATACCGGCAGCGTTGATCAATCCATGAAGGTTTTTGCCTCCTCGTTTAATAGCTTGCACCACCGTCTTAACATCGTCGTACGAAGAAACGTCACAGGCCATGGCCTGAAATGGGACGCCGGACACATCTCGGGCAAGTCCAAGAACTTCCATGTCTTTGGACAGCAATCTTTCGCAAATGGCCCTCCCAAGTCCTTTGCTCGCCCCGGTAACAACTATCATCTTTTGCTTTTCATCTGAGACAGAAACTCCGTTGCCAGTGTGTCAGCAGTACGGAACATGCTCCGGGATGTGGACATAGCGGCAGCTGATGTCCAATCAAACTCGAAGCCTAACTCTGCTGCCTTATCCTCCAGTTTCAAACATAGCTCGACTAGCTTCATAGAATCCAACACGCTGCCATCGCCAATCAAGGGAGTGTCGTCAGAAACCTGCGCGGATTTGTTTCCAAGCAAGGACGCGATGGTTTCATACACGTATTGTTTCGGTTCCGACATGTAATTCAACCTGTGGAAGGTGATTAAACCAAGATCCACCTTGGGGAGGTCCTATTGGTAAATTGTACTGCTTACAAGGATCGGTGCGGTGCGCTTCCTCGCCGAAGCGTTTTCCGGCGCAGTGATTGATTTTATCCCAAACCTCATGTAAACATGGACGCTGTTTTCAGGAGTTCCAACTCCGCAACATAAGAGGCGGCCCCTGTGGATAAGCCCATGCGCTGGTGCGCCGATGGTCGCGATCCTGCGCCAGGCAGATCACAGTGAGGTTACCGAAGTGACCAAGAACCATCAGGTCGGGGAGCAGGTCGAGTCGGCTAGCGAACGTAGACCGTCTAAGCGACCTGCCCGCAACCTGCTCGAGGGGGTCCGCTCGGGGTGCACCCACAACCTGTGCGTAACGAGCCCGATGCGCCGACGGCCGACGCGATGCAGCTCCTTTCCACGATTATCCGCATAACGGGGATGGGTGAAATCGAGTGCCTCTCCAACGACAACGCCAAGGTCGCGGGTTACTTTATGTTCATGCAGCTCGCAGATTTTCTTACGACGCGGATTTTCGACAAGACGTGCGGGCATTGTGCGCCACCCGGCAGCCTGACGGCTGCGCCTGAAGCCCAGTGCAGCGAACTTCTCCCTCGCGAGGCAGGCAACTGAGTCCTTGTTGGTTCAGCTTTTTCGGGATACGATGGCATCGAGAATTGCGCGATGATCGTAAGATTTCTGAAAATACTTGGAGTCAACGCTCTTATCTTTCTCGGCCTCTTGCTCCTGCTCGAGGCTGCAGGCCAGATTGTTGCCAAGGTTCGTCCTTCATACGACGTCCTTTACATGATGCCCGACAAGGTGGTGGGATGGAAACCAGCCCCTAATATCCGTTTCACATGGGCGGGCGCCGAGTGGTATGCGTCTGACTTCAGTGTCGACATCAAAACCAATTCTCACGGATTTCTAGACCGGGCCAGGGAAACAGCAAAGCCTCAAAGTGTGACTCGTATTGCAGTCCTCGGCGATTCGTTCATTGAAGCCGCGCAGGTCCCACGTCACCACACCGCCACCCAGCTCTTGGAGCAGCTGCTGAACGCAGCGCCGAAGCGGGCTGCGCGACGTTCGCAGAAATGGGAAGTTCTCAACTTTGGCGTTTCCAATTATGGCGTCGGGCAGTACCTGCTCGCATGGGAGGAATACGCAAGCAAGTTTAGTCCCGATTATGTCGCGATATTTGTTGCCAAGTACCACATGGGAAGAACGATTCATAAATATTCATGGGGGGCTTTTACCGCAACCAAGAACGACCGGCTCTGGATACGCCCCACCTTCCGAATGGAAAACGGCTTCCTGGTACGGGAGCCGGCACGCGACTTCGAAAAGTTCGTCAGGGTTCAGCAAGACCTGCTCAAGTCTGAATTCGGCGGAAACATATCCCGCAGAAAGCCACCCAGGCTACTGACGCTACACTACGCGCGTTTGATGTGGCGCGAATTGAAGCCCGAACTGAAAAAACTCTTGGGCCGAGCGGATATCAAAATGTCCCGGGGTCCAGAAGGCGAAATGATTGCACTGAATCTGAAAATCATCGAAGATCTGGGCCGGAGTGTGAGTGTCGCTGGTGGCAAACTGGTCGTGCTGGATGCGTCACAGTATTTCAAGGACCATGAGGCTGTGTCCCGCCAATTGAACGAGTTTTGCGCCAAGCACGGGTTTGGCTACGTTCCTGTGTACCAGGACCTCTTGAAGGCTAATGCAAATGGCATCGCGACGCGATGGAACTTCGATACCCACTTCAACGAAGCTGGCAACATGATCCTCGCCGCGGCTCTCTACGAGTGGGTCGCACAGAATGCGCTTGCAGCCAATTTCCAATAGATGAGCGGGACGGGCGCTGATCTGCGATGCCCGTGCTTCCGCTGTTGTCCTCTTTTCTGGTCCACATGCAATGAACGAGACAAAGCTCGTCTTTGCGACGGTGTCTGTCGCCGTGGTCTGCATGTCGGGTGTCCGGTATTT
>Ga0224497_10000339_pt1 | contig 34046 bp, 43 predicted proteins | sample SF_Jul11_sed_USG_4_FD_167970 | JGI IMG/M metagenome (GOLD analysis project Ga0224497, IMG submission 167970) | Sediment microbial communities from San Francisco Bay, California, United States - SF_Jul11_sed_USGS_13 | ecosystem: Environmental > Aquatic > Marine > Sediment | place: USA...
AGCATACTTGAGAATTCTGTTAGCCAATGAGAGCGTCTTGATAGAAGTAACAAATCTGAAGAAGAACTCCGCATAAAGTTCATGGAACGTCCAGCATACAAGGCAATACATGAAAGATTCTCTGAAGTAAGAGAGGGATTGAATTATCATGGTGGAGAAAATGGTAACTTGAGAGTCGGAGTCATGAATTTTGAGAATGGAAATCAATTGATTCTCAATATGTACTCTAATGAATACGATGATAGGATTGAAGCGCATGTAAATTGCGAAATAAGTAATTCCAGAGACATGAATGCAGATGGTCTGTTCGCCGTAGATTTTATTAAAAACACTGACTGTCTGGAACTTGAAACAGAAATTACTGACACTATTGGATCTGATTATCCGTCTGGAGATGTTGTAACGCTCCAAATGAAACCTCTCAAATAAATGACTGTTAATGAAAACTATAGCTAAAATTGGAATTTAGAACTAAATTAATTTGATCGCATTTTAGAGAATCAACATTGAAAATCATAACTTGATTTAATTTTCCTAACCTCCCTTTTCTCTATATGTCAAATCAAAATTGTATTGACGCTTGTAATTCCTGTATTAATGATTGTGAGAAATGTATATCATCATGTTTTGAAGATAATGATGTAAAAACCAGGATACAATGTATAAAATCATGCAATGACTGTGCTGATATTTGTAGAGTTTGCTCACAATTCATGTCTAGAAATAGTAAATTTTCCAGTATGCTTTCTGACCTTTGTGAAAAAATATGTAATGAATGTGCAATGGAATGTGAAAAACATACTGATGATAAAGATTGTATTAGATGTGCAGAATCCTGCAAGAAATGTGCCCAGGAATGTAGAAATACAAACTAGTATGAAATAATAGAAAATCAATTCTGAAAATCTTCAACTAGTTTAAACCTTGAAAAAATAAAACGTTTTGATTGAAAAATACTGTAATAATTGGAATCATAATGGCATCTATTATCACGATCTCATTTTCACTATTTTCTGAATCAGTTTTTGCCCAAATGACTCCTTACAAGAGTCCAAATCATCAAATGCAAATGATGAATGATCCGACACAAGTAACATGCAGAGATGGCATGATCTTGATGATGAAGGGTTCAAGTGGAAATCCAGCATGTGTTAGTCCTTTAACTTATTGGAGATTAGCAGATAGAGCTTGGGGAACTTTTGATATTGAACTTTTAGCACAAAATCAAAACCATATGCATGGAGTAATGGGTGCTATGATTAATCATCCTCAAATGTCTCAACACATGCATGATTGGATGAGAGATAATCCTCAACACATGCAAACCATGATGAATAATTGGATGCCACAAATGATGCAAAATGACCAATGGATGATGAACATGATGGGACCAATTATGAATGATCCAGAACTTAGACAGCAAATGATGAGTCACATGATGATGAATCCACAAATGATGCAAAGTATGCAATCAAATCAACAATGGATGGGAATGATCCATGGAGGTCCAATGATGAGTGATGGAATGTATCATGGAATGATGATGAACAGTACTATGAATTGTCCTTGGTGCCCATTCATGCAAGATTCAATGAAGCAAAGTATGATGGGTGTAGGGTGTGCTTGGTGTCAAGATAATATGGGTCATGGAATGATGAATCAAGGAATGATGATGGAACAACACATGCAAAGTTCAACTACTAACAAATCTTCCACTACAAGCCCTGGATGGATGATGCAAAATCCACAACACATGCAAAATATGATGAACCACATGATGAATGATCCTCAATCTATGCAGACAATGCATGGAATGATGATGCAAAATCCACAACACATGCATAGTATGATGAGTGGCATGATGCAACCAATGATGAACCACCTGATGAATGATCCTCAAATGCAACAGCAAATGATGAACCACATGATGAACCATCCACAGATGATGCAACAGTGGATGCAAAATCAGACCTATATGCAACAGATGAATAATTAGTGAAAATCCTAGTTTGACTACAAGAGTAAAGTCTTCATTTTATCCCCCAAGAGTAAAAGATTAAGAAATTAGTTGGAAACGACGGTTGGCTTCAAAACCACGTGCACTTTAAATGATTAATCGTGCCATTATTGCTGTAAAAATGAGCCAACTAAGGGAAAAATCATGCGACGATTGCAAACGAATGAACTGTGACTCTGGATGTGTTTGTGATTGCCATGAAAACCGTTGGCGGTAATTTCAAGAATAAAAAGATTCTAAACACAAACTATTCTTAATGACTGTAAAAGCAATAGCAATCCTGGAAGGGTGGATAAATGGAGAAGATTGTCTGAATTGTTTTATTTAATCAAAGCTTTTGTAATTTGTTTCTGTAAATTCTTGTTATTGATTGAAGGAATAATATATTTCTCTGAAATTTTCTTTTTAGGAATAATGTTTGCAATTGCAACTGCTGTGGCATAAAGGATTTCCATGGTCACCCTTTGTATTTTCAAATCTAGTATTGCCCTCATCAAATAGGGAAAAACTAAAGCATTGTTTACCTTGTTTTCATACTTGAAACTTCCAGTGGCAACTATTCGCGCACCTGATTTTTTTGCCACCAAAGGATCGATCTCGGGATCAGGATTTGTAAGGGCAAAAACAATTGGATTTTCATTCATTGTCATAATCATTTTTGGTTTTAGTAGATTCTTGATTCCAGAAACCCCAATAAAGACATCAGATTGTTTTATCACGTCAGAAAGTTGTCCTTTTTCGTTTTGATTTGTAAATTCAGCTAGTTGTCGTTTGTACTTGTCTAAGTTAATCTTTCTTTGCTTGTATATTGCACCTTTGGAATCAATTACTATAATATTTTTACATCCAGAAAAATTCAACAATTTTGCTATACAATAACCTGCAGAGCCAGCTCCTGCTATAACCACTTTAATTTCAGATATCTTTTTTCCAACAAGTGTTAGGGAATTTAAAAGAGCAGCCAAAACTACTACGGCTGTTCCATGCCTATCATCATGAAAAACTGGTATAGATAATTTTTTTAAAAGATCATATGAAATGTCTAACACTTTTGGTGATTCGATATCCTCAAGATTAATTGCTCCAAACATTGGTTCAATTGCCAAGATAGTATCAATAATTTTTTTCTTATCTGTAGTGTTTAGACATATTGGAAATGCGTTTATTTTCCCATATTTTCTATACAAAACGGATTTTCCTTCCATAACAGGTAGTGCAGCATCAGGACCAATGTTACCTAAACCCAGAATCCTAGTACCATCAGTTACAATTGCGACATTGTTTCCTTTTGAGGTCAAGTCATATCTTGATGCGGGTTTATTGAAAATTTCTTTACAAACTGCTGCCACACCAGGAGTATAGATTAACTGAAGATTTTCATCAGTTATTTTAGAAATTTTACTTTCAATGAAGATTTTGCCTTTTAATTTTTTATGAAAGGAAATTGCCTTTTTAGACATATGGGGTTTTACCAAGGCTGAGTCTAATGAACGTTATACTAATTTCCATTCAATCCACCATATTTCCATCCTGTTGATTTATTCATTAAAAATTAGCAAGTAATTTCTTTACAATAATTCTAATCATATGTCATCATGAATATATTCAATCTGTGATGATTAGTTTTACTATTTATTTACCAGGTTGATAAGATCTGAAATTCTATCAAATTGTCCAATATCCTTTAGTTTATGAGCATCACTTCCAAGATGAAATTTTACTCCATTTTTTTTGAAAATCTTTATCCAATTTTTTTTTGGCCATCTATATTTTGCATTAATTTCTATAATTTTTTCCTGATCAGCCATTAGATTTGAGAGATAATTTAGTTCCTCGTCAGTTATTTTAATATCTTCATCGTGCCAAGGACCTAAATGCCCGATTACATCAACATTGGAATTACAGATAATTTTCTCAAGGGCTTGCATCCATTTTTTTTTATCGTGAAATAGATTGTGAAAACTGGCAATGATGAAGTATTTTTTTTGATATTTCATTAAACAATTAGGAGTACCGTCAGGCAAAATTCTGGCTTCAAATCCTGTAATAATTTTTTTGTTACCATATGTTTCTATTTGATTTAAATAATCTTCAATCCAATCTGAGCTTTTTCTTACGTGTTCTGTTATTGCAATTTTATTTAATTTCAATTTCTCTGCGCGCTTTACAATATTTTCAATAGATAGATTCGATGGCGAATGATCATTAAAATTTGCATGAACATGATAATCCTCTCTGGTATTTAACATTGGAAGACTAGTCATCGAAGTTTCCATATTTGTATGCTAATTAACTTTTTTTAAGTGTCAAATTAGAATTTACAAATAAGCGTTAAACCTTTTAATTAACAATAATATTCAAACGTATCCTTGAAAGTAGTAATTCATCAACCTCAGTTTTTTCCTTATCCCGGATTTTTCCACAAATTGTCATTAGCGGATTGTTTTGTAATAATGGATGATGTACAATATGATAAACGATTTACAAATCGAACCAGAATTGAATCTACTAATGGTTGGATTTGGCTCACAATTCCAATAAACAAAACTCAAAAATTCTCACCAAATATGGTAGTAGAAATTAATAATCAAACATCTTGGAAAAATGATCATTTGAAAAAAATTCATAGCTCATACGGAAAAACCCCATTTTTTGGTGATTATAAGGACTACTTTGATGATTTGTATAAAAAAGAATGGAACTTACTTTTTGATTTAAACTTTGAAACCCTAAAAAAAACAATGGAATGGCTCAATATCAAAACCGAGATCATTAGAGAATCAGAGCTGGATGTAAAGGGAGAATCCACTCAAAGGTTGGTAAATGTCTGTAAGTCTGTTGGTGCAGATACTTATATTTCCGGAGTAGGAGGCAAAAATTATGTGGATGAAAAGTTATTTCAAGACAATCAAATAAAATTAGTTTACCAGACATATTCTCCAACAAGTTATCCCCAGAGATTTTCAAAAATATTTTTACCTGATCTTTCTATCTTAGATATGTTATTCAATGTTGGTCCAAAAAGTTTACAATTAATCAAAGACAATAATTCTGAAAAAAGTTTTGAAGAAATTTAAAAAATTCACAATAATGTAAATGAATAGAGAAAATCATCTCAGATACATGAGAAATAATAATTAAAAATAAGATTCTGTAAAGGAGCTAGAATTTTCCACCTTGTTGTTATCTTTTGATAATTTAAAATTAGAAAGCGGAACATACATTTCATTCAAGTACCTCATGCAGACCAGTTTTTTATAGTCATTAACAATTATTTCTTCACCCAATACATTATTTCTAAAAATAATATCAGGTTCATTTACTCCTGCGACTGCACGAATAGGAACTGATGCAGAAAATCGTGGATTAATTTCAAATATTTTTACCTGATCATTTACTTGTATTGCCTGAATATTAGTTGCACCAATACAACCTAATTTTATTGCAGCCTCTTTTGCTGATTCTCTAACAATATCATAATCATCTACAAATGCTTTGTTGGTTTGTCCATTTTTTAAAATTCTCTTCAGTGAGATCGAAGACATTATTTTCTTTGCCCCTTTATCCATTGTGACGCCTGTAGTAAATTCTGAATCTATAGCATCAAGATATTCCTGTAAAATCGGTCTCCAACCTACTTTTTCAATTTCAGATATTGCCTTATTTAGTTCATCTTCATCCCTAACTATATAGAAATGCAATGACCCATATCCCTCTCTAGGTTTTACCACTATAGGAAAATTAAATTCTTTAATGAAATTTTCTTTATTTTCGACCAAGGAAGATTCAGCACAATTCAGATTATTTTTTTTTAGAAATTCAAATGTGGTCCACTTATCCCTACATGTCGAAATGACTTCAGGCGGATTACTAATCACTAATGCGTCTGACTCAGTCTCTATCAGCTTTTTTGCATTGGCAAGTGGAAGTAATTCTTGGTCAGTCCCAACAAAAATGGCCTCAATTTTGTTTTCTTTGCAAATTTTAATTATCGAATCAATGTAATCAATAGAAGAAGCTGCGGGAACAACTAGACCCAAATCACTACGATAAAGACCAATGGCCTCTATACTCATATCAACACCAATAGTTTTGTACGTAACTTTTTTATTTTTTTTCTCGTTATTGAGATTCAGACATTTTATTATCCCTTGTCCCAATATACTGCCAGCACCTGTAACTAGTACATTTGCGTATTTGACCATGTTTTGATTTGCAGAAAGTAATTATTTACGTTTAATGGATTAGGCGTTGTGAAGGCTACAAACGATTCATTTTTAAGAATAATTTACTTGCAAATATAGCGCCTTACCTTTATCTGAAAACATGATTTTAGGAAAAGTAAAAGCTAAACTTATCTTTAGTTCTAAACAGTATTTTTCAAAATCAAGCCTAACCACGGTTTCCAAGAAAAAATCAATCTCAGTTCTTTAACTTTTTTTTATTTTTTTAAGATAATTTTATTCAAAACATTCAATGCCTCGGTGTATCTTTCTGGGGTTAACCATAGTTTTTTATATATTCTAAAATCAGTTTCCAAAACAATAGCTTTATCTTTTTTAGATCTTTCCATATCAAAATGGAACCAATCTCGAAAGTTTCCGGTACCGGAAACTCTGTTTTTTCCAGAAAAAATTCCCATCCTTTTCTCAGATATTTTTTTAATGTGCCCTATTTTTACTTCTTTTTTACCCCAAGGCAAAACCCACGACTTGAAATTTATTTTATCCTCATAAATTTGAAAATATCTATCAGTATACAAAATTTTCATATCGTAGTCCTTTAAATATATGATTTAAATTTTTTTAATTGGAACTTAAGACCAACAACTATTGTTACCTGGTGAGAGTTCCAATTGATTTCAGTTTAGAAATTTAGTATTTAGCATATTCTAATCATTTGAATGAACGATTTCTACTATCTCCTTTTATTCACAAATACAATTAAAAAATAAAATAGATAGGTTGGAGGTTCTTCCCATATTGACCTCACACCATCTATTTTTTACAAGATAGAAAGGGTAAAAAAAGTAGGCTGAGTGGAGATTACCAGATATTTTATATGAGATTGTAATCGGGTTGTAAAGAGGAGAGAAGATTATGGAATTAACCAAAGAAAATGTTGTTGACAGTAATCTACTTGAAAAGTTTCAACAAGAGATATGGAATAAAGTCCCTCATCTAGAAGATGATCAGGGAAAAACAAAGGTCGTAAACGCCACACCTCTCATTGATCTTACTGCAGATTTGAAAGTATGTGCCAAAAATGTTTACAATCTTAATTTAGATGATGCAGATCTAAAAGTTTTTGGAAAATTTGATTCAAACTTGCCCACAGGATCGATTAAAGTGAGACCCGCAGTTCACATTATTAATGACGCAATTACTTCGGGGAAATTAAAGAGTGGGGAGACAATCATTGAGGCCACATCTGGCAACTTTGGGATTGCTCTTGGTAAGTTATCAAAACTTGGATTAAATGTAGTAGCTCTTGTTTCTAGAAGGCTCCAGGAAGGAGTTTTCGAGGAGTTGAGAAATGAAAACATACGTATCATAGATTTAGATATGGATATCTGTCCTGCCCCAGGAATGAAAGATAGTCCAAATCTTTTGGCAGCAAAAGCAACCGCAGCTAACATTCGCTCGCAATTATTCGAACTTGGATTTGATCCGAAGATTTTCGATAATTCAAGTGCTGAGATACAATCTCTTTTAGCAAGTCAAGATATCATTAATTTGGCCAAATTTCTTGCCAAGATTTATGGATGTTTTTGTCCTGAGCAGTATGATAATGAATTAAACATTGATGTTCATAGGACTGTTACTGCAGTAGAAATTGACCAGCAGTTGCAGGAGAGGGGAGATTCACTTTCAAACTTTAAACTTGTTTGTACCTTTGGTACTGGCGGTACATCTGGAGGTTTGAGCACATATGTATCGGAAAAATATTCAAAAAAATCGGTTCATATTGTTTTTCCATCAGCTGGACAGGATGTTGCAGGGATTAGAACCAAAGACAAGGCAACTGGCTTGAAATTATACCGGCCTGAAACATATGCAGGGCAACATGAAGTAGATTTTGAGCAGGTAAAACCACTGCTAAAGTTTTTTGTGGATAAGGGTTATGATATTGGTGAAAGTAGTGCTCTTGCGCTTTATGCTGCAATACAAATGGCAAACTTTGGTGGAGGTGGAAGGTTTGTCGTAATTGTGGCTGACGGGATACAAAAATACAAAAAGAATCTAGAGTCAATGTCAAAGAAACAAAAACGTACTAGGGTCTCCCTTGAAGAAGCCGCCTCAAACGTAGATGATTATGATAAAATAATTTGGATTCATACTCAGTATACTCCACTAGAAGAGGGGATTGAGTTGATTGCAAAATCACTGGGGGTTGATAAAACAAAAATTTCTGTTCCAAAGGCAAGGACTGTAGAACAGTTATTGGCCACACAGCAAATTCCAGAAGAGCTAAGTAAGGATCTGCAAGGGACTAAAGGCAAATCGTTATTGGTGTGTATGGCTGGAAACACTTCGTTAATGGCAGTCAATGTTCTTGCAGGTAAAGGAGTTGTAACGGAGAGTCTGAATGGAGGTATAACCGCATTGCCTCAAGGAAGAGGAAGACAATTATCTGATTTGATAAGAGAAGCAAGTGAATAAGAATAAATTTTGATAATCAATAGTCAAATTTAAAATTATTTTATCTGGTATCGCAATATTGCTAATACCGAATTATCGATGTTGAGTTTTTTGATTATTTTTGGAGAAACTGCAAACTCTATTTTAGATGAAGTGTTTTTTGCCATCTCAACCATTTTCATTATTTTTTTGAATTGAGAACTTGTGTGGTAATCTGCAGATACAATTAAGGTATCAACAGCTCCATTTTTTAATGCCTCATAGATTGCATCATTTCTTTTTGCTGTAAGTCCTTCTTTGACTAGTTTTTCGTATTTCTCAACAAGCTCTGCGACATATTGTCTTCTATACTCGTATAAATGACGAATCAGTTTCTTGTGAATATCAACAATTGACGTTGAAAAAGATAAATTTTCAACAAATCGACATTTTTTTATCAATTCTGAATCAAGTTCATTATAAAATTCAGTTTTTGCAGGCCCAACTCCTCCTAATAATATTAATTCAGAGTTTGAATTCATTTCTTTAACTTTGGATGCAATTTTTTTAAAGAACACATGAATTTTGGTTTGCCTTGCCCTTAGGAATCTTCCTTGACTTTGACCACCTTTTTTATGTCGTCCTTGTAAATCAATTCGAAGTTTAGTCTCTTGAGTTATCTGGCTTCCATGAAATTTTTGGAGTCTTGCAGATTTTTGATCAAGAGTAATTAACAAAACATCATAGTTGGTTTTGAGAACATCTCCAAATGGTTTGATATATGGTTTTTTGCTTGCCAGGTATATGTAAGGTAATTTTTTAGAGGTTCCTATATTTTTGATTTTTACTTTTCCATTTTCTATCCATCCAAAAATACACAGAGTTTTTGTATACTTTCCTACAGAGATAGGATTTTTTTTTAATTCTGCAATTTTTTTTTCAATTTTTAATTCAATTTTTTCAAACGATTTGTTTCTCCGTGTATTTTCAAGTAATTCTATAGTATCTTTTCCTTTACCATAGGGATAATAAACAGAAACACATTCAGAGTTGATCTGCTTTACTTCGTTAAGAAATTGATTTAATGATAACCACTCTGATGGTGAAATTTCAAAAATAATCAGAGCTGTTTTCCATATTTTTCATTTTTTCTTTCATAAATAACTAGTGCGTTGTGATGTTTTAATTGATTTTAAATTGTGAAAACTGCAATAAAATATAGAGTAAATACATTAATTTACAATGTACCAAATGAATATCAGATAAAATATATGGATAGACTAATTTTTACAATATGAAATCAGCTCATTGAGAAAGAACGTCCACCCTTTGGTGTGTTCTTCCAAGCTTGCAGGTCCTTCTTCTTTACCTGTAAATCCCGTATGTGTCAGGGTTAACCTAGTTTTCCCGTCAAATACAGATTCTAATTCCCATGTTACTATGGTTTCAGGAAAGTCAGAAAATTGATTCCATTTCCAAGTATGTACAAGTTTTTTATTTGGAATTATTTCCAAGATTTTTCCTTCGTTAATAAAATCCATATTCATTTTCATTTTAGGTTTTTTGGAATCTTTTAAAAATGTGATTTTGAATTTGCCTCCCACTTTGGGTTCTAATATAGCTGCATCAGAAAACCATTTGATTATTTCTAATGGATTAGAAATTGCCTTAAATGCATCCTCTTGCGACGAATCAAGCTCGACTACTTGCTTGATTTGCTTTGATGACATTTTTACATTATTGGTGCCAAATTAACAAAAATTTGAACAGCAGTCAAAAGATTATTTTCTAAATCATAAGCTAGGCCATAAAGCATAGCTATTGAGCTATTTGGCAAGCTAGTAACGTTGCCAATAATCACACTATTCTCAGTTACAGATTTTACTGTATTTGGAAAACAGCTAACACAACCAATTTTGTAAGAAGACGTTTCTTCATCTGCATCCCATGTTATTTGAACCGTGGCCGTGTTATTTGTAAAATCCAATACAGATGTTTGAACATTTTCCAATGGCTCAGCATAAGCCATACCCACACTTACCAATAGTAATGGAATCAAGAATAAAGGCATCTTCATGTAATAAATTCTGATTTATTTTCTCTTTTAACATTTACTATGAAACTGATGAACAAACCAAGGGTAAAATCAAAAAATAGTTCCACCTTTTAATATTAAAAAAATAAAGGGTGCGATCTAATAAGCCAAAAAACAGACGATCTACTTTGATCCAATATTAAAATCTACAGCATATCTTGGCTCTAAAATTTCAAGAATTCTATCAATGAATTGTCTTACAAGGGATAAAATATTTGTAAAATATCTTTTTGGGTTTTCGTAATGAGCAGAATCCCAATAAACTGTTGGTTGATCATCATTTGAAATTTTTACTCTCAAATAGCTTCGAGGTTTATCCTTCCCTTTTTTTCCTGCATTTTTTAAAAGAGAGTCATAAGTTTCCAAATTCTGCTGATTCCTAATCTCCCACAGCCTACTACTTACACGATTCCAAAAGTGTTGATATTTTACCTGACCGCGAGTTTCATATTCAGCATGAAAACCAATGACATCATATCCGTATCGGTTTAGACCTTCATTAAATTCTTCATCAGATATTATCTTTTCTTCATGAATTGGTTTTTGGAAATATTTTTGAAATTCATCTAATATGATTTTTGATTCACCAGTATCTAAAGTCTCAAGTGTGTCAATAAGATATTGTGTATTTTTAACTTGATTAGAAGTCAATTTTAAATTTAATTTTTTATTTATTTCTGTAAAAATCAAATCCAAAGCTCCATTTACATAGAATAGAAATCCATCAATAGCAATCTCAGTTGCAATTTTATCTTTAGTGAAGATATCCAAAGGAATCGACGTAGGTATTTTATCCAGGTTAATTTCGGCGTAAAATAATCTATATTGAATGGAATCAATTAAGAGAATTCTTTCATTTTTTGGATTCAGTCCTGACTCCATTTGGGTTTTTTTAAATAAACTAGATTAAAATCAGTTTTGTTAATTTTTTCTGTTTATACTACTCAATGTCATTGTTTTTGTAAAAAAATTGTTTCTTTAAATAACAAAATCGTTATCACCTAACATTGGGCTTGAGAGATATTGGACTAAAAGATGAATATCGTTCAGATAGAGATGATATTGTAGCAGAGTTTTTCTTTCCATGCCTTAGTCAGTGTATCGAATACGATAGGTGTGTAGATTTTTTATCAATTCAAACATTAGCCACGATTGCAATGGCATTTGATAATTTTTCTTCAGGAAAGGCAAAGCTCCGAATGGTGACAGGTCATAGATTTAAGATCTTGGACCTTAATATTTTGACTAAACTTTTTTCTGAAAAATATACCAAAAGATTTGATGGAAAGCTAATTCGAGACACTAAAATTCAAAAACTACAAGATATTGTAAATAATGGTCAAATTGAGATTAAAGTTGCCATTCCCAATTCAGAGCAAATTACAAATTCATTTTCTGAGAGAATTGGGTTATTTTTAGACGACAACGATCAAATGGTTGCCTTTACTGGTACATCAAAAGAGTCCTTCTCTACACAAACTCGTGATTTTGAATCAGTAGATGTTTTTACTTCTTGGAATGACAAATCAAGAGTGGATAGGAAACGAAAAGATTTTGAAGAACTTTGGGAAAACAAAACCAAGTACGTTGAGGTTTACGATTTTCTATACGCTGAAGAAAATAGCTTGTTAAAATTTTCATCAGAATGGGCTTTCAATGTCTAGATCTTAAAAGATTCTTCTATTCGGGATTTGTTTTCATAAAAATTCATTCGGTTGATCTTGTAATAGATTACCTCTCCTCTTCTCTCAATTACAGCAATAATCGGTTCCTTTCCCATTTGAGTAATCTGCTCAATTTTTTTCTGAAGAGATCCCATCTTTTCTTGTTGACCCTCATTAAGGCCAAAGATTAAGAATTTGGCACCTTTTTCGCCAAAGTTACCTCTTTCATAAACTCGAAAGTCAGAACCAAACCCAAATCCATCTTTTACCACATATCCTCTATTCCTCAAATCTCTATAAATCAAGAATTTTGTAAGAGATTCTGAATCTTGTTTCTGATTAATAGACAGCAAATCATCAAATCCAATTTGCGTCTTTCCTTTTTTTAGAATTAACCTATCTGAATAAAGTAAATACAAAGATTCAAAAAATTTTAACAATAATTTGTCATTCTCAATTTCCCCATATCCCTTGATTTGAAGTTCATGAATCATTTCTTTATTAGAAATTTGAGTATGATTAGAAATTAATTTACCTTCAACTAGAGGAGGGTCATCCATGAAGATAAAATGATGTGGTTTCCATATTTATGTTGACAAGGGATTGTGGTTTTCTAAATTTATCAATGGAACAGAGCCTAGTTTATATCAAATTTGGTAAAATCATGCGATAATAATCTCTGGTTTGTAAGCTTCGGGTGATGAAATCCCCCCGTTTCCTGGATCTATCTTTTGTTTTGGATTTAGAGTTGTATCATGGTGACAAACTTTGTTACATATGGGGCAAAATTTTCTATCCAAAACTATGCATTGACAAATATGGTTTTTCATATAAGCCTGAGCAGCTGAGTTCCATTCACCTGTTCCATTACAATAAACACAAACATAAGATGGAGATTTTCCATCTCCTTTACAAAAATCACAAACATCATCTTTCATATTGACTCATCGCCCAGTCTAAAAAGGACCATAAAGTCAATATATTTGAAGATGTAAAAATAGTCATAATTCTGCCAGATCTTTGCGATTTTGGTGGTCTAACCGTTAAAATATGGGCCTTTTTGTTTTAGGATATCATGCATGGTGCAAACTATCGAGATGGAGCAGGGCAACCATTTACAAGAAAAAAGTACATCAAAGGTAAACCACAAATTAAAATTGCAAAATTCCAAGGTGGGAAAAAGGGCACTTACGAATTTTGTGTTCAATTACTCTTAAATGAAAAAATTCAGATTAGACATATGGCTATTGAAGCGTGTAGATTAGCAGCAAATAAAACATTAGAAAAAACTACTGGAGAGTCAGGATATTATTCAAGGCTAAGGATTTATCCACATAATCTTCTTAGAGAAAATAAAATGATTGCAGCAGCAGGTGCAGATAGACTTCAAGAGGGAATGAGAAGAGCATGGGGTAAGGCCGTCAGTTTAGGAGCTAGAGTCAAAGCAGGACAACCCATTATGGAACTATATGTTAATTCTCAACACGTTGATGCTGCAAAAAAAGCACTGAAAGGATCATGTGTAAAATTACCAGGTACACCCAAGGTAATAGTACTCAAACACGGAAAGTCATCACCATAGATTTTCCAACCTAGATTTTTTGCTTTTTATAAATTCTACAAATTCCTGAAATTCCTCCTCAGTAGGTTCACGATTTAGAAACCTTTTTGATTGGTAGTAAAATGAATTATAAATTCTCCCCACGATAATCCCTAGAATAAATGATTTTGAATCATCAATATTTGAAAGTGAAAGAATTATTTGTTTAATCTCTTTTTTGTTTGAGATGGTTTCTTGGATTTTTTCTTCGATTTTATTTTTTATTTTTTCATCCATGTCTTTAATTGAATGAAATAGTTAAAAACAGTTTAATAGTCAAATCCGTTTCTCATGATTGTTGCAGTTATAGTACAGTCTGGTTAGTACTCGTGCTTGCCAAGTACGTGACCCGGGTTCAAATCCCGGTAACTGCACCACTTATCTATCACTAGTTTGTTTTAATCCATTTTGGATGATTTCAAGTGCATCCGCAGCCTTTTCAGGTTTTGGTAATTGAATCATAAACACGTTGTCTTTTCCATATGAGGATTTTGGGGAAGATATGGCAATCATGGATGTTTTTGCAAGTGATTCAAAAAATAAAATATCCTTATTTGCATATACTAGAATTTTTTCAACCAGTCCCCCTTGAGAAAAAGCAAGCATAACCTCTACAAAAACATGACCCAGCCCATCTTGCAATATATTCAAATCAGTGTTTACCGAAAGGGATTTTCCAGAAATTTTTGAAAGTAATTCATCATATTTTTTTTCTTCAAAAATAATACACGGTACAGGTTTACCATCAAAATCGAAAATAGTAATTCCTTGATGAACCTGATCTAGTAATTTTTGGAGTTCTTCAGACATCTTTTTCTTCTATTATTGGAACAATTTTGTCACTTGCTTTAACCAAAAATGGCGAGAGAAAAGCTGTTACTATTGAAATAACACCGATTAATGGAAACAAAAAGGCACTTACAGCTCCAATATCTACTCCAGTTTTAATTATTACAATTGAGAATTCTCCTCTAGGGGCTGCCAAAGCAAAGGCAGAATGAAGTGATTTTCCTCGTTTTTGCTGAAACAGGAAATTTCCAATCATGTTTCCACCAAATTTCATTCCAGTTGCAACTATAATTAATGCTATAGCAATATAGATATAATTTCCGATTTGTGAAACATCCATTAACGCACCCACAGAAATAAAGAAGATTGCAACAAACATATCTTTAATTGGACTAGACAGAATTTTTGCCACCTCGGCTGATTTTGATTCTGCAACAAGGACCCCTGCAAGGAATGCTCCAATTGCCACTGACAAACCTACTACATTAGCTAAAAGTGCATAGCCAAAGCAAACACCTAGAACACTTAGTAGAAGAATTTCACGATGTTCTGACGCAGCTACTCTATCAATTAATGGGGGAATAATTCTAGTTCCAATAGTAAAGGTTCCTATAATCAATCCAGCGGCTACTAAAACTACAACTAAAACAGACTCTATTGAAACAGATCCTACTAAAGCTATAGATTGTAATGATGAAATTAAAATTACAGCAATGACATCCTCTACAATTAAAATTCCTAAAACAAGAATAGAGGATTCTTTTTTGATTATTCCCATCTCCTCAAATATTTTAACAATTATTGCAGTACTAGAAATTGAAAGTGCAGCAGATATGAATAATGCATCCATAAAGTTCAATCCAAGAGCAGTAGATGTATAGAACACTACTCCCAGTGTAGATATCAATCCAATGGTACCAACTCCGATTGCGACTCTGCCAATGCTTTTGATTTTGGCATATGGAAACTCTATTCCAATTACAAAAAGTAATAAAATTACACCAATTTCTGCAAACAGATTTAGACTAGAAATGTCAGATAAAATTCCAACAACTCCTCCGCTATCAGCACCTGGACCACCCTGTGGTAATATCCATGCCCAAAGTGGAGATAATGGACCTATCAACATCCCTGCAAAAAGATAACCAATTATCAATGGTTGTTTAATTTTAAAGAACGCAAGTGTTACTATAGCTCCTATTATCATTATAAAAGCCAAATCAGTTACAAATGTAGTATGAGGAAGTTCAGGAGTAATTTGCTCAATTAGACTAGACACTGTTTGACTCAAGGTTTGAGTATCATTAGAGACAATTTGTAAAGCAAAATTTTGCATGATATGATTGAACAAATTTGTTTAAAAACAGTTGTGCTTCTAAAACGATTATTTAGTTTTGGCAAGAATCATTTTCACAAATTAAAAACTAGATAAAAAAGAAAGTGTGATTTTTTAAATTCTGCCAAAAATTTGAAGGTCTTTATTCCCAACCATTATTGTTTAAGCGTAGAATGATGAGTAGGTCAGCTGAAAAGTATGTGGAAAAATGACCTGGGGTATCTGACTGCAAATATGGTAATTATCAGATTACCTAAGTATTAATAGTACGGTACCATACGGTACTATATGATTCAATGCGAATATTGTCCCAAGGGATTTATTGAAACGGCAAACGGTCTTGCCGAAAAGACCTTCCATGAGTTACTACATGCTCCAAATGTTGTCAATAAGTAACTCTTTACATTTTTTATTTTAGACCTAACTTTTTTATCATAATATTTTCATTTCAAAAGATATGGTAAAAAAACCATCAACTAAGATTAAAAAATTACCTAGTCAAACAGTTAAAACATCTAGTAAGTCAAAAACAGTGAAAAGGGAACCTACTCCGGCCGCTGTCCTAAAAAAAGTAGCTGGAATTTCAGACTCCACTAAAGCCTTACAAAAAGAGATTAAAGCAATGTCCAAGATTTTTGGAGATAATCAAAAAGTTTTGGTCTCCATGAAAGGTATGATTGATGTTCTTACCTCCACACTAGAAAACATCCAAAAACAATCAAGTAGACTAAACATAATTGAAGATGATACTCAAAAACTATACGCAGGATTGAATCAGGTGAGAAATCAATCAAATTTAATTACAAAAATAAATGATCAAACATCCAAACTCCAAGAAGAAGTAAATAAAATAAATCAAATACAAAAATCAGGTCCTAAACCAGAAGAATTATCGCAGCAAGTAGAAGAAAGTATGAGTTCAATTCGAAATAACTCACAGATGATCATCAAGATTGCCCAACGGATCGATGAGGTAAGAGATGATCTTCGAAATATTTCAGGTAAAACAGATTCGGTATTAGATATTAGCAAAGAGGTTGATGGTTTAAAGAATGCCATTCAATCTATTTCTGGAAAAACTGACAAGATTGAATCATCATCAATCGCCATTTCTAATCTAAGAAAGGAGTTTGATAGGATTGTTGGAAGGACTGAATCCTTTTCTAATTTGAATACAGATCTTGAGGCAATAAAAACTACCATCGATGGAATTTCAGGAAAAGCCGAAAGAATTGATTCGTTAGGAGGTGTTATTGACGGATTAAAATTACAGTTTGACACAGTGTCGGCAAAAACAAATTCAATAGTTAGTTTGAGTTCAGAACTAGAATCGATTAAGAATGAAATAAATGCACTTTCAGGAAAAACTCAAGGGATTTCCGATTTTGGTGGAAAAATTGACAAAATTCAAGCCGAATTAGGCACCCTTTCTCATAGAGCAGATGCGACTGCATTTGTAGGAGAAGGATTAAAATCAGTTCAAGAAGATTTTGTAGATTTTAAGAACAACGTTTTTGATAAAACAAACACGATTGAACAAAAGGTATCATCAATTAATGAAATGTTAAAAACGCAAGATGCATTATCGTCAGAGTTTCATAAAAAAACAGACAAAGTTTTTCAAGAGTTACAATCAGTCAAAAATGTTACAAATAAGGTATCTTCTGACACCTCAAAAGAAATGATGGCCTTGTTAAAACTCTCAGAATATCAATCCAACATTAGAATGCAAGCAGAATCAAAGTACGGAGAAGAAAAAGATCTTGAAAGTATGGCAACTCAGACAGCCAATATCATTAACCTCTTTGATAGATTATCTATAGAAGCAGGTGACAAAATTCCACTACCTCATGAAGTGAGAAAGTGGGCAGTAGGTAAGATTCTTGATTGTGCAGATAAATGGGAAATACGATTTAGTGATGTTTTTTCAATTTTGAATGATTCAATCGGAAGGGATCTTCTAAAAGAATCAATCAGAATCCAACAAATAAGAGACATTTATGGAATTAGGGCAGTAGATGAAATCAGAAAAGAATTGAATATTTCTTAAACACCAGATGTCTCATCGACGATAGTTAGTTGATCTTTCTTTCGTTTAAGAATCGCAAAAATGCCTATTATCACTGCAATCCACATCGTACTAAAAACAATATTGGAAACACTTACGTACATGTAAGGTGTTGCATCCATAATGTTTTCCTTGAGGATCTTTGCTTGTGCATTGATATCTAAAATTCCAGTATGAAAAGCAGAACTGTCTTTGGGAACAACAGAAATCTTTTCATTAGTTACAATCATAGAATCTACAGCTTTTTCTATTCTAAGAAAATTAGTTGATTCTGTTGGAAATATCCAAACAGGATTTTTCTCTACAACCCCATCATTATTCAAATCCGTAGTCTCCAAGTTTTCCATCACTATTGCCAAATCTTTTTTTATCTCATTTAGGTGGGATTGAATTGCCACTGTATCTGAAGAACCCACTATTGAATCCATATGACCTCGTATTCTATCAAGAGGGTAAATATCTACACTGTAACCATAAATTGCCATAAAACCTCCAAATAAAATAATTGCAAAAATACCAACCATTGAAAGAGTATAAATTTTATTTGCCATTTTTTCTTCCTTGGTAAGGGATCGTGGATGGGTTGATTTATTTCTTTTAAATCTAGTATGAGAAAAACTCATGAATGCAATAAAGAAAAACCCTATTGTTTGTAATCCTATAATTGGCACAAAGATAGGATTATTGGAAAAAATAGCAATCAAAATTCCCATCATCCCATAAACTCCAAAAAAAATCTCTAATAGAGTAGTTTTGGTAAATGGTAAATTATATGCTTTATCTCTCCAGTTATCTTGTTTGTTTATTATTCCATATTTTGGAGTCCGTAAAAATTCATTCTTTTTTCCCAATACGGCATCAAAGACTGCCACAGTATTATTCACTGACATTCCAGCATTGTAGATAAGTAATGATGGTAAGATTTTAGCTTTTGATTTCCAAGATTTGTGATACATTTTTTGCATTATCAGAAGATATGCACCAGGACCCATGGCAAGATATGTTGCGATAGTTAAAGCAGGGATAAAACTAACCACATAGAGATTCATATCACCAGCTAAAAGAATAGGTAAAGCCAAAAATTGAATTAGCATTAATGGATAAACCACATGTCGTGTTAATTGAATAAAGGCTTGGATTTTTGCTTCGACTGCAACTTTTCTTTTGATAGCAATTCCTCCAAGTAGTTTGATTGCACATTGTATTGATCCTTTAGCCCATCGAAATTGTTGTCGTTTTGCGCCATTCATTTGAACTGGTAATTCTGCGTCAACTACAATATCTGGTATGAAAACACATTTCCATCCTTTCATTTGTGCTCTATAACTCAAATCCAAATCTTCTACAAGCGTGGCAGTATGCCACCCACCGGAATCATCAATGCAATCACGCCTCCAAATTCCCGCTGTTCCATTAAAATTCATGAACAAATGAGAATTACTTTTTGCTGTTTGTTCGATTAAAAAATGAAAGTCAAGACTTAGGGCCTGAGCTTTGGTAATTGCTGAATAGTTTTCATTGACATGCCCCCACCTACATTGAACTAGTCCGATGTTTGGTCTGGAAAAATGTGGAATGGCACGTTTAAGAAACCACTCAGGTGGGATAAAGTCTGCATCAAAGATTGCAACATATTCGGTATCCGTAATTTGCATTGCATATTTGAGGGCTCCGGCCTTGTAGCCTTTTCTAGTTCCTCGTCTTATGTGTTCGATTTGAAATCCTTTTTTTTTGTAATCCTTTACTATATCAGCTAAAAGATCAACTGTATCATCATCAGAATCATCTAAGACCATAATTTTCATTTTTTCTTGAGGATAATCTAGCCCACATACCGAATCAACCAAGCGTTTGGCAACATATTTTTCATTATAAATTGGAAGCTGAACTGTAACAGACGGAGTTCCTAAATCAGTTATGGGAAACACTTCTTTTCTTCTGACTGAGAGAAAAGTCAGATAGTAAAAGTTGACAGTATATGCTGTGATAATTATGGCAGAGATAATGAATAAATCAAACACAAATGCCGTAAAAGGATTAACTGCCATACTCTAGGTTTTCAAGTTGTTTGTTGGCTATTTATACTTGCAAACTTTGTAATCTATTTTTGCTCAAAGATCTTGATAGCTGATGGTGGACACACACCTTCACAAGCAAGGCAAAAAATACAATCAGGTTCTTTTGACATTAATGGTTTTTTATCAGATGCAACATTTCCTGGTGTATCAAACCACTCATAAACTCCAACAGGACATGCTTCGATGCACCCACCATCTGCAATACAAATATCATAATCTACTGATACAAACTCTCCCCAAATTCCCATTTGCTTATTGTCGCCACCACGTCGTCCCCATGTTTTGATGGGATATCCAGAAGCATTGTATGGAGATGTTGCTTTCATTTTTGATTTAAACTCAACATCAATTGGGCCAGATTTTGGACCATCAAGGACAGGGATTTCTGGACCACCATCATCGCTTGCTATTTCTTCTACTGGTTTTGGTTTTGGTTTGGCATCAAGAACTATTTTTGCTAGGGGAGTCATTTCTTCTAATTTTTGAATGGCATTAAGTTCAGTTATTTTTTCATCTTTAATTAAAAAGTCAATCATCTTGTCTGCCAAAATAGTATTTCGTAAAATAGTATCAATAATCATCTTTGCAAAATAATCTGCTTTTTTTCTATAATCTTTTACCCATTGAGGATCTCCAAATTTTTCAATTGGAAATATTTGATAAATAATATCAACAACTTCTCCTGTAACGATTTCAACTGTTATAGATAATTCAACTTCTTCGTATCCTTTAGCGTCAGGATCATCCATATTTTGTTCCTTCCAACGATAGGTAGCAAAGAGTCTATCAGCATATGCATCCATTTCAAATACCTTTTTCATACCATCGTGTACAGATTTTATTTCGTCTGGATCTTCGAGATTGATTGGTAATCTATAAAGTCCCAATTTGAAACCATGTAGAGGATAGACTCCACGCTTTGCAGTGGGTGCCTCCATTGACCAAACACGATCTTTTAGGAGTAAGGACATTTGATTTCATTACATTAGTTTTCTTTAAAAAGGTTATCTAGTCGTCGTCAGGACAAGTAAGTTCCCTAAGTTCCGTGTATTTTTTTTCCATGGCCTCAGCGTATTCTGAGACTTGGTTTAAATCAAATTGGTTTTTCGAAAAGTACCAACGAATTGGAACCCAATGACCAATACCTTCCATATCATGAATCATGCCCTTATCAGCCTTGACTTTTAATTTTTCATCTACGGATGTTTCCTTTACGGTGAGACCTCTTTTGGTTTTATCCTCCAAAATTATTTCAGAAGATCCGTCTTTGATAAAGTAAAACGAACCTCTCTTTAAAATAGGAAGGTCTAAAAGCAATTTATTTTTCCACAGGATTTCCTATCATGTTACCCCATTCAGTCCATGAACCATCATAGTTTCTAACTTGGGGGTAACCAAGCAAATACTTTAGGACAAACCAACTATGAGAAGACCTTTCTCCAATTCTGCAATAGCATATTACATCTTTATCTGGAGTTACTCCTTTTGGCTCATAATTTTGTTTTAGCTCCTCTACAGATTTGAAAGTGCCATCTGCATCATTTACTGCAGTTGCCCATGGAATATTATTTGCTCCAGGGATATGTCCACCTCGTTGAGCATGCTCCATGGGATATTCTGGGGGCGCCGTTATTGCTCCTGTGAATTCTGAAGGAGATCTTACATCAACCATAACAGTATCTTCTTTATCCAGTGCTCTGCTAACATCAAACAAGTAAGCTCTGAGTCCCTCATCAGGTGGTTGTGAAATATATTTGGTAGATTCGAATCTAGGTTCTTCTATAGTATATTCTCTGTTTTCTAATTCCCATTTTTTTCTTCCCCCATCCATAATTTTGAGATCTTTATGTCCGTAAATTTTGAAAACCCAAAAGACAAATGCTGCAAACCAGTTGTTAAAATCACCATAAAGAATTACTTCAGTATCAGCAGTAATTCCATTTTTTGCCATCAATTCCTCAAATTGTCTTTTACTAATGATATCTCTGGTTATAGGATCATTGATATCTCGCTTCCACCAGATTAAACTGGCGCCTTTGATGTGTCCCTTCTGATATCCGTTTACTGGATCATAATCGACTTCAACTAATTTTCTATTTCCATTTGGTGGGTTTTTAGACATCCAATCAGTATCCACTAGCACTTCAGGGTGTGCGTAACTCATGATATTTCATCAATTTCGTTTCATACTTAATTGTTTTTCTAAGATATCCTAAAAATATCATTTTTAAGTAAATAAAAACCAGAAAAAGTGGTTGAAATTAAACAAAGTTGCAATCGTAAGCAAGGTAGGATCAAAGGAATCTGAAGATGCAGCAAAAAATGTTGCAAAAAAATTTCTTGCTAAAAAATCTAAAGTTTATACTATTGCGCCAATTGAAGTTGAAGGCGCACAAAAGATCGAATCACTTGAAGAACTAAAAAAAGAAAATTTAGATCTAGTAGTAACTCTTGGAGGAGATGGAACAACTCTTAGAGTATTTCGAAACTTGGAAAATGAAACACCGATTCTTACAATTAACGTAGGAGGAAATAGAGGAATACTTGCAGAGATCACTATAGAAGAGTTAGATTATGCAATAAACCAAATTTTAAAAGGTAAATTCTTTTTAGATAAAAGGATTAGAGTAGTAGCATCTTGTGGAGGTAAGGAATTTCCTCCAGCTTTAAATGAAATTTACATCAATAGAACTAATCTTACTAAAACAGCCGAAATCGAAATTAAATTCCAAAACGACACAGTCATGCAAAAAATGGATGGTGTAATTATTGCAACTCCTAGTGGTTCTACAGGTCATTCATTTTCATTAGGTGGACCAATACTTCATGAAAGCCTAGATGTTTTGATTATTACTCCTGTAGCCCCAGTATACAGATTAGAATCAATTGTGGTTCCTGATGAAAAAATAGAAATAATATCTTCCCATGATTGCCATATAGTTATGGATGCACAGGTTGTAAAATCGGCTGGCTATGGAGAGCCCATCACAATAAAAAAATACAAAAAACCTGCAGTCTTTATTAGATTAAAGAAAAAAGGACTGAGACAGATGAGTAAACTTGGATTTTAGAATTCTTGATGCAAGTGCATTTTATGCTGGAATTCCGTTTGGGAGTTCCAATGATTGCTATACTACCTCTATGGTGTATGATGAAATAAAACACATTAAAAAAAATCAGGAAGTTTTAGAAACATTATTGGCAACCAATCGACTAAAAATCAGAGAACCAAATCCAGAGACCGTAAATTTAGCTATCAAGGCTTCTAAAAATACCGGGGATTTTCAACAGCTTTCAAAACAGGATTTATCAATTATTGCACTGTGTATAGATCTTGAAGGTCAAATAATTACGGATGATTTTTCAATTTCTAATGTGGCTAAAAATTTAGGCCTTAAGATTTCCCCCATAATGACTTCAGGTATCAAAGACGTTGGAAGATGGGTACATTATTGTCCAGGTTGTCGCTCGAATCATAAAAATGGCAAAGAGTGTCCAATGTGTGGTACACCTCTTAAAAAAAAATTACTCAAGAGGCAAACCTCTACCATGCCACTCCACAAATGAGCCATCATAGAGTTTTACCTTTTCATAGCCTGCAATGAAAAGTTGCACTAAAAGACTTGATGCTCTATGTCCGTGCATACAGTAGCACACAATTTCCGATTCTTTAGAAACATTATTTTTTGAAAAAATATTTTCCAGAAAATCTTTTTCTTGAAATAAATTTCCAGTAAAGCTAATACCCTCAGTAAATGGAATTAAAATCGAGTTAGGCAAATGACCCATCATGAATTCTTGGGGAGTACGAGCATCCAGTATGACAAAGTTGTTTAAATTTTCATTAAGATGTTTTGATTCTATTCGAATTTTTAAGTTGATATTTGGAGAAAAAGACAAAGGTTTTGGAGAGAATGTTTTTTTTGTAAATTCGAAACCTTTTCCTTGCAATCCAGAAATGTTTGAGTCAAGGATAAGAGTATTTTTGTGACCCAAATAAAGAAGAGTCCACGTAATTCTAGCAACAGAAGGATCCATAGAATCCCCGATGACAATTACAGTTTTTGTGTCATCGATTCCTAGTGAACCAAAAAGTGAAGACAACTTGTCTTCATCATCCACTAAATTGGAGCCGTATTGATCAAATTTGATTACTTGTTCTATGGTTAATGATTGTGAATTTGGTAAGTGTCCATTAAGAAACATTGTCTTTGGCCGTGTATCTAAAATTATAAGATCTGGATTACTTTGATTTTTTTTTAACCATTCAATTGAAACTAGCACATAGACTAGAATTTTTTAATTTATTTAATGGTATCAAGAGTCTAATGTTTTTTGATTTGATTTTTTTAGGAATTTACTTTGAGATTCAAGAATTTTCTTAATTTTTTTTGAGCGAGCTTCGCCAAGACCCTCAACTTTGGCAAGTTCAGAGGTCGTAGCATTAAGTGCCTTTATTGGAGATCCGAACTTTTCTAACATTCGGGTGGCAAATTTTTCCCCTATTCCAGGAAGACTACAAAGAGACGACAACTGTTGTTTCTCTAAATCATTGGATTTCCTAATTTTTTTCAAGAAGGGACCTTTTGGCGATTCTTTTCTTGAACACATCGATAAAAGTAATTTTGCAGTATGTGCAGCACTCGGAGTAGGAATTATAGGAATTTTAAAATCAATAACTACAGTCGATAAAGCGCCATAGAATACCAATGGATTTTCAGCTATCTCTTCGATTTCATCTACATTTCCCTCCATCAGAACTACAGGAAATTCAAAATTTTCCTTTAGTCTGGTGCATTGGTCAAATAATCTCCCATCAAAGATAGATGATAATAGGTCAGGAATACTTTTTCTTTCAACTATGGTTTCAGGAGCTACGATATAATCCCCAATTGGAAGAGTCTTCATTTCTACATTCAATCCGATTGATTTGAGGAGATCAGGTATTCCACTTTTCCTTTCTCTTTCATCAACAACTATTCGCAAATTTTCTAATTTCACCAAATCTATTTCCAGGAATTTATTAATATCTTATTTGAAATTTTGATTCCTCTATTTTCTTGGGTTATCAGAAGTACTTACCTCAGTATTTGGAGGTGAACCTGGAGTTCCACTTTTCATCATTTCTGTTATTTTAGTTTCTTGTTCTTTTAGAGTCTCCTTTAGTCTATTTTCTTGCTTTTCAAGAACTGTTGAACGAGTTTTAGTAAGCTCTCCTCTCTCTTCAAGTTCTTCAATGAGTTCTTTTTTAGTAGATTTTAGCAAAATAGAACCTGCATGTTTATACACGATATCTTCATCTAGTGCCTTTTTTAGTTCTTCAAGGGATTTTTCAATTTCAATTTTCTCCATTTCGATTTGTTGTTTTTGTTGCATTATTGCTTGTAGATTTTGTTGAGATTGTTGCATTTTCATTAATTGCTCTTGAAGCCATGGTGGCATTTGTCCAGATGACATGTTATTTGAGAGAGTTTAATTTCATTATATCTTTACCGGATTTTATATCGAATATTGCGAATAAAATTGATCTATTCGTTGCTCAAGTAAATCATGGTATTCATCAGGGTTTTTGATGAATTCAACTCGAGTATTTTTTTCGCTTGAAATGAGAATTACAATTTGCTCTACTTTAATTCCTGTAAGTTCCCTAAACATTTCCCCATATGATGTGGCCTGGATAAAATGATCTATAAGCCATTCTTCTCGCTGATTGCTTCGTTTAGTCTTGTAATCAATTATGGATAATTTTCCGTCATATTGTGCAATACAGTCCGAAGTTCCCGCTAGTTTCATTTTGTCGCTGTATAATCTTAGTTCAATACCATGAATATCATTAATTTTATCTACTAGTGGAAGAAGATTATAAAAATGGGCCTCAGATAAAAGATGGAATTTCTCAGAAATTTCGATTCCGTTTAAATAATTTTCAATTAATTTGTGAGTTTCAGAACCAATAATTGCAGCTTGTTGAGTTATATAGTCTGAAGCAATTTCCTGGTCTCTCCAGTTTTGTAAGCTTTGTTGTTTTTCTATAGTCTGAGTTTTTTGTAGCATTGTCGTAATTGACGGATATATTATTCCACTTGGGGTCTGATAATAATGTCCGTCATCCTTTTCGATAAGTTCGGATTGTGTGAAATTGACGGGAATATGATTAAAGTTTGCCATTATTTTTACTCGATTATTTTTAGATAATAGTTTTATTAAATTTTAAAAATCACTTTTCAAAAATTATTTTTCGACTGACTCAATTGCATCATAACTTGCTTGAATTAATCGTAGGCTTGAATTTAGATTAGCTCGAAGATGAGGAATATGATCTGATTCAATGGATATAATTATTTTATCTGTAAATTTCATGTTTGTGTTTGTTGGATTTTCAGGATAAAACTTGTTATCCGTGTTTATTGAATCAAATATTGCTTTGGTTTTATCTTTGGCATTAACAATAATTTTTGCACTAAAGTTTGACATCATATGCTAATCCGGCAATCTTGAAATTACATTTTTTGCACGACCAAATTCCTACGGCATCTCTACCAAATTGTTTAGAGCCGCAATCAGGACAGGTTCTCTTTTCTTTTAATTGGAGATGAATTTTTGTATATTGCTTTCTGGGTTTAATTCCATATCTAGCTCCAAGTCCTTTTAGAGATTTTTTCTTTGCCATTTTATTAACCGGCTTTTACAGCATTTTTTAAAGTTTCTCTAATTTGAGTCCCAGCTTTAATTGAAAGATCACCACATTTGATAATTTCATCCAGAGTAAATCCATCCTCACCACCTTTTTGCATTGCAACTATATTTCCATCAGAATCAGTGGTGATTGTTACTCTACAATCCATGCTGGCCCATTCATCTCCATTAGGATCAACGACAATATGATTACCAATCTTTGCCATAGTAATAGATACAGGAATTGTAGTTGTTGGCAAATCTGATTCTGCTCCTTCTACAAGTGTTGGACCATCATCCGTCATTTCCCATTTGGGCATTTTTGTGTTTAAAAGAGCCGCTGTTGCAGCATAAGAGCAGGCATCAAAAAGATTCCCATCGTAATCAACAACTACTATATCAGCAAAAACTCCCACAACTGATTTATTTTTTTCAATTACTAACTCAGATACATCTACCATATGGCTTTCTCTAACACCTCTATCAACCACCCGAGCTAATTCAATAACATCTGGGTTTGGTGGTCCAGTTTCAACGCTTGGATGAGACAAAGGTAAAAGTTCCGCAGTGCAAATAAAAATTCCTTTATCTCCCATATCAGGAAAAGGTCTATCAGGTTGTATTTTTACTCCACATATTGTTTCAGTGTCTCCAAGTTTTACTCTTGCTGAGCCATTGGCTTTGGGAATTGCATTTACCTCTACGGTTACTTTTCTTGGTTCGTCTAACCCTCTACCATCCATTCTTTTCCCTTGGTCTAGTAATTCTAAAATTTTTGATTTTTTGAGATCGTCTATAACGCTATGTTGTGCCAATTATTGGTCTCCCCCATTTTGAAAATATTTTTCGTGTAGCGCCTTCTTTTGAAGTTCATAAACTAACTTGCATCCATCTACTCCGACTTTGACACATTTCTTAAATTCCTCAGGGCTGAGAACACCATCTAATTGTAACAGAGTTATTTTGTCAAGATTTGGCATATATCCGACTGGCATATCTGCTTGGCCTGCTTGGTCCTCTTCATTATTTACATCAAGAATAATGGTATCAGCAGCTTTTCCAGCAGCGCAAGCTGCTACCATATCCCTCATGGGAATACCTGCATCAGCTAATGCAACAGATGCTGCAGCTAATGCAGCACATCGAGTTCCCCCATCGGCCTGCAAAACTTCAATGAAAACATCTACTGCAGTTCTTGGGAATTTATCTAGTATGACCGCAGGCAATAATGCTTCTTTGATTACTTTAGAAATTTCAATTTCCCTTCTAGAAGGAGCTGGGTTTTTTCTTTCACCTACAGAGAATGGCTCCATATGATATCGTACTCGTAAAATTCCCGTATCTGTATTAGACATGTGTTTGGGATGAACGTCTCTTGGACCAAAAACTCCTACTAGAATTTTGTTATCTCCAAATTCGATATATGCTGATCCATCAGCATTTTTCAGCCCGCCGGCTTTAATCATTATTCGTCTAGGTTCATCCACTTTTCTTCCATCACAACGAATTCCATTTTCATCTAACAATACTAGAGTACTTTCTCTTCCACCCATTATGATTCACCTTTTGATTCTAACATATCTTTCACTTGATCAGTCAAATTTGCAACATGTGCCTGTTCATTGACCATTTGTATTGCTTTTTTAGCCTTTAATAATCCCTCTGGGTTATCACATGAGACTACTACCCACCCATTTTGTCCAATTGTTATTATAGCATCAGTTGCATTCTCTATAGTCTGAATCATTGTCCCTTTTTTCCCTATTAATCTTGGAACTTTACTTGGTGAGATTTCAACCAAGTCTCCAGAATCTATTTTTCCTAGATCCCTATCAGCGATGGTAATTAATGGATCACGAGTTCTATCAGAATTTGCAATTCGAGCTGCTACTAAATCGCCTGATTTTAATCGTGAAGTTAACTCATCAGCATGGGCTGAAAAATCACGACCAAAAACATCCTGAGCTGGTAAAAATCCAACATAGCAAGAGTTGATATCAAGTTCCCATGATAAAGAAGAATGAGAAATTACTTTTCCTATTACTAAATCATTTATTTTTGGAAGATATTTTCCAGTTAAAGAAATTACTTTTGCAGAGTCATCATATATTTCAGAAATGCCAATGGTAGTTGAAATAATCTTATTCCCTTCAAGAATTACGTTTTGCTCCGGTCTGTATGGACCTGTGGTAATTACATCACCTGGAATAACATATTTTCTTTTATTATCCATCACTTCATTACCTCAACTGAAGCAGAACCCTTGGTTATAGAACCTAGTCTATCAATCACGTTTGGCCTTGCTGCAGCGGGTATTTCAAGTATTGCTTTTAATGAACCATTATTTTGCCATTCTTCATTTTTCAAAGAACCTACCGATTTTAAAACTGCATAAGATTGTGATGCAAATTGAGCAGGAATTGTAATTTCAAGAGATACGCTTTCGGACTTTAACGGAATTATAGAACGCAACTTTTCTACAATATCCTTTACTTGTTCATCGATATTTTTTTGTGGTTCGACTGAAATTCTTGCATCTTTCATTGCCTGCTCTATTCTTAATGGAGGATGGGGTAAATGAGTTCTAGGATCAACGTAAGTTTTTGAAATAAATTCTACAAGTTGCCTCCTTTTTTCTTCTATCATTTTTCGCCTTTGTTCAGTTGTAAGATTAAGATCCCCTTTTTGAAGGATAATCTGAGCAATCTCAGTCGTATCCTCTGTTTTGAAGGCTTTTAGTAATTTTTCAGAGGATGGCTTTGTCCCTTTACTTGAATCAGTATAGATATCATCAGAGACTAACACCGATGATAAGTCTTTTTTCTTCCCCAGTTTGTAATCTAGTGCAGGGTCAGGTTTTACCAATAACTCAAATTTTTCGCCCTCATAGGAATACTTTACCACCGTAACATCGGCCATTTATGAAATAAAGTAAGTAGTGTAGGTATTTATCTATGCGTGAAACCAGCTAGATTTTTATTTGGATCTCAAAAATTTTATATTAAGATTTGTCTTCTTTAGAGGTTATTTCAAAAGATGAGAGTAAAATGTCAGTCAAGCTAACAGATGTTCCTTTACAATACGCAAACGCTCTAAGAAGACTGTGTCTAAATGGAGTTCCTGTTTTCGCAATCGACACAGTTGATATTATAGAAAATTCATCAGTTCTTCCTGATGAAGGCTTAGCTCATAGATTAGGTTTGGTGCCGCTAAAAACAGATTTGGCCCGATTTAATGAGCCCGCAAAATGTGACTGTCAAAGTGAAACTGGTTGTACAAATTGTAAAGTAATGCTAGTTTTAGATTCAGGAGACACAGATGTTACCAAAACTATCGTAACTGAGGAATTAACATCAGAGGATGATTCTATTAAACCAGTTTCTGATAAAATTCCTATCGTTCAATTAGCACCTGGTCAAAGAGTAAAAGTTGAATGTTATGCTAGACTTGGACGTGGACGTGAACATGCAAAATGGAATGCTGCTAATATTTCAACTCTTGTTGAAACTGACAAAGAAAACGAACGAATTCTCACAGTAGAATCAACTGGTGCTTTAAACCCTGAAGATATTATTCTTAGAGGAGTAGAAGAACTTCGAAATGGGGTTGTGGAATTCAAAGATATGATTGAGCAATTAAAAGTAGGATAAATCAAGCATACACATTATATTTGGGTCTAAAAACGAATTATTCACATGACTAGTCAAGCAGTAATACAAATGGCAAAAGATCTAAAGAAGGCCTCTTTGAAAAATAATGCTCCAATATGGGCAAAATTGGCCCAATATGCGCTTAAGCCTTCAGTTGCCAGAAGAAAAATTAATCTCTACAAGATTGGTCAGTTAACTAAAGATAATGATACCATAGTTTTTCCTGGAAAAATTCTCGGAACTGGTAGCTTACCACATAAAATTACAATATCCTCATTTTCCATTTCAGAATCAGCTGCAGATAAAATTACAAAAAGTGGTGGAAAGTTAATCTCATTTTCGGATTTAATTGCAAAAAACCCCACAGGAAAAGGAGTTGTTTTCCTTGGCTAGTCAAGAAAACGTCGTTTCAATTGACAGACCAATTGTAGTTGATGCCACAGATCACATTGCAGGTAGATTATCATCTAATGTTGCAAAGTTGCTTCTAAAGGGAAATAGAGTATCAGTAGTAAACTGTGATAAGATAATGATTAGCGGAACAAGAAGTAACATTATTGGAGAATATCAAGAATTTTTAGAGATTAACAGTATCAACCATTGGAAACACGGACCAAAACATCCGCGAAGACCAGATACCATTATGAAACGAATGATCCGAGGAATGTTGCCAAAAGAAAAACCGTCAGGGATTGCAGCTCATAAAAGACTTCGTACATTTATTGGAAGTCCAAAGGAAGTAAGATCGTTTAAAAAAATTAGATTTGAGAATGCAATAATAAAAAAGCCATCATCAAACTATACAACCATGGCAGAACTTGGAAGAACGATAGGGTGGACTGAATGACCGTACCAAAGACAGAAATCTATTTTGCTACAAGAAAAACTGCCAGTGCTCATGTGTACATTACTAAAGGTAAAGGTAAAGTACGAATAAATAACGTTCCAGTAGAGATGCTTCCACAAGAGACAGCACGAGAAGTAATTTTAGCTCCACTTGAAATTAGTGGAGACTTGCGAGATAAAATCGACATTTCAATTAGAGTTAGAGGTGGTGGTATTATGGGTCAAGCAAATGCGATATCTGTAGGAATTGCAAGAGCATTAATTGGATGGACAAAATCCAAAAAAGAACCAAAGGATCATCCCTTTCCAAAGTCAATTAGAGAGGATCTCAGACAAAGAATTGTAGATTTTGACAAATATCTGATAAGTGGGGATGCAAGAAGAAAGGAACCAAAGAAATTTGGAGGTCCTGGCGCAAGAAGAAGAAAACAGAAATCATATCGTTAGACTGTGAAAGCAATAATTCTAGCTGGTGGAAAGGGAACAAGAGGGAAACCATATACAGAGTATTTTCCAAAGGCCATGACTCCAATTAACGAAAAGCCTTTGATCGAGTACATTGTGAGGTACCTAAACTCCTTTAGTTTCATTAATGAGATAATCATAATTTCTAATTTTGAGGGATTAGGTGGTCAAATTAAAAATTATTTTCAGAATTCAATAATTAGCAAAAAAATTTCTTTTGTTCAAGACTCTCAAAGTGGAACTGGGGGAGATCTTTTACACATTGGAAAAAAGTTAGACAGAGAAACAGAATTTATTTTATGGTTTGTAGATAATTTGTGTGCAATAGATCTCAAAAAAATGCACGAATATTTCATAGAAACAAAGAGTAGAGCATGTATTGCAACTAGAACAAAAAGAAAAGAAGAAACTGGATTTGCCATTGTAGAAAACGGAATAATAAAGGAATTCAAGGAAAAACCTGTTATGAAATTACCAATGTCAGAATGTTTAGGAATCTACATTTTAGGGCAAGATGTAATTAAAATGATAAAGGCAAAATCCAAGTTAAAAGAGATTAACTTGTCATTTGATATTTTACAAGAAATGTCAAGAAGTGGGAGAATCAGTGCTTTTGACATCGGGCATACTCAATGGATTGATGCACAATCCCCAATGGCATTAGAGAGAAACCAACTAGAAGTAAAAAAGATCATAAAACAGATGGGATTTTAGAGTGCTTTTCAAATTCAGAGATCCTATCTTCAAAATGCAACGTTTGAGAAATATCATCTAATCCTTCTAAAAGAATTTTCTTATTATGAGAATCAATGTCAAATGAAATTAGGTCCGAACTCGTCTTTAAGATCTGGTTTTCTAAATCTACTTCAACTTCCCCTGTTTCTTGTTTTAATTTTTCTATAATTTCTTCATCTAAGGTAATGGGCAGAATTCCGTTTTTGAAGCAATTGCTATAAAAAATATCTGCAAACGAATGAGCAATTATGACTAGGAATCCATAATCCTTTAAGGCCCATACGGCATGCTCTCTGCTCGAACCGCATCCAAAGTTATCTCCCGTTACAAGAACCTGAGAGTTTTGGTATTTTTTGTCATTTAAAACAAAATTGGGTTTTTGATTTTCCTTTTCATCATACCGCCAATTGAAAAACAGATATTTCCCAAAACCAGACTTTTGGACCAATTTTAGAAATTGTTTTGGGACAATTTGGTCAGTATCTATATTTATTTTATCTAAGGGAGTGACAATTGTTTTGATTTTTTTAAATTTCTCCATATTAATTCAATTCCAGTTTCCTAACGTCCACAAAATGTCCTTCTATGGCTGCAGCAGCTGCCATCACAGGACTAACCAAATGAGTTCTGCCACCTACTCCTTGTCTTCCTTCAAAATTTCGATTTGAGGTGCTAGCACATCTCTCCCCAGGTGATAAAACATCAGGATTCATTCCAAGGCACATACTACATCCAGCTTCTCTCCATTCAAAATTGGCATTGATAAATATTTTATCAATGCCCATTTCTTCTGCTTGTTTTTTTACCATTTGAGATCCTGGCACTACCATAGCCCTAACATTTTTGGATATTGTTTGACCTTTGATAACTTTAGAGGCCTCGATTAGATCCTCCAATCTAGCATTAGTACATGATCCAATAAACACTCTATCTATTTTAATTTCAGTGATTGGAGTACCTGATTTTAGGTCCATGTATTCAAGGGCTTTCTCAACTGCGCTTTCTTGATTTGGATCACCTTTTGAAAAAACCTCAGGGGTAGGGATGGTTTCAGTGACATCACAAGTCATTCCAGGATTTGTACCCCAGCTTACTTGAGGAGCAATGTTGTCAATATGTAAAGTAAAGGTTTTGTCAAATTTTGCATCAGAATCTGTTTTAAGATTTTTCCTCCAATATTGGACAAGGGATTCATAATTTTTTGGGGTGTATTGTCTACCTCGAAGGTAATCAAAGGTCTTTTCATCTGGTGCAACAAGCCCTGCTCTTGCCCCTCCCTCAATGGACATATTACAAACAGTCATTCTCTCCTCCATAGAGAGGTCAGTTATTCCTTTTCCCCTATATTCTACAACAGTACCAGTGCCTCCGGAAGTACCAATGTTTTTAATAATTGATAAGATGATAT
>Ga0224497_10000344_pt1 | contig 33582 bp, 35 predicted proteins | sample SF_Jul11_sed_USG_4_FD_167970 | JGI IMG/M metagenome (GOLD analysis project Ga0224497, IMG submission 167970) | Sediment microbial communities from San Francisco Bay, California, United States - SF_Jul11_sed_USGS_13 | ecosystem: Environmental > Aquatic > Marine > Sediment | place: USA...
GGATATCGCAGGCGTCACCCAGCAAAGCCTGCGCGAGTCGATCGGCATCGTGCCGCAGGACACGGTGCTGTTCAACGACACGATTTTGTATAACATCCAGTATGCCAGGCCACAGGCGACTTTCGAAGAGGTCAGGGAAGTTGCCCGCCTGGCCGATATCGATGCCTTTATTCACGCGCTGCCGCAGGGATATGACACCGTCGTCGGCGAGCGCGGACTCAAGCTGTCGGGCGGCGAAAAGCAGCGCGTCGCGATCGCCAGGGTATTGCTGAAGGATCCCGCGATCCTGGTGTTCGACGAGGCCACGTCGAGTCTGGACAGCCAGTCGGAAAAGAATATTCTCGGCGCGCTGGCGCGCATTTCGCGTAACAAGACGACGTTGGTGATCGCGCACCGACTATCGACCGTGATCGACGCCGATCGTATCATCGTGCTCGATCAGGGACGGATCAGGGAGCAGGGCAGCCATGACGTGTTGATCGACGCGAATGGGCTTTATGCGCAGCTATGGCGGATGCAGCAGAAAAAAGCGCAGGAGGTCGCGTGAACGATCCGAGTAAATGCGCGGCGAGCGAACCCTTTGCGCTGCGAGTTGTCGGTGACGACATGGCGCCCGAATTCGTCGACGGTCATATCATCGTGATCGATCCCGGCGGCAGGCTTGCTTCGGGCTGTTTCGTCGTCGCCAGCCACGATGGTGAAATGATTTTCCGGCAGTTGATCATGCACGGCGACGAGCTGCGACTGGTAGCCCTCAAGCCCGGCCTGCCCGGGATCGAGCTCAAGGGCCTCGATGAAATCGTCGGCGTCGTCAGCCAGCGCTCGGGCAGGCGCCGCAGCGAACACAAGCGTTACGATAATCATTGACGTCATCCCGGCGCCTGTGTGCTCTATCGCGCCGGATTCGACGCCGTCTTTTTGCGGCCATGCCCGCGCGGCATCTTAGCCGACTTTTCGTCGATTCCGTCGATCCCGGTCGGCCCGGTTGATTTCGATAGCGTCGGCATGGTGCAGTTTGCTAATGACGGAAAGCACGTTTCGGCGAATAAATTTATTCCCGGAATCGCGATTTATTTAAAATATAGGTCCGATTCCCCTTATACTGCGGCCAATACGGAGGGAGAGATCCAATGTCAGACGAAAATCGCGAAAAGGCACTGAACTATCATCGCCTGCCGACTCCCGGCAAGCTTCGTATCGAGGCGACCAAGCCGCTCACTTCGCAGCAAGATCTCACGTTGGCTTATTCGCCCGGCGTCGCCTATCCCTGTCTGGAAATCGAAAAAAATCCGCTCTCGGCGCGGGATTACACGTCGCGTGCGAACCTGATCGGGGTCATTACCAACGGCACCGCGGTGCTCGGCCTCGGTGATATTGGCGCGATGGCCGCGAAACCGGTGATGGAAGGCAAGGCGGTACTGTTCAAACGTTTTGCCGGCATCGACGTGTTCGACATCGAAATCAGCGAGAAAGACCCGGTCAAGCTGGCCGAGACTATCGAGCGTCTCGAACCAACCTTTTGCGGTATCAACCTCGAAGATATACAGGCCCCGGATTGCTTTTACGTCGAGAAATACCTGCGCGAGAAAATGTCGATCCCGGTATTCCATGACGATCAGCACGGCACCGCGATCGTAGTCGCGGCCGCGTTGAAGTCTGCGCTCGAAGTGGTTGGCAAGGATATCGGTAAGATCCGGCTGGTGACGTCGGGCGCCGGCGCCGCCGCGCTTTCCTGCCTGAATTTACTGCTGTCGATGGGGCTCGACCCCAACAATATACTGGTTTGCGACTCGAAAGGCGTTGTCTACAAGGGACGCAAGGATGCGATGGATGAATACAAGGAGGCTTTTGCCGTCGACACCGAGTTGCGTACGCTCGGCGAAGCGGTCGCGGGCGCGGATGTTTTCCTGGGCCTTTCCGCCGGCAACGTTCTGAAACCCGAAATGGTCGAATCGATGACATCGAAGCCGATCGTATTCGCCCTCGCCAACCCGACACCGGAAATCGATCCGGCCGAAGCGAAACGCGTCTGCCCGGACGTGGTCATCGCTACCGGGCGCACCGATTACCCGAACCAGGTGAACAACGTACTGTGCTTTCCGTTCCTGTTTCGTGGTGCGCTCGACGCTGGCGCGACCGAGATCAACCAGGAAATGAAGATCGCCTGCGTCGACGCCATTTCGAGACTGGCCCGCTCCGGCACCAGCGATACGGTCGCCGATGCTTATCTCGGGGAATCGCTGACCTTCGGACCCGAATACCTGATTCCGAAGCCTTTCGATCAGCGTCTGATTCTCGAAGTCGCGCCCGCGGTGGCGCAGGCGGCGATGGATTCGGGCGTGGCCGAGCGACCGATCGAGGACATGAAGGCATATCGACAGACACTGACCGCGTTCGTCTTCAGGTCGGGCATGTTCATGAAACCGGTATTCGATACCGCGCGACTGGCCCGGCCACGCGTGGTTTTTGCCGAGGGTGAGAATTCCAAGGTATTGCAGGCGGTACAGAACGTACTGCAGGAGCAGCTCTGCGCGCCGATCGTACTGGGACGCGAAGATGTCATCAAAAAACTCATTCGAGAATATGCACTTACCATCAAACCCGGCGTCGATTTCGAGGTTCTGGATTACCAGGAGAACGAGGGCTGGTGCAAGGAATTTCACCGGCTCACCGAGCGCCGCGGCAAGACGCCTTCGGAAGCGCGCGAAATCCTGCGCGCCAGCAAGACCACGCAGGCCGCGATGATGGTCAAACTCGGTCTCGCGGACACGATGATTTGCGGCACGATCGGCAGGTTTCATCGCCATCTCGGTCGCATCCTGAGCGTGTCGCAGCAGAGCGACTGCGCGGACGACGAGATTTCGGCGCTAAGCGTTATCATTACCAGTAAGTTCACGCTGTTCATCACCGATACCCATGTCACGCCCGACCCGTCGGCCGAAGCGATCGCCAACATGACGATTCTCGCGGCGAGAGAAGTGGCCCGATTCGGGCTGACGCCCAAGGCAGCGCTGCTGTCGCATTCGAATTTTGGCAGCCATGACTCGAAATCATCCCGCAAAATGCGCGAGGCCCTGGAGATCGTTTCCAGGTCCCGTCCGGACTTGATGGTCGAAGGCGAGATGCAGGCCAACCTCGCGCTGTCGCCGAAGGCGATGGCTGAGCAGTTCCCCAACTCGAATCTTGACGGAATCGCCAACCTGCTGATCATGCCAAACCTCGATGCGGCGCATATCGCGATGAACATGGTCAAGCTCAGCGCCGACGGCGTGCCGATCGGACCGATACTGCTAGGCTGTAATATCTCGGCGCATATCGTGACACCGGTTACGACGGTGCGCGGCCTGGTCAACATGACGGCCATCGCCGCCGCCAGGCTCGCTGCGGAGGAAAGCTGATCGATGCAACTGGTAATACTGCTGCTCGCGTTTCTGGCGTTGTTTATTTACCTGACGCTGGGCGCTCGACGCGACCCCGATAAACGCAAGCTTTACTATCTATTCATCGTCGTCGACCTGTGGCTTGCCGCCGTGTTCGTATACCTCGTGGTCAGCGCGATCCTCGATTACAACTAAATGTGTCGTCATCGTCGCAATCGAAATCCCGAATGTCGACTCGGCGATAGCTCCGAGCCTTTCCAGGGTTCTAAACTTTAGCGGTATTTCCGTGGGACGGGTCTCTGGTCGCGGTCGCGATTGTGATCCTTAGAATTCAGGGGTATTGTCATGAGTCACACGCAATACGCGCCGGCGCGACAACGCCTGCAGCGCAGCGAGCTCGCCGTGCCGGGTTCCAGTCCGGGTATGTTCGAAAAGGCGGCCAGCAGTTCCGCCGATTACGTTTTCCTCGACCTCGAGGACGCGGTTTCACCGGGTGACAAGGCGCAGGCGCGCAGGAATATCATCGAAGCGCTCAACGATATCGACTGGCGTGGCAAGGGCAAGACCGTGTCGGTGCGCATAAACAGTCTCGACACGCATTACATGTACCGCGACGTCGTCGACGTGGTCGAGCAGGCCGGTGCCAACCTCGATACCATCCTCATTCCCAAGGTCGGGGTTGCCGCTGACGTTTACATGGTTGACGCGATGCTGACCCAGATCGAGACCGCGAAAGGATTCGAAAACAGAATAGGGCTCGAGGCGCTGATCGAAATCACCCTCGGCATGGCCAACGTCGACGCGATCGCGACCTCCAGCCCGCGCATGGAGGCGATGCATTTCGGGGTTGCCGACTACGCGGCGAGCTGCCGCGCGCGCACCACCAATATCGGCGGACTCAACCCGGATTACCCGGGCGATCAGTGGCACCATGGCCTGTCGCGCATGCTGGTGGCCTGCCGCGCCTATGGCCTGCGCCCGATCGACGGCCCGTTTGGGGATTTCAACGATCCGGACGGTTACCGCGAAGCCGCGCGCCGCGCGGCCACGCTGGGCTACGACGGCAAATGGGCGATTCATCCGTCGCAGATCGAGCTGGCCAACGATATTTTTTCGCCACCCGATGCCGAGGTGGAGCGCGCGCGACGGATTCTCGCGGCGCTGGAGGAGGCCGCCGCGGCCGGCAAGGGCGCCGCGCAGCTCGACGGGCGCATGATCGACGCCGCGTCCGCGCGCATGGCGGAGAACGTGGTTAAAACCGATGCGGCCATCAGAGCCAAATCCTAGCGTCGGCAGCGGAGGGGAAATCTATGGATATACACGAGTACCAGGCAAAAGCGTTGCTGGCCGAGTTCGGCATGCCGATCGCCAGGGGCGGCATCGCCTACAGTCCCGAGCAGGCGGCTTACCGGGCCAAGGAACTGGGTGGCGAAAAATGGGTAGTCAAGGCCCAGATTCACTCCGGCGCGCGCGGCAAGGCCGGTGGCATCAGGGTTTGCTCCAGCGAACACGAAGTCACGGAGGCGGCCAACCAGCTACTGGGGCGACGTCTGGTAACCAACCAGACGGGCCCGGGGGGCAAACTCGTCGGGCGACTGTATATCGAGGAAGCCACCGATATCGAGCGCGAGATCTACCTCGCTTTCGTGCTCGACCGATCCTCGGAGCGTATCATGTGCGTGGCCTCGGCCGCGGGCGGAATGGACATCGAGGAAATCGCCGAAAAAAGCCCCGACGCTATCGTGCGGGTATCGATCGAACCCGCCGTCGGCATGCAGGATTTCCAGGCGCGCGAAATCGCGTTCGCGCTCGGTATGGGAGCCGGGCAACTCGCAGAATCGGTCAAGGCACTGAAGGCCTGTTACCGCGCGTTTCGCGATCTCGATGCGACCATGGTCGAGGTCAATCCGCTAGTGGTAACGGCGGGCGGGCGGATCATCGCGCTCGACGCGAAAATGGCTTTCGACGACAACGCGCTGTTCCGGCGTCCCAGGATTTCCGAGCTGCGCGACAAGTCGCAGGAGGATCCGCGCGAAATGAGTGCCGCGGATCGCGGATTGAGCTATGTCGGCCTCGACGGCGATATCGGCTGCATCATCAACGGCGCCGGTCTTGCAATGGCGACAATGGACATGATTAAACACGTCGGTGGCGAGCCGGCCAACTTTCTCGATATCGGCGGCGGGGCATCCCCGGAACGGGTCGCGAAGGCCTTCAACCTGGTGCTGTCGGACCAGGGTGTGCACGCGATCCTGGTCAATATCTTCGCCGGTATCAACCGCTGCGACTGGGTTGCCGAAGGCGTAATTCAGGCCATGGAGAGACTCGATGTTGTAGTGCCCGTGGTGGTACGCCTGTCCGGCACTAACGTAGAACTCGGTCGCCGGATCCTGGCCGGCAGCAAGGTGAACCTGATTACCGCGGATACGCTCGCCGAGGCGGCCGAAAAAGCGGTGGCTGCGGCCGAGTCGTACCAGGCAACTCTCGCGGGCTAGGAGCAATATCGACATGAGCATATTTCTCGACCAAAAAACGCGCGTCATCGTGCAGGGTTACACCGGCCGTATCGGTACTTTCCACGCACAGGAAATGATCGACTATGGCACCAACGTGGTTGGCGGGGTTACGCCGGGCAAAGGCGGCGAAAAACATCTCGAGCGGCCGGTTTTCGATACCGTCAAGAATGCGGTGCACGAGACTGGCGCCGAGGCCAGCGTCGTGTTCGTGCCACCGCCATTTGCCGCGGACGCGATCATGGAAGCCGCGGACGCCGGTATCCGTTTTTGCGTATGCGTGACCGACGGTATCCCGGCGCAGGACATGATGCGTGTCAAGCGCTACATGCGCCGCTACAAGCGCGAAGACCGTATGACGCTGACCGGTCCGAACTGCGCTGGCACCATCAGTCCCGGCAGGGCGATGATGGGCATCATGCCGGGACATATCTACCTGCAGGGCAACGTCGGCCTGATCGGACGTTCTGGTACCCTCGGCTACGAGGCCGCGTCGCAGATGAAAGCGATGGGTATAGGTATCTCGACCAGTGTCGGCATCGGTGGCGATCCGATCAACGGCAGCGCCTTCCGCGATCATCTGGAGCGGTTTGAACTGGATCCGGATACCCACCTGGTGGTCATGATCGGCGAAATCGGCGGACCACAGGAGGCCGAGGCCGCTGCGTTCGCGCGCGACCACATGAAAAAACCGGTGCTCGCCTATATCGCGGGCCTGACCGCGCCGAAAGGACGCACCATGGGTCATGCTGGCGCCATCGTTACCAGCGCCGGAGAATCGGCCGCAGAAAAAGTCGAAATTCTGCGTGACGCCGGAGTCGGGATTATCGTGCGTCCATCCGAATTCGGTAACGCGATCGCCGAGGCGCTGGCGAAAATTTGAGCAGCCTGACGCCCGTATCGTGGCAGCACGGCGGCGAAAATCAGCGTCGCAATTGATCTGCGTCGGTAACTTGTGTGCCGGGATCGCATAAATTTTCTGGTATAGATACATCCTAAGAGGAGATTGAAAATGTCAATAGCAGTCGTTGTCGCCGATGCCAGCAGGGCCAGGATACTTTTCACCGAGGACGATGCAGGACACGGTGTGCTGGTGGAATCCGAGGACCTGGTTCATCCCGAGAGCCGCCTGCGCGAGCAGGACCTGGTTGCCGACGGCACCGGTAGCGGCAACGATTCCGGCGGTTTCGGCATGCACTCGATGGGACACGAAAAGGCAGCACATAACCGCCAGGCGGAAATCTTCGCGTCGCAACTGTGCGAACATATCGACAAGATTCACCGTCGCCGAAAATTGCGTCGTATCTACCTGGTCGCGCCGCCTCAATTCCTCGGTATGCTGCGCGCCGGTCTCGGCAAGCAGTGTGCGAGTCTAGTGGCGGACGAAGTGAACAAGAATCTGGTTGCCCATAGCCTCGACGATATTCGCAGACACCTGCCGAAGCGCCTGTAGCGGCGACCCTGATAGGTTGCCCGTCCGCCGGTTGGCGGGTTGGCGTAGCGAGGCGCTGCAAGCCCGGGATTCATATCGTCGAGGACGAAAAATCTCCCCCGATTGCAGGATTATCCTGCGGTTAGCGGCGATTATCAGACGCCTTCCATAATTTCCCGTTTATCTGCAGTCAAACGGAACTTTATGAACTAAAATGGATCCTAACCTCGTGCACGTTTCGACGCGTGCCGCCGGTCAGTTATCCGGGTCATCGCAGTTAAACCTCGTTCGACGTTATTCTGTAAGTTGCCTCGATTTATCTGTAGAATCAACCGTCAGGAACGGGGGGTAAAAAATGTCGCTTCAAGGCTTGTTTTCACTATCTATCTGGGGTTATGTCGGCATCGCGTTATTGCTAACGCACATCACTATTGCCAGCGTCACCATTTTTCTGCATCGCCACCAGGCCCACCATGCGCTCAGCCTGAAACCGGTGGTCAGCCATTTTTTCCGCTTCTGGTTATGGCTTACGTCCGGTATCGTTACGCGCGAATGGGTTGCGATTCACCGCAAGCATCACGCCCGCTGCGAGACCGTCGACGACCCGCACAGCCCTCGCATCAAGGGCATCCTGACGGTGTTGTTCGGCGGATACTGGTTGTATCGGAACGAAGCTCGTAACCAGAAAACCCTGGCACAGTTCGGTCATGGCACGCCTGACGACTGGCTCGAGAAACACCTGTACAGCGCCTACCCGTGGCTCGGTATTTCCCTGATGGCGCTTATCGAACTGGCGCTGCTGGGTTTGCCTGGACTCGCGATTTTCGTGGTGCAGATGCTGTGGATACCGTTCTGGGCGGCGGGCGTCATCAACGGGCTGGGACATTATTGGGGTTATCGCGGCTTTGAAACCAGCGATGCGTCCACCAATATCGTCCCCTGGGGTATCCTGATAGGCGGCGAGGAGCTGCATAATAACCATCACGCCTACGCCGCGTCGGCACGGTTGTCGAACAAGTGGTGGGAGATCGACCTCGGCTGGATTTACATCCGTGCGCTGGCCATGTTCCGGCTGGCACGGGTAAAGCGGCTGGCGCCGAAGGCCGTCAGCAAGCGCGATCGGCGCATGATAGACCGGGATACCGTCCGCGCCGTCGTCAGCCAGCGTTTTTTCATCCTCAAGCATTATGGCCGGATCGTGATCCGCCCAGCCTTGCGCGAGGCACGTCGCAATACCGATCGGATGGGGCGGCGATTGATTCGTCGCGCAAGAAAGTTGTTGACACGCGAGGATATCCAGCCTGATCTGCAGGCCACCGAAACCATCCAGCGCGTGTTGCAGCAGGACAAGACGATCGCCACCATCTACCAGTTCAAGCAGCAGTTGAAAGAAGTCTGGACCCGTGGTTCGGCAAGCCAGACGAACCGGGTAGAGCGCCTGCAGGCGTGGTGCGCCGCGTCGGAACAAAGCGGAATTCGCGCCCTCGAGGAGTTTGCGGAATTTCTGCGCGGCTACCGGCTGCAGCCAGCATAGTTCTCAAGGAATAGCGCCTGCCTCGGAAAGCGTATCGAGCGCGAACATGCCGTTATTTTTACGGCAAGCCACCCCCTGCCGTGATGGGTGCGCGGTGCTTACGGATGATGACGATCGCGCCAGCTTTCGTTTGCTGATTTCGACCGAGAACATTAACCATCCCGTCCCTGATGAAATCGGCGGCGGCGGTGACAGCCGTCCTCGCCAGATCCCGAGATACCGGCGTAATATTCAGGCTAGGCCCAGCGATCCAGCGCGTTTTCGAACTGTTCGCGCGCGATGTCGACCGCACCAAGGGATTTCAGGTGCGCGGTGGGCAGCTGGCAGTCGATCATCCGATAGCGGCCGCAGTCAACCAGGTGCTTGAGGCAAAGTTTCGAAGCGTTGGCTTCGCGACTAAACATGGATTCACCGAAGAACACCTCGCCCAGTGCAACGCCGTAGAGACCGCCCACCAGGTTACCGTCGCGACGGCATTCGATCGAATGCGCAAACCCGGCGCGATGCAAGTCGATAAACGCGGCGATCATCGGTGCATTGATCCAGGTGCCGCTCTGGCCCGCGCGTTCGCCCGCGCAGGCATTTATCACCGCCCTGAAATCCTGGTCTTCCGTGATCCTGTAGCGCCGCTGCCGCGCGAGTTTTTGCAGGCTCCTGCTCTGGTGGAAATCTCGCGGGAAAAGCACGGTCCGCGGGGCCGGTGACCACCACAGGATAGGCTCGTTCTCCGAGAACCATGGAAATATGCCCTGTCGATAGGCGACCAGCAACCACTCGACGTCGAGGCTGCCGCCCGCGGCGAGTAATCCAGGGGGTTCGGCCAGCACCGATGCGGTATCCGGAAAATGCGGGCGGGCGTTTGGGTCGAGCCAGGGAATCATATATAAATCAATTATTTAAGATATATACTTAAAGTGTATTATATTCACGCTGTCTGACGATAGGGCGAGTGATCGAGCAGATCCGCGCGATAGCTTTCGATATAGCGGCGTTCCTGGCCGAGGAACTGCTCGATCGCAGCGCGAAATTGCGGGTGTGCGATCCAGTGGCCCGACCAGGTCAAGGTCGGCAGGAAGCCCCGGGCGAGCTTGTGTTCGCCCTGCGCACCCGGATCGAAGTATTCGAGCCCCTCGGCGATGCAGTAATCGATACCCTGGTAGTAGCAGCATTCGAAATGCAGGTTGTGGAAGTATTGATCGCAGCCCCAGACACGGCCATAAAGGTGGGTGTTGCTGCGGAAAAACAGCGAGGCCGCGACGATTTGCCCCTGGTCGCGAGTCGTGGCGACGAGAGTCTGCCGCGACATTTGCTCGCCGATATGCTGAAAGAATGTCGGGGTGAGCGTCGCGGTACCGTATTTACGCTGGTAAATTCCGGCATAGAGGTCGTGGATGCGCTGCCAGTCGGCCGGATGCAGATCGCCACCGTGCTGCATCCTGATATCGAGATTCTGCGACGCGACGCTGCCGCGCTCTTTTTTTATATTCTTGCGCTTGCGCGAGTTCAGACGCGACAGAAAATCGTCGAAATCGCGGTATTCGTGGTTTTGCCAGTGAAACTGTACGTCGCTGCGTTCCATGATGCCGTACCCGCCGAGTTCGTCGAGCACGCTTTTTTCGGCGAACAGGACGTGCCATGAACTCAGTTTCTGTTCGGAACAAAAACCCTGAATGGCCCGGCAAAGGAGTTCTCGTAATGCCCGCCGCGATTGCACATCGCCGGCCAGGTCCCTTTGGATCAGGAAGCGCTCGCCGGTCGCCGGCGTGTAGGGAATCGCCGAGACCAGCTTCGGGTAATAGTCGAGGCCGCTGCGCTGATAGGCATTGACCCAGGCGTGATCGAATACCAGTTCGCCGTAGGAATTTGTCTTGATGTAGCAGGGGATAGCGGCGAGTAATTGCCGCCCTTTGCGCACCAGGAAATACACGGGGTGCCAGCCGAACGGTTCCAGGCAGTGGTGCAGCTCCAGCCCGTAAAGAAAGCAATGGCGCGTAAACGGGTAGCTGCCGTCGCCGAGCGCATCCCATTCCTCGGCTGGAACATCGCTCAGGGAGTGGGTGACGCTAACGCCGAGTTCGGTGCTATCCGAGTTCCTTGGCATCAAGGTATTTTTCGGCGTCGAGGGCCGCCATGCAACCGCTACCGGCGGAAGTAACCGCCTGGCGGTAGACGTGGTCCATGACGTCGCCGGCGGCAAAGACGCCCTCGACGCTGGTCGCCGTGGCGTTGCCATCGAGGCCGCTGTTAACGATGATGTAGCCGTTTTTCATTTCCAGCTGGCCAGCGAATATATCGGTGTTGGGCTTGTGACCGATGGCGATGAAGATACCGGAGACATCGAGTTCCCTGGTGCTGTCATCCTTCAGGTTTCGAATGCGCAGGCCGGTGACGCCGGATTCGTCGCCCAAGGCCTCGTCGAAGACGCTAAACCATTCGATGTTGACGTTGCCGTTCCTTTCCTTTTCGAACAATTTGTCCTGCATGATTTTTTCCGCGCGTAACTGGTCGCGACGATGCACCAGCGTGACCTCGGCGGCAATATTAGACAGGTACAGGGCTTCCTCGACCGCGGTGTTGCCGCCGCCGATGACGGCGACCTTCTGACCCTTGAAGAAGAAACCATCGCAGGTTGCGCAGGCGGAAATTCCCTTGCCATGAAATTTCTGCTCGGAGGGTTCGCCGAGATACATGGCGCTGGCGCCGGTCGCAATGATCAGCGCGTCGCAGCTGTACTCGCCCGCGTCGCCGATCATACGCCTCGGCGATTCGTTCAGAAACACGGTATGGATGTGATCGAAAATAATCTGGGTGTCGAAACGTTCTGCATGCTGCTGCATGCGCTGCATCAGCACCGGACCCGTCAGGCCTTCGACGTCGCCGGGCCAGTTGTCGACGTCGGTGGTCGTCATTAACTGCCCGCCTGCTTCGACACCGGTGATAACCGTGGGTTTCAGGTTTGCGCGCGCGGCATAAACCGCCGCCGAGTAACCGGCCGGGCCGGAGCCGAGAATAATGACGCGGCTGTGTTTTGGATCGGGCATTGTTGACTCTCAGGATCTGGGGCTGGAAAAAGACGCCAATAGTAAAGATAAATCTGCGCCGTGACTATATGGTTGTCGGGCAGGTTTTTTTCAATGGGATTAATTCTGGTTCATGGCGGAGCGGATCATGTAAAATAAGCGATTTTATGCGAGGCTGTATCTCAGGTGGCGCAAGCTAGACCCAAATCACGCTCGGACGAGCACCACAGAAAACTGATGTTTGCCGGGCAGGTTAGCCAGCGCCTGCGCGAGGCAGGCATGTTGCTGTCGTTCGCGCTAGCCGGCTATTTCCTGCTGGCGATGTTCAGCTACGACGCGCTGGACCCGTCCTGGTCGCACAGCGGCAGTCACGGCGACGTTTCCAACTTCGGCGGGACCGCCGGCGCATGGATTGCCGATCTGCTGTTCTATCTGTTCGGTTTTCTAGCGTTTCTGCTGCCCATCATGCTGATATACAACGGCATGATTCTGGTCAAGACCCGTGACCTGAGCGCGGAGGATCAGTACCAGATGCTGGTAATCCGCTGGAGCGGTTTCGTGCTGACCCTGATCTCCGGTTGCGCGTTGTCGAGCATGCATTTTTCGGTTGCGCCCGGCACCATGCCGCTGGACGCGGGTGGCATCCTCGGACAGATTACCGGGAACTATTTTTCCCAGGGTCTCGGGTTCGTCGGCGCCACCGTTATGCACCTGTCGCTGTTTCTCGCGGGACTCACACTGTTTACCGGGCTTTCGTGGCTTGCCCTGGTCGACAATACCGGCAAGTACACGCTGATGCTGCTCGACCGGCTTATCGATCGCTACTACCTGATGCGTGATAAGGTCGAGGGAAATCGCAACCGCAACGAACGCGAGCAGGTTTTCCAGGTCCGACAGCAGAAACAGGAGCAGCGTAAGCCGCTCAAGATCGAACCGGTGGTCGAGCAGATCGAGCCGAGTCCGCGTGTCGAAAAAGAAAAGCAGATCCCGTTGTTCAAGACCAGTGGCAAGGGCAAAGGCACGATTCCCCCGCTGGCGCTGCTGGACAGGCCCAAGCCCCGGGTTGCGGGTTACAGCAAGTCCTCGCTCGAGGCAATGTCGAAGCAACTAGAGCTGAAGCTACTCGATTTCGGTATCGAGATCCAGGTCGAATCAGTGCACCCGGGGCCCGTTATCACACGCTTCGAAATTCTGCCGGCGCCGGGGGTCAAGGTCAGCCAGATTTCAAACCTGGCCAAGGACCTGGCGCGCTCGCTGTCGGTCACGGGCGTTCGCGTCGTCGAAATCATCCCCGGCAAGTCGGTCATGGGACTCGAAATTCCGAACGAAAACCGCGAACTGGTCGCGTTGAGCGAGATCGTGCAGTCGAAGGCCTTCGATCAGGCCGCCTCGCCGTTGACGCTGGCGCTGGGCAAGGATATCAGCGGCGAGGCCGTAGTCGCCGATCTGACCAGGATGCCGCACCTGCTCGTTGCCGGTACCACCGGCTCCGGTAAATCGGTTGCGATCAACGCAATGCTGCTCAGCATCCTGTTCAAGGCGACGCCCGAGGACGTGCGCATGATCCTGATCGACCCGAAGATGCTGGAGCTCAATATCTACGAGGGCATCCCGCACCTGATCGCGCCGGTGGTGACCGACATGAAGGAGGCCGCCAACGCGCTGCGCTGGTGCGTCGCCGAGATGGAGCGGCGTTACCGGCTGATGGCGTCGCTCGGGGTGCGTAATATTTCGGGCTACAACCGCAAGATCAGGGAGGCGTTCGCCGCGGGTCATCCGATCAAGGATCCGCTGTTCGATCGCAAGCAATTGCTGCTGAATCCCGATGCCGAGCCCGAGGATCTCGAAACCCTGCCCTATATCGTCGTTGTCGTCGACGAGTTCGCCGACATGATGATGGTGGTCGGCAAGAAGGTCGAGGAACTGATCGCAAGGCTCGCGCAAAAGGCGCGTGCCTCGGGAATTCACCTGCTGCTGGCCACGCAACGGCCCTCGGTCGATGTCATCACCGGCCTGATCAAGTCGAATATACCGACGCGCATCGCGTTCCAGGTGTCGTCCAAGATCGATTCGCGCACCATCCTCGACCAGATGGGCGCGGAAACGCTGCTCGGGCATGGCGACATGCTGTACCTGCCACCGGGCACCAGCGTGCCGGAGCGAGTACACGGCGCCTTCGTCGACGATCACGAGGTGCACGCGGTGATCAACGAAATCAGGAAGCTGGGCGAACCAAATTACATCGAGAATGTCCTTGAGGAGTCGACCGCGGCAGTTTTGCCGGGCGAGGCGCCACGAGATTCCAATGGTGACGAGGCCGACCCGCTTTACGATGATGCCGTCGCGGTTGTTACCGAGACGCGAAAAGCGTCGATATCTTACGTGCAGCGGCGCCTTAAAATCGGTTACAACCGTGCCGCGCGCATGATCGAGGAGATGGAGGCCGCGGGCGTGGTTTCGATGGTGCAGTCGAACGGTAGTCGGGAAGTGCTGGCGCCACCACCTCCACCTGCGGACTGAATATGAAATACCTGATATTACTGCTTGCCCTGACGGTGGCACCGGCCGGTGCCGACGACGAGGATGCCACGCAACGCCTGCGCGCGGCGCTGAAGAACATGGATAACCTCACCGCGGATTTCAAACAGACGCTGCGCGACGAAGACAAGAAAATCGTCCAGCAATCTCGCGGCACGCTGGCGCTGCAGCGGCCGGGTAAATTTGCCTGGATTTACCTCGAACCCTTCGAGCAGCGCATTATTGCCGACGGCAAGGAATTGTGGATATACGACGTCGAACTCGACCAGGTTACGGTCAAGCCGATGGATGCGGGCCTTTCCAATGCGCCGATCATGATCCTGATGAAAAAATCCGACGTCACCCGGGAATTCGTCGTGCGTGAGGTCGGACAGCGCAAGTTTCTTTACTGGGTCGAGCTCGAGCCGCAGGCGACCGACCTCGAGTATAACCGCATCTTTATCGGGCTCGAGGACGGCAGCGTGCGCGCCATGGAATTGCAGGATCAATTTGGCCAGAGCACGCAAATCGTGTTCGAAAACCTGCGTGTCGGGGTTGTGCATAATCCCGCCGTGTTCAAATTTGTGCCGCCTCCCGGGGTGGACGTTTACGGCGTCGGCGGCTGACATAGCAGCAAGCCCGGTTATTCGACATGAGCGATTTATTCGAAGCTGAGTCGGGATTCAGGCCGCTGGCTGATCGCATGCGTCCGCGCAGGCTCGAACAGGTAGCCGGCCAGTCGCACCTGCTCGCACCAGGCAAACCACTGCGGCAGGCGATCGAGGCCAACAGGTTGCACTCGATGATTCTGTGGGGGCCTCCGGGCACTGGCAAAACGACTATCGCGCGACTGATCGCCGAGTATTCCGATGCCCGTTTCATCACCCTGTCCGCGGTGCTCGCCGGGGTCAAGGACATCCGCGCGTCTATCGACCAGGCGCGTCACCACCAGGGCCTGACGGTGTTGTTCATCGACGAAGTACATCGTTTCAACAAGGCGCAACAGGATGGTTTTTTGCCGTTCATCGAGGATGGCACCATCCTGTTCGTCGGTGCCACCACCGAAAATCCTTCCTTTGAACTGAACAACGCGCTGTTGTCGCGCACTCGTACCTACGTGCTCAAGCCGATCTCGACAGAAGACATCGAAGGCGTCGTCAGGCGCGCGCTCGAGGATCGCGAATTTGGCCTCGGCGAACGCGGCCTCGGTATCGATGCCGAGGCCAGCCAGCTGCTCGCCCAGGTTGCCGATGGTGATGCCCGCCGCGCGCTGACCTACCTCGAGATCATCAGCGACCTGGTCGAAGACGGTAATATCGATGCCGACCTGGTCGCAGAGATCGCGCAGCAGGGCCCACGACGTTTCGACAAGGGAGGCGATCTTTTTTACGAACAGATTTCGGCGCTGCACAAGTCGGTGCGTGGATCGGACCCCGATGCGGCGCTGTACTGGTTTTGTCGGATGATCGACGGCGGCTGCGATCCGGCCTATATCGCCAGGCGCGTGGTTCGCATGGCGGTCGAGGACATAGGCATCGCCGATCCGCGCGGTCTGGAGCTGTGCCTGAATGGTTGGCAGACTTACGAGCGGCTAGGTAGCCCCGAAGGCGAGCTCGCGCTGGCCCAGGGAATCGTCTACCTCGCCTGTGCCGCCAAGAGCAACGCGGTTTACAGGGCCTACCAGCTGGCCATGGAGGACGCGCGCCAGTCGGGCAGCCTCGAGGTGCCGATGCACCTGCGCAATGCGCCCACCCGCTTCATGCAGGACCATGGTTACGGCGAGGGATACCGATATGCGCATGATGAAGACGACGGCTTTGCCGCGGGTGAAACCTATTTTCCGGAAGCGCTCGCAGGCCGGCAGTATTATCACCCGGTGGATCGGGGTCTCGAGATCAGGATCGCGGAAAAGCTCGAGCGTCTGCGCAAACGCAACCAGGAGATAAAATCTTGAGCCGCCCCTACGCCGAGTCTGCCGAACAGAACAAGCATGTTATTCACGAAGTGATCAAGCCCTATCTGAACGGAGACGTGCTCGAAATCGGCAGCGGTACCGGTCAGCACGCGGTTTTTTTTGCGAGCCAGTCGCCCGCGGTCAGCTGGCAGCCCTCGGATCTCGAATCGAACCTGCCAGGTATCGAGGCCTGGATCGAGGAATCGGGCCCGGGTAACCTGTTACCGCCGCTTGCGCTCGACGTGCTCGGGGACTGGCCAGAGCGCGATTATGACATGGTTTACTCCGCCAACTGCTTCCACATCATGGGCGAGCCCGCGGTTGTCGCCAGCATCGCCGGTGTCGGCCGCTGCCTGAGGGCGGGCGGAGTGTTTGCGGTCTATGGCCCGTTTAATTACCAGGGGCGCTATACCTCCGAAAGCAATGCACGATTCGACCGGATGCTCAGGGCACGCGATCCCGCCAGCGGGATCAGGGATTTCGAATGGCTCGACGGGCTCGCCCGAAATGCGGGCCTCGAACTGGTCGAGGACGTCCCGATGCCGGCAAACAATCGAATCCTGATCTGGCAAAAACGAACTTAATAGCGCATAGTTAGACTAATATCATTAATTTCAGACACTACGATTAAACATGACTCGATTGATCCCCCGGGCCCTGGCGGCCAGTATCCTGATGCTGTTGTTGTTCTCTTCGGCCCGCGCTGGCGATGAATCCGCCGAGGACATGACCAAACTGCTCAAATTGCGTCTCGGCACCGACCAGGTCGAGCCGGCGCAGGAGACCGGTGTCGACGGGGTCTACCAGACCCGTTTCGGCAACAAGTTTGCATACCTGATCGACGGCGGTCGTTATGTTTTTATCGGCGACCTTGTCGATCTGAAAACCGCACGGAATCTGACCGAATTGAGCCGGCGCGAGCTGGTGGTCGAAGAACTCGCCGATTTCGGCGAGGACAAGCAAATCATTTTTCCCGCCGAAAACGAGGAACTCGCGGTACTGAATGTATTCACCGATACCAGTTGCGGCTACTGCCAGCAATTGCATAAAGAAGTGAAGTATCTGCAGGAAGCGGGCATCTCGGTACATTATTATCCCTATCCTCGCGGCGGCAGTCGCGGGCCCGGCTATGCCGACCTGAAGAAGGTCTGGTGTGCCGACGACCAGCAAAGGGCGATGAGTATCGCCAAGAAAGTCCAAGCGGGTTCGCTGTCTTCGTCCGAAACCTGCGAGTCCGCAAGCTATGTCGACGACGGTTACCTGCTCGGCAACCGTATCGGCGTAACCGGCACGCCTGCTTTGTTCGCGAGCGATGGCGCAATGTTCAATGGTTACGTACCGTATCAGCAACTGATCCCCCAGTTGTTAAACAAGTAGTTTATTTGTCATGGCACCAAGATCGCCGCGCCGGGTGTGCAGCGATCGGTTTTGCGAGCGCCTGCGTATTTTCCTGTGTTAATATATCGCGCAAACAAAAATAGAGACGCGAGCTTCGATGTCCGAACAGAAATCAGAATCAACAGATGAAACCCCGGGTACCGACGAGGACGGGGCTCAAGCAGGCGAAAAGGGTCAGCAAGCCGAAGAGTTTGGCGGTCCGCAAGGCAAGGAGCCGACGCGTTACGGTGACTGGGAAAAAAACGGTCGCTGTATCGACTTTTGACGCTTGACTGGCTTGTTCGAAATTTAACTCTAAACTCAAGGTAACCATAGATGTCGCCAAACAAATATCCTACGTCTCCACACCTGCAGATTTATCGACTGCCGCTTACCGGGTTGCTGTCGATCACCCATCGCATCACCGGCGTAATTCTTGCCCTGGGATGTATCGTCATGGTCTGGGTGCTGGCCGCGGCGGCGCAGGGTGCTGCGACCTACGAGGCGCTGGTGCCGCACCTCGCAAGCTGGTACGGCCAGCTTTACCTGGCTGGTTTCATATTCTCCCTGTACCTCCATTTCTGTAACGGCGTCAGACACCTGTTCTGGGATGCCGGTTATGGATTCGAGCTTGATACCGTCGACCTGACCGCCAAGCTCGCGATTGCTCTCGCCGTGATACTGACCGTGGCAACCTGGGTGGTTGCGGGGGTAGGGTAGAGCCATGGCTGACTTGCGATCACCCCTGTCGAGGGTCAAGGGACTGGGCTCTGCCAAAGACGGCACCTCGCATTTCTGGCATCAGCGCCTGACCTCGTTGCTGCTGATACCGCTGGTATTGTGGGCCGGTTTCAGCCTTGCGGCGATGCCCGTCGATCATGCCACGCTGGTCGAGTGGATCGGCCATCCTGCGGTTACCGTCGCGCTGGTGCTGTTGGTAGCTTCCGTTTTTTATCATGCCAAGCTTGGCCTGCAGGTCGTCATCGAGGATTACGTAGCGTCGCACGCGACGCGCACGGTGGTATTACTGTTGTCGAATTTACTTTGCCTGGTGCTTGGCATCATCGGCGTGATTTCGGTGCTGAAAATTTATTTTGGGGCTTAAGCAATGACGAAACAGTACAAGCTAATCGATCACGCCTATGACGTCGTAATCATCGGCGCCGGCGGTGCCGGTTTGCGCGCGACCCTGGGCATGGCCGCGGCCGGTCTGTCGACCGCGTGCATCACCAAGGTCTTCCCGACCCGCAGCCACACCGTCGCTGCTCAGGGCGGCATGAGCGCGTCACTCGGCAACATGGGACCCGATACCTGGCAATGGCATATGTACGATACCATCAAGGGCTCCGACTGGCTCGGAGACCAGGATGCGATCGAGTATATGTGCCGCGAGGCGGTACCCGCGGTCATCGAGCTCGAGCATTACGGCGTGCCCTTTTCGCGCACCGAGGAAGGCAAGATCTACCAGCGTCCGTTCGGTGGCATGACAACCAATTTCGGCGAGGGCACCGCGCAGCGTACCTGCGCCGCTGCCGATCGCACCGGGCATGCCATTTTGCACACGCTGTATCAACAGTCACTGAAGCACAGGGCCGAGTTTTTTATCGAGTATTTCGCAATCGATCTGATCATGGACGATGGAACCTGTCGCGGGGTGGTCGCCTGGGACCTGGCAAGCGGTGAGTTGCATCGCTTCCGCGCCCACACCGTGGTGCTCGCCACTGGCGGCTACGGGCGCGCGTATTTTTCGGCCACGTCGGCGCACACCTGTACCGGCGATGGCGGCGGCATGATAGCACGCGCCGGCCTGCCGCTGCAGGATATGGAATTCGTCCAGTTTCACCCGACCGGAATCTTCGGCGCCGGTGTGCTGATCACCGAGGGCGTGCGTGGTGAGGGTGGTTATTTAACCAATTCCGACGGCGAACGTTTCATGGAACGTTATGCGCCGAATGCCAAGGACCTGGCCTCGCGCGACGTGGTCAGCCGTTCGATGACGATCGAAATCAACGAGGGCCGCGGTGTCGGTCCCAACAGGGACCACATCCATTTACACCTCGAGCACCTCGGCGCCGAGGTTATCGACGAGCGGCTGCCGGGCATTTCCGAATCGGCCGAAATTTTTGCCGGCGTCGACGTCACGCGGGAACCGATCCCGGTGCTGCCGACAGTGCACTATAACATGGGCGGGATCCCGACCAATTATCATGGCGAAGTAGTAACGCTAAAGGACGGTGATCCGGATACTGTCGTGCCGGGATTGATGTCTATCGGTGAAGCCGCCTGCGTGTCGGTGCATGGCGCCAACCGTCTGGGTTCGAACTCGCTGCTCGATATCGTCGTGTTCGGTCGCGCCGCCGCGCTGCGGGCCGCCGAAACCATCAAGCCAGGCGCCTCTCACAAACCGTTGGCTGCCGACGCCTGCGACGGCATTCTCGAAAGGTTCGATCGACTGCGCAACGCCTCGGGAGCGACCGCAACCGCGAAAATCAGGAACGACATGCAGCGCGATATGCAGAAACACGCGGCCGTTTTTCGCACCGGCGACTCGCTGCAACAAGGGGTCGACAAGATGAACGCTATCTTTGACAACTTCGAGGACGTGGGCGTCAACGATCGAAGCCTGATCTGGAATACCGACCTGGTCGAAACGCTGGAACTCGAAAACCTGCTGCTACAGGCCCAGGCGACGATTCAGAGCGCGTTGCACAGGACCGAGAGTCGGGGTGGGCATGCGCGCGAGGATTACCCCGAACGCGATGACGACAACTGGATGAAACATACCCTGTCCTGGATCGATGCAAGAGGGCAGGTCAGTTTCGACTATCGCCCGGTACACATGTTCACGCTGAGCAACGAGTGCGACGTTATCCCGCCGAAGAAGCGTGTCTACTAGACTGGTAAGGAATTAATCAAGATGGCCGAATTTACTTTACCCGCGAACTCCGTGATCAAGAAGGGCAAATATTTCAAGGCAGCCGATGGCGCCACCAATGTCAGGCGATTCGTGGTATACCGTTACGATCCGGACAGCGGCGAAAACCCGCGCACCGACACCTTCGAGGTGGATCTGGACAACTGCGGCCCGATGGTGCTGGACGCGCTGCTCAAGATAAAGGACGAAATGGATTCCACGCTGTCGTTGCGACGTTCCTGCCGCGAGGGGATCTGTGGCTCCTGCTCGATGAACATAGACGGTGGCAACACGCTCGCCTGTACGCAGTCGATCGCGGCGATCAAGGGTGACGTCAAGGTCTACCCGCTACCGCATCAGCACGTGGTCAAGGACCTGGTATCGGATTTGACGAATTTTTACGCTCAGCTGGCCTCCGTGGAGCCGTGGATGAAAACGGATACCCCGGCGCCGCCCGACCGCGAGCGGCTGCAGTCACGCGAGGACCGCGAGAAACTGGATGGGCTTTATGAATGTATACTGTGTGCCTGCTGCTCGACCAGTTGTCCGAGTTACTGGTGGAACAGCGATCGCTATCTCGGCCCCGCGGCGCTGCTTAGCGCGTATCGATGGATCGTGGATAGTCGCGATGAAGCAGCCGGCGAGCGTCTCGACGACCTCGAGGATCCGTTTAAACTTTATCGCTGCCATACTATCATGAACTGTACCAAGGTATGTCCGAAGGGGTTAAATCCGGCCAAGGCGATCGCCGCCACCAAGAAGTTGATGGTGCAGCGAAAGATTTAACCCCGGAGCTGGCGCCGCAGTGTCGGAACTATCGCGCTTACGCTGGCTATGCCGTCGCGGCATGAAAGAGCTCGACCTGGTCATGAGCCGCTACCTGGAGCAGCATTACGAGGCTGCCAGCAGTGAAGACCAGTCGCATTTCAGGGACCTGCTGGAATTGCCGGATCCAGAACTTTACGGCCTGCTGCTCGGACGCAGACGAGCGCAGGATGATGCTCAGGCGAAGTTGATAGACTTTCTGCGCGGCATGTCGGGAAAAGCATAACAGGGAAAGTTAGTGTGCAGAAATACTTCGATATTCGTCCTTCGACAGCACAGTTAGTTCTGCTGTTGCTCGGTCACGGGCTCGCGGGACTGGTAATGGCGATATATATCGAACCCGCACCGATGACGCTGGCCGCGGTGGCGTTGACGGGCCTGTTAGCGCTGCGCGAATCCAGGGTGTTGATGCGGCAGGGATACGCGCGCCTGAAGCCGGATCCGCGGGGTGAATCGATCGAATTCGAGCAGGCTGGTCAACCATATTTTTATTATAAATACAAGGTTTACGCCACCCGGTGGTTTGCTATTCTTAGGCTCATAGACAAACACCAAAACAGGACTCTGATATTGAACCCCGATCGCTTCGAATCGATCCAGTCTTACCGGCAATTGCGTTACGTTTTGCTTAGCATGGAGCGCGCCAGTGTTGCTTGATCTCGCACCTGTCCGAAAGGGACGGTGTATCAATGCGCGCAGTTTCGCGGGTTTGATGGAACTCTACGAGCAAAACTATCTACGCCTGCGCATTATCGCTCCGGACCTTTGCGTTGCCGACGAAATGATTTCATCGGTGCCGGAACACCAGGACCTGTTCCTGTCGATTACCGAGCGCTGCAAGTACACGACGATGCTGCGCATGACCTACCAGTTTGGCGACGATGGCAGGACGTTATGCGAACCCGATCTGCACCTCAAGGTTTATCACGATGCGCGCGTCGTCGAGGTGCAGCATTTGCATTCGCGCAGCAGGGGTTCGCTTTACCTCGCCGACATGATCGAGCAAAAGTGGCTGATGAATCGTTTCCTGTACAAATGGCTTGGTTATTGCCTTTACCAGGGACATTACTTTCATCCGATGCGACATCTGAAGACAGGCAATATTTAACTTTAACTAATCTCTATAAGTCATTGATATTAAATTAATTAACTTCATAAATTGAATTATTAAAGAAATTCTATCAAAGCCTTTCCAAATACACCTTGACGTGAACCGAGGCATCGATATAATTCCTGACTAAATTAGTCAGGAATTACGGATTTTCTCATGCGTTTATCTACCAAGGGCCGTTATGCGGTAACCGCGATGTTGGACATCGCGTTGCACGAGCGAGTCGGCCCGTTAACCCTTGCGGATATATCGCAATGCCAGGGTATCTCTCTTTCCTATCTCGAACAGCTGTTCGCGAAACTGCGTAAAGGGGGCCTGGTCGAAGGGGTCAGGGGTCCCGGCGGTGGTTACCGGCTGGCGCGTCCCGCCGCACAGATTTCGGTCGCCGACATCATTGCGTCGGTAGACGAAAAACTCGACATGACCAAGTGCGGCGGCAAGGGTAATTGCTCGCAGGGAGAAAAATGCCTGACCCATCAGCTCTGGTTCGAGCTTTCCTGCAACCTTTATCGATTTTTAAGTGATATCAAGCTTGATCAATACGTCAACCGACCCGATATTAGCGAACTGGTGAAGAAGCAGGATATCCAGTACGGACGTTTTATCAATCGTCCCCGGGCGATTGCCTAGAAGGAGAGTTAAGTGAGCCATATCAAACTACCGATTTACCTCGATTACAGCGCGACCACACCGATTGACAAGCGGGTCGCCGACAAGATGGCGCATTACCTGACGCTCGAGGGCGACTTCGGCAATCCCGCATCGCGCAGCCACAAGTTCGGCTGGAGCGCCGAGGAGGCCGTGGAAGAGGCGCGCAAGAATGTCGCCGACCTGGTGAATGCCGATCCACGCGAAATCGTCTGGACCAGTGGCGCAACCGAGGCGGATAACCTCGCTATCAAGGGTGCGGCTCACTTTTATCGCAAGAAAGGCAATCACATCATTACCGTGAAGACCGAACACAAGGCAGTGCTCGATACCTGCCGTCAGCTGGAGCGGGAAGGGTTCGAGGTTACTTATCTGGATCCCGAGGAAAACGGTCTTATCGATCTCGACAAGCTGAAGGCGGCGATCACCGAACAGACGATTCTGATTTCGGTCATGCATGTCAATAACGAAATCGGTGTGATCCAGGATATCGAGGCAATCGGCGAAATCGCGCGCGAAAACCGGGTCATTTTTCATGTCGATGCGGCGCAGTCTACCGGCAAGGTCGATATCGACCTGCAAAGAATGAAGGTGGACCTGATGTCTTTTTGTGCGCACAAGACTTATGGTCCCAAGGGCATCGGTGCGCTCTATGTCAGGCGCAAGCCACGCGTGCGTCTCGAAGCGCAAATGCACGGTGGCGGCCACGAACGCGGTATGCGCTCGGGCACGCTGCCGACCCACCAGATCGTCGGTATGGGTGAGGCCTTTCGCATTGCGAAGGAAGAAATGGCGACCGAGAACGAGCGCATTCGCATGCTGCGCGACCGGCTCTACGACGGCCTCAAGGACATGGAAGAGGTCTATGTCAACGGCGACATGGAGCATCGCATCGCCGGCAACCTGAATATCAGCTTCAATTTTGTCGAGGGCGAGTCGCTGATAATGGCGCTGCGCGACCTCGCGGTGTCGTCGGGTTCCGCCTGTACTTCAGCGAGCCTCGAGCCGTCCTATGTGCTGCGCGCCCTCGGCCGCAACGACGAGCTCGCGCACAGCTCGATCCGCTTTACCATCGGTCGGTTCACCACCGCTGAAGAAATCGACTACACGATCGAGCTGGTGCGTGCCGCGGTGGAAAAGCTGCGCGATTTGTCCCCGCTTTGGGATATGTACAAAGACGGTATAGATTTGAATTCTGTTGAATGGGTGGCGCATTAGGCGCTGCAAACTAGAGGTGTAACAAATGGCATACAGTGAAAAAGTACTCGATCATTACGAAAATCCGCGCAACGTTGGCGTTATCGAAGACGATCAGTCGGTCGGTACCGGCATGGTGGGCGCCCCGGCCTGCGGCGACGTAATGAAACTGCAAATCAAGGTCGGCAAGGACGGTATTATCGAGGACGCCAAGTTTAAAACCTACGGCTGCGGCTCGGCTATTGCGTCCAGTTCGCTGGTAACCGAATGGGTCAAGGGCAAGAGCCTGGACGAGGCCTCGAAAATCAAGAATACGCAAATCGCCGAGGAGCTTGCGCTGCCACCGGTCAAGATCCACTGCTCGGTGCTGGCCGAAGATGCGATCTCGGCGGCGATCGAAAATTATCGTCAGAAAAATCGGTAGACGCTCCGCGACTACTTGCTGAAAAGCCCGCCTACGCGGGCTTTTTTTATCCCCCATTGTGAAGATTCAGTAATCCGAGGGGGCGGCATATAATCGGCGTAGAGGATTGTGAATAGATGAAATTTCTACCCGTTTTTTACAATATCAGCGAACGGCGATGCCTGGTCGTCGGCGGCGGCGCCATCGCCGCGCGCAAGGCCGAGCTGTTACTGAGGGCAAACGGCCGGGTGCGGGTAGTTGCCAGCGAAGTCGGAGATCGGGTGCGCGAAATGGCGTCAGATGGCCGACTCGAATTCGAACAACGCGAGTTCCTCCTGCAAGATTTGCACGATGTCGTTTGCGTTATTGCCGCGACCGACGACGCCGACGTCAACGCGAAAATTTCGAACCTGGCCCAGTCGCGTAATATCCCGGTCAACGTGGTCGATAATCCCGACCTTTGCAGTTTTATAATGCCGTCGATGATCGACCGCGATCCAGTCCAGATCGCGATTTCGACGGGCGGCGTGTCGCCGGTGCTGGCGCGGATGCTGCGCGCCAAGCTGGAAAGCTGCATTCCCGGCGCCTACGGCGAACTCGCGAAGCTCGCCGACGAAAATCGCGAAGCGGTCAAACGGGCACTTCCGGACGTGGACTCGCGGCGGCGATTCTGGGAATCCATTCTCCACGGACAGGTAGCCGAGCTCGTCTTTGCGGGCCGCGGCGAGGACGCGCACAAGCTCCTGCAGCAGGAGCTTGCAAGATTCGATGTCGATGCGGTGCGGGGCGAGGTCTACCTCGTCGGTGCAGGTCCAGGCGACCCGGACCTGATTACCTTCAAGGCGGCGCGCCTGATGCAACAGGCTGATGTAGTGGTTTACGACCGCCTGGTTTCCGCGCCGGTTCTCGACATGGTGCGCCGCGATGCAGAGAAGATCTACGCCGGCAAGGCCAGGTCGAACCACGCCATCCCGCAGGAAAATATCAACCAGCTGCTGGTGCGTCTGGCGAAGGAGGGTAAACGTGTGCTGAGGTTAAAGGGGGGCGACCCCTTCATCTTCGGGCGCGGCGGCGAGGAGATTGCCGAGCTGATCGACGAGAATATAGAATTCCAGGTGGTGCCGGGCATAACCGCGGCTTCGGGCTGCGCCAGCTATGCCGGTATTCCGTTGACACACCGAGATTATTCGCAGGCCTGTATTTTCGTCACTGGTCATCGGCGCGAAGGGGAAGACCAGCTCAATTGGGAAATGCTGAGCCATGCCAACCAGACCGTCGTATTCTACATGGGGCTCGAAAACGTCGAGCAAATCTGCGGCTCGTTGAAAGCACACGGGCGCGCTGCCGATACGCCCGCAGCGCTGATCGAAAAAGGCACGATGGCGGAACAGCGGGTTTTCATCGGAGACCTCGACACGCTGCCGGGAATAATCGCCGAACACGAGGTGCGTGCACCCACGTTAATCCTGGTGGGCGAAGTCGTCGCTCTGCATAAGCGATTGGGCTGGTATAAATCGGGCGAGGAAATAAAATAGCGAACGCCATCATGATCCGGTGCATCAGGATCTGCGATAATGCTTCGAATTCCTGCTCGAATCCCTCTGTGCGCCGTGCCTGATGCGGCCTCGGGGGGGGTGCCAGGCGGGTCGTTGAGTCCGACTAGGGTCAGGGTTACTCAGCCTGAATTTGGCGCCGGGGATTACGCTGGCGGCGATCGCGGTAGACCAGTCAGGAAATTTGAATGATAAAACTACGCAAATCTGCCGTCGCGAACGATACCAGGTTGCCGGATGTCTCGACCCTGCGGCGCATCAGGCAGCTCGCCGATTTGTCGGACGCTCACCTGATCAACCTTGCCAACCAGCTACAGATCCTGAGCGCACGTGATGGCCAGTTGCTGATCGAGACCGGTTCTACCGAAAAAAAAGCTCTTTATATCCTCGACGGCCGCGTTTCCCTGATCGCTCGAGACGGCAAAACCAGGGTAGCTAGCGCCGACCCCGGCCGCGAAATGAAACCGGTTGCGCAGCTAAGGCCCTGCATTTATGACGTCAAGGCCCTGGGACCGGTAAACTACGTGAAAATAGACGGTCAGAAGCTCGCCGATTTCACGCAACTGGCGGGCGTCGCGGCCGACGATATCAGCGTACACTCGTTGTTCACCGACGATGCAGACGAAGACAATTCCATTGTCAACCATTTGTACCGTAACCTGATGGATAACAGCATCAAGTTACCGTCGCTGCCCTCGGTGGCAGAGAGGATGCAGCAGATTTACAGGGGCGAGTCCACCGATATCGATGCGATGGTACGTATCCTGATCGCCTATCCCGACATCTCGCGAAAGATCAAAAATGTAGCACGCTGCCCTGGCGACAGCGACATGAACACTGCAGAAAAAATCCGTTACTCGGTCGAGCAACTGGGCATGCTGGCAGTCTATTGCCTGGTCATGACCTATGCTGTCGGAAAGCTGGTTCGACGCCTGCCGCTGAAGCATATGCAGCGCGTGCGGTCTTTCTGGGACCACAGCCTCAACGTCGCGGCGCTCGGTAGAATCCTGGCAAAAAAGCACCGATCGATCTCGTCGGACCTGGCCATGCTGGCCGGCCTCGTCCACGGCATCGGCGTGCTGGCCATTGACGATCGCCTGCTGGAGCATCATCACCTGATGCTGGATCACCTCGAAGTTGATCATGCGATACAGGTCATGCGCCCCGAAATTTCGAGCCTGCTGCTGCGTAAGTGGAATTTCTTAGACGAATTGATTCGGGTTTCCGAGGAGTGCGGTGACTGGACGCGCGACATCGCAAGTCCGCCCGATTTATGCGACCTGGTACTGGTCGCCAACTACTACAGCATGATGCAGGGTGATCGCAACCATACGCTGCCCAGGGTCTGTGCCGTTCCTGCCATCGAGCACCTGCGTATTACACCCGAAGAAAGCATTAATGCGCTGAAACGCGCTCCCGATGTGGTCAGAAACATCAAGAAACTGTTTGTCTGAAATTACCCGGTAGCGGGCTGGCTGGACTGGCCCGGGTTGCGCGTATTCGCGCAACGCCGGAAGACGGGCTGATACCAGCCGGTTAATCCAGGTCCCTGATCAGCGAAGCGCGAGTATCGCCTTCGATCTCGAATTCGTAGCTGTAGACGGGATGCTGCACGCCGATCTTCCACGGCCCGCCGTCCTTGAGCTGCTGAGCCATTGCGTCGCTGATCTCGAAACGTAGAAAGTGGACCGCGGAAGTCTTGGTTTCGGTCGTGCGCTCGAGGTCTTCGTCGGCGATAGACCAGATCTTGTCGTGGTCGCCAATCTGCATCCACACCAGGTCTTCGATACCGACCAGTTTCTCGAGTTGGGCAGCGCGCACCTGCGGGTCCGGGTATTCGATCATGAAGGTTGCCTTGAATTCCCGGCCGGTCGGTATCAGCGGGTTGTAGGCTTCGAGTTCCTCGTTGATGCCTTCGGCTTCGAATACCTTCTCGATGCGCAGCATTTCCTGGATCTGGTAGAGCAGGGTCAGCCGGTCTTCGAAATACAGTGTTGCGTTCGGCCCAAGCGCAACCTGGCGGTGTTTCTTGTGTTCCAGCACCCGTTGCCGGAATTCGCCGCGCTTTTCGGCGTACTGCTCGAGGCTCATCAGGTCATCACGGGTAATCTGCTGATTCATCTGGGTCTCCATCGATTAAATTCCATAGGCTTGCCGCAGCAAGCTGATCGGATGTTGGGTGTGGCTGCCGTCGGCGAGCCCTGCCGAGATATGCTGTCCTGCCATCGGGCAGTCGCTGGCGTAGGCGTCCGGCTCGTTCTTCTGCACTCGGGAAACCACCGGCTTGACGATTTTCATCGACACCTCATGGAATTCCTTCTTGATCGCATAGGTGCCGTCGTGTCCCGAGCAGCGCTCGATGGCGTCGATCTCGGTGTCCGGGATCAACGCCAGGATGTCGCGGGTCTTGAGGCCGATGCGCTGCACGCGCTGATGGCAGGCCACGTGGTAGCTGATCTTGCCGATCCCCTGCTTGAAGTCGGTTTTCAGCAGTTGCCCACGGTGGCGTAGCGACAGGTATTCGAACGGGTCGTAAAACGCCTGCTGTACTTTCGCCACGTCGTCGTCTTCCGGGAACATCAACGGCAACTCCTGCTTGAACTGCAGAGTACAGGAGGGTACCGGGGAGATGATGTCCCAACCCTCGTCGACCAGCTTTGCCAGTAGCGGAATGTTGTGATCCTTAAGCTTAGCGACCGCGTCCAGGTCGCCCAGCTCCAGCTTGGGCATGCCGCAGCACAGGGTGTTCTTGACGACCATGGTCGGAATTTCGTTATGCTCGAACACCGCAAGCAGGTCTTCGCCGAGCAGGGGTTCGTTGTACTCGCCGTAACAGGTCGCGAAAATGGCCACCTTGCCAGTTGTCCTGTCGGTGGCTTTAACTTCGAAATCACCGGGCTTGTGGTTGCGCGTGCGCTTGCTCAAAGTCCTGCTGTGGTATTCGGGTAAGCGCGCGTCCGCGTGTACCCCAAGCGCAGATTCCAGCAGGGCGCGAGTGTGCTCGTTCCTGTTGGCCGCATTGACGACGTTAGCGACGATCGGGATGCTTGCGAAGCTGCCGACAGTGTCGGTAGAGCTAACCAGCCGGTCACGAAATTTGGCGCGCCCGTTCCTGAAGCCGATGGCCTTGGCGCGCAGCATCAGGTGCGGGAAATCGACGTTCCACTCGTGCGGAGGAACGTAAGGACATTTGGTCAGGTAACAGAGGTCACACAGGTAGCAGTGATCGACAACGTTCCAGTAATCCTTCCTGGCAACGCCATCCACCTCGAAGGTGTCGGACTCGTCCACCAGGTCGAAAAGCGTCGGAAAGGCGTTGCACAGGCTGACGCAGCGGCGACAGCCGTGGCAAATATCGAAAACCCGTTCCATCTCGTCGAAGCAGGCCGTTTCGTCGTAGAAGCCGGCATCGTTCTGGCCCAGCGGATGGCGGGTGGGCGCATCGACGCTGCCTTCACGGGTAGGAGTGGACATGGCTGGGTACCTGAAATAGATACCGGGCCTTTGCGGGCCCGGATAAATACTGGATTATGCGTCCAGGTTGTCTAGCGCTTTCTGGAAACGGTTGGCGTGAGAACGCTCTGCCTTCGCCAGGGTTTCGAACCAGTCGGCGATCTCGTCGAAGCCTTCTTCGCGGGCCGTTTTTGCCATACCCGGATACATGTCGGTGTATTCGTGGGTCTCGCCGGCAATCGAAGCCTTCAGGTTAAGCTCGGTACTGCCCATCGGCAGGCCGGTTGCGGGATCACCAACCTCTTCGAGGTACTCGAGGTGGCCATGTGCGTGTCCGGTCTCGCCTTCGGCGGTGGAGCGGAAAACGGCAGAAACGTCATTGAAACCTTCTACGTCAGCCTTGGCGGCGAAGTAGAGGTAACGACGGTTGGCTTGCGACTCTCCGGCAAAAGCGTCTTTCAGATTTTGTTCTGTTTGCGATCCTTTTAGGGACATGGTGCCTCCGATAGCTTAATTGATGTAATGTCTGGAGCGCGTATATTAGCAATCGGAGCGAATAAATGTAGTTAATTTTATAAATAAAATTAATTGAGTGAAGCTATAAGCTTTAAGAAATATAAAGCCATCCAGAAGATGGCTCAGGAGCTGTTTTCAGGCTAGTAGTCCCGGTTCCTTCAGACGCCCGGGATTCGCTTCAGGAATCTTGCCGGCGATTGTGAGCCAGCCTGTGCTCGGCCGGATTTTGCAGGTAAAGGTCGCGATTATACTCGGACTCGAAATAGATCACCACGCTGTCCTCCTGGTCCTTTTCGATCACGTAAGGCATGTCGACTAGTTGCGTCAATGACTTGCCGGTAATCGGATCCGTCGTTTCGATTCTATACATCTCAATCCCCCTCTCCGTGTCAAACGAGCGACCTTTATAGACTTTTTGCACCGCGATGAAAAGCCCGGGCCTTGAATAATCATCAATTAATTTTATTTTTACCTGCGAATCAAAAGATTATCCTGGCAAGCTGATATTGCGGGTAAAATGACCCGAATAAGCTACTGATTGAAGGGCGGTTATGAAGAAATTTGATGTTTACGCGATCGGCAACGCGCTGGTCGATATCGAGTATCATGTCGACCCGCACAAGCTAGTCGAGCTTGGCATCGACAAGGGTGTCATGACGTTGATCGACGAACAGCACCAGAATAGCCTGATCGCGCAGCTGGGTGAGTCGCACGAGAGCATGACCTGTGGCGGTTCAGCCGCCAATACCATCATCGCGCTCGCGCAGATGGGCGCCAATACCCACCTTGACTGTCGCGTATCCAGCGATATGACCGGGCAGGTCTTCGCACGCGATCTACATCGGTCCGGGGTTCACTCGAACCTCGATTTCAAGCCCCTGCCGGGCGGGGTAACCGGCAAGTGCCTGGTTTTCGTGACGCCCGATGCCGATCGCACGATGAATACCTTTCTCGGTGTCAGCGCCGATCTTGATGTCGACGATATCGACAAGGAGGCGATCAAGCACTCGCAGTACATTTACATCGAGGGTTACCTGTCCAGCGCCGAGAACACCCGCGACGCGGCGATCGAGGCGCGGCGCATCGCCGAAAGCCGCGGCATCAAGACCTCGTTGACGCTGTCTGATCCCAATATGGTCAGGTTTTTCCGCGATTCCATCGAAGCGATGATCGGGGAAGGCGTTGACCTGTTGTTTGCCAACGAGGACGAGGCCAGGGAACTGGCCGGTAGCGATAATCTCGATGTGGCGATCGACTTGTTCAAAAAGATTTCACGCAGCTTCGCCATCACGCGTGGCAAGGACGGGGCGCTGTTGTTCGACGGCGTAGACCTGGTCGAGATCGATCCTGTCAGGGTCAGGGCAGTGGATACGCTGGGCGCCGGCGACATGTTCGCCGGAGCATTTCTGTACGGTCTGTCCCAGGGCATGAGTTTCCAGCGGTCAGGGGATCTGGCGTCGATGGCGTCGGCCAGGATAGTCACGCAGTTCGGACCGCGCCTCGAGAACGGGCAGACGCGGGCGCTGCTGGAAACATTTAACGCTGGTAATTAACCGGGCGATAGTTAAGAATATCGCCTTTTTTCAAGCAGATACCTGCCTCGGAAAGCAATCCAGATGACCATGCACCAGACCAAAGACCTGCGCATTACCGGCACCAAGGAAATACAGACCCCCGAATCGTTGATGCGGGAATTGCCGCTGAGCGAAAAGGCGGCCGATACGGTGACCACTGCGCGCCAGCAAATTTACGATGTCCTCGACGGCAAGGACGACCGTCTCGTGGTTATCATCGGCCCCTGTTCGATTCATGACACCGCGGCGGCTCTCGAATACGCGGACCGGCTGAAAAAAGTGAGCGATGAGCTCGCGAACGAGCTGATTATCATCATGCGGGTTTATTTCGAGAAACCGCGTACCACCGTTGGCTGGAAAGGGTTGATCAACGACCCCGACCTGGACGGCAGTTTTCGTATCAACAAGGGCGTGCGCAAGGCGCGAGAATTGCTTCTTGGTCTCGCCGAAAAAGGAGTACCCGCAGGTCACGAGTACCTTGACCTGATCAGTCCGCAGTATATTTCAGACCTGGTCAGCTGGGGAGCCATTGGCGCGCGCACCACCGAGAGTCAGGGGCACCGCGAGCTGGCATCCGGGTTATCGTGCCCGGTAGGATTCAAGAACGGCACCGATGGCGGCGTTCAGGTTGCAATCGACGCGATGCGCGCTGCGCAGGGCACGCACCATTTCATTTCGATTACGCTACAGGGACACTCGGCGATCTTCACTACGGCCGGCAATGAATACACCCATGTAATCCTGCGCGGCGGCAGCGATCGTCCCAATTACGACCGGGTCAGCGTCGCCGCCGTCACCGAAAAACTCGAGGCGTCGGGACTCAATCCACGGCTGATGATCGATTGCAGTCACGCCAACAGCCAGAAACAGTTTCGCAAGCAGATAGAGGTTTGCCGTGACATCATCCACCAGATCAAAACCGGCCAGGATAATATTTTCGGCGTCATGATCGAGTCGCACCTGGTCGAGGGCCGTCAGGACTACCGGGAGGGAACCGAACTGACCTACGGCCAGAGCATCACCGATGCCTGCATCGGCTGGCAGGATTCGGAAATCCTGCTGCGTGAGCTTGCCGCGGTGGTCAGGGCAAAGCGGGAAGCGGACTAGTCGCGCAGGGGCGAAGCCTCGCTGCCATGCCGCGTAAACCGAAACGCAGAAAATCTTCCGCCTCGGGACCGCGTTCCAAGCCTCGATACCTGGGATACGCTTTGCTGGCCCTGGCGGTTGGCTTCGCGCTGTACCTGTTTTATCTGAATCATTTGATCGATACCCGGTTCGACGGCGATACCTGGGCGCTGCCGTCGCGCGTCTATGCCAGGGCGCTCGAACTTTATCCCGGCCTGGTGCTAACCCGCGAACAGCTCGAGTACGAACTCGAATTATCGAGTTACCTGCGCGTCGAAGCTGAACCCGAGGCTGGCCAGTACCGCAGGCTGGGCGTTGCGCTCGAGCTGCATGCGCGAGAATTCGACTTCGATGGCAGCCTGCAACCAGCACGCAGGCTGCAGGTGTTTTTCGAACAGGGCCGCGTGACCGCGCTGGCCGATGCTTCGGGCGGCGGCGACATGGCCCTGTTTCGGCTACCGCCGGTAATGATAGGCAGTTATTATCCCGACAACGGCGAGGACCGGCTGCTGCTTGCCGAGGACGAGATTCCTCTA
>Ga0224497_10000347_pt1 | contig 33443 bp, 23 predicted proteins | sample SF_Jul11_sed_USG_4_FD_167970 | JGI IMG/M metagenome (GOLD analysis project Ga0224497, IMG submission 167970) | Sediment microbial communities from San Francisco Bay, California, United States - SF_Jul11_sed_USGS_13 | ecosystem: Environmental > Aquatic > Marine > Sediment | place: USA...
TGAAACCGAAACCGTTTGTCAGTTTCCAGCGCGGCCGCACCAACGATTTCCGACAATTCTCCGGCGGCCTGGCGACGTATCAGGTCGATCTGGAAAAAACGATCCTGCCCGTGGGCAAACCCTGTTGCGAACGCCAGATCTACTCGGTTGGTCGCCGTGATCGTGGGAATACCCGATGAATCGCGCTCGATCGTTGCAACAGCGGATAAGCCGTCGACACTCGCCTCGCCGTCAAGCTCCGGCAAACTGGCTGTAAGCGCAAGCCACGCGAGGATAAAAAAAACGGTGGCGGCGAATACCAGACCCGACAGCAGGCGAGCAACCCATCGTTTCATGCAACGTTACTCCGCGGCAGTAACCTTGAGGATTTTCATTGCGTTTGTACCACCCGAGACACCCGCAAGATCACCTTTTGTAAAAATAACCAGATCGCCAACTTCCACAAACTTCCTGGACAACATCGTCTTGAAGATATTGGCATACAAGACCTCTCGGTCTGTTTTCAATATCTCAAATGACACCGGATAAACACCGCGGTACAGGGCGACACGTCGCTGAGTGGCTACGTATGGCGTCATTGCATAGATTGGAATGTCTGAGCGTACACGCGACATCCAGCGCGATGTCGATCCTGACTCCGTCAGTGCGATTATCGCTTTCACCGACATGTGATTGGCTGTGTACATTACGGCCATCGCAATTGCTTCATCAACCAGTTCGAACTGATCGCCCGTTCGATGACTCGTCCGACCTGCCGGATACGGAAATTGTTCGGCGCCGACGCACACATCACTCATTGCGTCGATGACTTCGACCGGATGTTTACCAACGGCAGTCTCGCCCGACAGCATGACCGCATCTGTTCCGTCGATTACAGCATTCGCGACATCAGACACTTCAGCACGTGTCGGAATAGGATTCAAAATCATGGATTCCATCATCTGCGTCGCGGTGATGACGATCTTGTTTTTCGCTCTTGTCTGATTGATCAGGCTTTTCTGGATACCGGTTAACTGGGCGTAACCCATTTCCACGCCGAGATCACCGCGAGCGACCATGATGACGTCAGCCGCGTCGATGATCGAATCAATATTTTCGACGGCTTCAGTGCGCTCGATCTTGGCAACAATAAGTCCGTTGCCGCCAGCCTCGGAAAAAAGTCTGCGTGCTTCTTCGACATCTTCGCCACTGCGGACGAACGACACGGCCAGGAAGTCCATGTCGAGCTCGGCAGCTAATTTGATGTTTTCGCGATCGACATCAGTGAGCGCTGTGGCTGACAGCCCCCCGCCTTTGAGGTTAAGGCCTTTGTGGTCTGACAAAATGCCGCCGGCAATAACGGTCGTATGAATTCGGGTTCCATCTACGCGATCAACCTCAAGCGTAATCAAGCCGTCATTCAGCAACAGGATATCGCCCGGCCCAACGTCTTTATGAAGCGAATCCAGCGCGACACCTACACCTTGCTGATTACCCTCTTCCAGCCCAACCTTACTATCCAGAAAGAACGAGTCGCCGTCGGCTAACACAACACTGCCGTTTTCAAATCGTTTAATTCTGATTTTCGGCCCCTGCAGGTCGCCCATTACCGCGATTTCCTTGCCGCAGGCATCTGCTGCCTCGCGTAACACCGCGATGCGACGACGGTGGTCTTCCTTGTTGCCGTGGGAGAAATTGAGGCGCGCGACGTCGAGACCAGCCTTGATCATGCCGCACAGCGTTTTTTTGTCGTCTGACGCCGGGCCCAGTGTCGCGACTATCTTGGTTCTTTTTCGCATGGCGGCGATTATTGCACAGCGAGAATCGATTCGGGCTAACAAATGCCGTCTGTGGCTTTCTGCTGCAAGGGTTTGGCGCTATGCTGCAATCTATTGCTACACGTCTATGAGAGATCAGTTTGGATCGCCGTCGATTCCTGCAAAGCCTCGCTATTGCAGCCTCAAGCCCTGCCTTGTCAATTCCATGCCGTGCAAGCGACGAGATGTTCGGTCCATTGCGAGCAGACCCGCAGAAATTTTTCGACCTGCCGAACGGTTTTCACTACAAAATTGTATCGAGAGCCGGTGATCCGATGTCGGATGGCCTGCGCGTGCCGGGCGCGCACGACGGCATGGCCGCTTTTGACGGCGACAATGGCCGCGTAATCCTCGTATGCAATCACGAACTTGGCCCGCACGATTTTCTCAAAAGTGCATTCGCTCCATCGTTTTCGGCCGTTCCGGATACCGTCAGAAACAGGGTCTACGACACCGGTAACGGCAGAAGACCCGGAGCCGGAGGCACTACAACCATCGTTTACAACCCGCAAACAGGCAAAACCGAAAAACAGCACCTGAGCCTGGCCGGTACAGAGCTCAATTGTGCGGGCGGATCGACACCGTGGGGCTCCTGGTTGTCTTGCGAAGAATGTTTCGAAAGGCCGGGCTGGTCCTTGCCCCCGCGCATCAAGCGCAAGCAGCCACACGGCTATGTATTTGAGGTTCCCGCATCGCAATCTGGCCTTGCCGAACCGCAACCCATACGAGCCATGGGCCGATTCAAACATGAAGCCGCCGCAGTGCACGAGCCGACCGGCATCGTCTACATGACTGAAGACAAACGCCACAGCTTGTTCTATCGCTACATTCCCAACGTACCGGGCAAGCTTCACGAGGGTGGAAAACTGCAAGCACTCGCCATCCTGGATCAACCTTCGTTTATGACCCACAACTGGTCCGACGAATTAACAATGCGCCCAAACGTCTCGTTGAGCACGTACTGGATCGATCTCGACGATGTCGACTCGGACAAGGACGATCTGCGTCATCGCGGAAGAAAACGTGGCGCTGCCATGTTCGCGCGTGGTGAGGGCTTGTGCGACGCCGGAGACCGCTTTGTTTTCACCTGCACTATTGGCGGGCCTGCAAGACTTGGGCAAATCTTCGAATACCGCCCAAGCCCGAATGAAGGGCAACCATCAGAGCAAGAATCACCCGGACGACTGACGCTAATTGCGGAATCATCCGTCGATTCGATACTTCGCAATGCAGACAACCTCACAATGGCTCCCTGGGGCGACCTGATCGTTTGCGAGGACACGTCAGATCATTGCGGTCTCGTCGGCATTCGTCCGGACGGCAGCCAGTATCAGCTCGCAGACAACCCGCATTCGACCTCGGAACTTGCGGGCATCTGTTTCTCGCCGGACGGTCAGACGTTGTTCGTCAACATCCAGTACCCTGGCATGACGCTGGCGATTACCGGGCCGTTTCCGCAATAGCCCGTTTCTCGAGCATAGCGACGGCGGGCAGCTCTTTACCCTCGACAAACTCGAGGAACGCGCCACCACCCGTCGAAATATACGAGATTCGATCGGCCACACCGTATTTGCCAATTGCGGCCAGCGTGTCGCCACCGCCAGCTACCGAAAACGCATCGCTATCCGCTATCGCCTGTGCCAGTCTTTTTGTCCCACAACCGAATGCATCGAATTCGAACACGCCAACCGGGCCATTCCAGATTATCGTGCCTGCAGAGCCAATGATCTTCGCGAAGTGCTCTGCGGTTTCAGGACCTATATCGAGAATGAGCTCGTCGTCGGCTACCGCATCGACGGGCTTCGTGATCGGCTCGGCGTCCGCCGAGAACTCACTGGCAACGACGACGTCAACCGGCAAAGGAATGTCTGCCCGCCCCTCACCTGCTGCGGCAAGATCAGTAGCAATACCGAGCATGTCGGCCTCGTGCAGCGACTTGCCTACCTTATGTCCGGCCGCCGCGATAAACGTATTCGCGATGCCACCACCCACAATCAGGCTATCGACAATGCCGGCCAGCGCATCGAGCACCGTCAACTTGGTCGATACTTTGGATCCGCCAACAATGGCCACAAATGGTCGCGCAGGATTCGTCAGTGCTTTGGCCAGAGCGTCAAGTTCTCTGGCCAACAAAGGCCCCGCGCAGGCGACGGGCGCAAACTCTGCAACGCCGTAAGTGCTCGCCTGGGCGCGGTGGGCTGTGCCAAACGCATCCATTACAAAGACATCACAAAGTGCGGCCATCTTGCGTGCCAGTGATTCGTCACAGGCTTTTTCGCCGACGAGAAAGCGGACGTTCTCAAGAAGCACGACAGAGCCAGGCCCAACATCGACACCATCGATCCAGTCATCAACTAACGCAACCTCCCGTCCGAGAAGTTTCGACAGGTGGTCTGCAACAGGCCGCAGGGAAAACTGCTCCTCTGGCTGCCCTTCCTTTGGACGCCCGAGGTGCGATACGAGCATGACCGCTGCATTCGCGGCCAGCGCTGCCTTGATTGTCGGCAGCGCAGCCTGAATTCGGGCGTCAGATGTGACGACACCGTCAGAGACAGGGACGTTGAGATCCTCGCGAATCAGAACTCGTTTGCCCGACAGGTCGATGTCGGTCATTTTGATGACGGACATAGATGTCTCCGCTTTGTCTGGCTTACTTGGCGTTATACAGCGCAATCGTGGTATCGAGCATGCGGCAGGAGAAGCCCCACTCGTTGTCGTACCAGGAGCAGACCTTGACGAGCGTACCTTCCATGACCTTCGTCAGCCCTGCATCGTACGTCGATGATGCCGGATCGTGATTGAAATCGATCGATACCAGCGGTTCGTCGTTGTACGCCAGAATACCCTTCAACTCACCCTCGGCAGCAGCCCTCATGATGTCGTTGATCTCTTCGATGCTGGTCGCACGTTTGGCAACAAAGGTAAGGTCTACAGCAGAAACGTTAATGGTCGGCACGCGCATCGAAAAACCATCGAGTAGCCCGTTCAGCTCCGGCAATACAAGGCCAACGGCTGCGGCAGCGCCTGTCTTGGTCGGAATTTGCGACATCGTCGCAGAACGCGCGCGGCGCAGGTCGCTATGGTAGACGTCGGTCAGCACCTGGTCATTCGTATAGGCATGAATGGTTGTCATGATGCCGTGCTTCACGCCGATCTTGTCATGTAACGGTTTGACAAGCGGTGCAAGGCAGTTCGTCGTACACGATGCGTTCGAGATAATGCTATCGCTCGCTTTCAATACGTCATGGTTGACACCGTAGACGACCGTCGCATCGATATCTTTACCGCCCGGTGCTGAAATAATGACTTTCTTCGCGCCCGCTTCAATGTGCTTGCCAGCCGTCTCGCGCGTGCGGAAGAAGCCTGTAGACTCAAGTACAACTTCAACGCCCAACTCGCCCCAGGGCAGTTTAGCCGGATCACGTTCAGCAAGGACCTTGATGCGATCGCCGTTGACGACCATGTAGTCTCCGTCGACTTCGATCGTACCGGGGAACGGGCCGTGCGCCGTATCACGGCGTGTCAGGTGTGCGTTGGTATTTGCATCACCCAGATCATTGACGGCTACGATCTCGATTTGCGAGCGCATGTCACCTTCGTAAAGCGCGCGCAACATATTGCGGCCGATGCGGCCATAGCCGTTAATTCCCACCTTGATCGTCATTCCTGTCTCCTGGTTTATGAGGCCGATAGTATTGGCCAATAAGTTTAGTAATTAGCTATTTAGAGTATTTCTTTAGCGACCGCGACGACATTGCTCGTCGAAAAGCCGAAGTGCTCGAAGAGCTCGCCGGCCGGGGCCGATTCGCCAAAGCGATCGAGTCCTATGACCCGGCCGCCGGGCCCTGCGTAGCGCCACCACATATCTGAGACGCCGGCCTCGATAGCAACTCGTGCCGTAACACCAGCTGGCAGGACGGCCTCACGATAATCCTCATCCTGTGCATCGAAAACGCCGGTACTCGGCATGGACACAACTCGCGCGTTGACTCCATCTGCAGCAAGCGCCTCAGCCGCGGACATGGCCAATGCGACTTCGGACCCGGTCGCAATCAGGATGATATCCGGCATACCGTCGCTGTCAGACAAGACGTATCCACCTCGAGCGATCGCCGCAATCTGGTCTGCATTGCGGGCCTGGTGCGGCAAGCCCTGGCGGGTCAGGACAAGGCTCGTCGGACCGCCTCGGTTGTCGAGTGCATCACGCCAGGCCACTGCCGTTTCCACCGCGTCGCACGGACGCCACACCCGCATGTTCGGCATGATGCGCAGTGATGCTGTGTGCTCCACCGGCTGATGAGTTGGGCCATCTTCGCCAAGACCGATCGAATCGTGCGTATAAACGAGGATGTTCTGCGCCTTCATCAGCGCAGCCATTCGCAGTGCGTTGCGCGAGTAGTCAGAAAAAGTCAGGAACGTCCCTGAGTACGGAATAAAACCGCCATGCAAAGACATGCCATTGCAGATAGCGGTCATGCCGAACTCACGAACGCCAAAGTAAAGATAGTTACCCCTGGCATCGTCACCCGTGACGACCGTGGAACCGGAATGTTTCGTCAGATTCGACCCGGTCAGGTCCGCCGAACCTCCTGCCATCTCCGGCAATGCCGGCGCAAACGCGTTGAGAGCAACCAGCGATGCTTTGCGTGTCGCTATGGATTCGCCCGCAGCGTCAATGGCTGCGATCGCCTTGTCCGCAAAATCGTTCCAGCCAGCCGGCATTTCACCGGCCATGCGGCGCGTTAACTCTGCTGCGAGATCAGGATACTGCGTGGCATAGTCAGCAAAAGAGGCCTGCCAGGCTTCCTCAAGCTCAGCGCCCCGCGCCTTGCCATCCCAGGCTGCCGCGATGTCAGCAGGTATTTCGAAGGGCGGCGCATCCCAGCCCAATTCCTTCCGCGCAGCCGAAATTTCGTCGTCGCCCAGCGGCGCACCGTGCGTTGATGCTGTGCCCCGCTTGTTCGGCGAACCGAAGCCGATGACGGTCTTGCAGCAAATAAGCGAGGGCCGGTCGGTGTCTGAGCTTGCTTGCTCGATAGCCGCAGCTATCGCGGCAGCATCGTGGCCGTCGACATCCGCAATAACCTGCCAGCCATAAGCCTCGAATCGTCCGACTGTGTCGTCTGTGAACCAGCCGCCGACTTCACCATCGATCGATATATTGTTGTCATCGTACAGCGCGACGAGCTTTCCGAGTTTCAGCGTGCCGGCCAATGAACAGGCTTCGTGGGAAATACCTTCCATCATGCAGCCGTCGCCGAGAAATACCCATGTCCTGTGGTCGACAACATCGAAACCAGGCCGGTTGAATTCAGCCGCCAGCATTTTCTCGGCCAGCGCCATGCCTACCGCATTGCTGATTCCCTGGCCAAGAGGGCCAGTGGTGGTCTCAATCGAAAGATCTGGATCGCGCTCCGGATGCCCGGCTGTGCGATAACCGAACTGGCGAAAATTACGAATCTCATCCATCGTTAAGTCGTAGCCAGTCAGGTGCAGCAGGCTGTAAAGCAGCATCGAAGCATGGCCGTTCGATAAGACGAAGCGGTCTCGATCGATCCAGCGCGCATTGCCCGGATTGTGCTTCAGGTAATCGTTCCAGAGCACTTCGGCAATGTCGGCCATACCCATTGGTGCGCCTGGGTGGCCCGAGTTCGCGGCCTGAACCGCGTCCATGGAGAGCGCCCTGATAGCGTTCGCCAGATCTCGCCGGGCAGGCTGGCCGGCAGCAGGATTTTTTAGTGACATTAGGTCTTCGTATAGGCGGGCTCAGGAGCCCTTATGGTGAATGTGGAGCTGCTATCGCAGCACTCGATTCGAGCGGTGCATTTTCGCGGTTTTGCCTCTGGGTGGCAAGCCATTGCCATAAGTAATGGTCAGGTCACACTACAGATATGTATTACTGTCACAATTTGTACCCGAGTCCCGTTACACGTGGTATCCGCATCTCGCATTGCGGTACAATGCGCCGCCTTTATAGCCACCAGACAGACAAGCCCAATGAGCAACTCCTTTCTGTTCACCTCGGAGTCCGTATCCGAGGGACACCCGGACAAAATTGCCGACCAGATCTCCGATGCCGTGCTCGACGCCATTCTCAAGCAGGATCCGCGAGCCCGGGTCGCCTGCGAGACCATGGTCAAGACGGGCATGGCCCTTGTCGCCGGTGAAATAACCACCTCTGCCTGGGTCGATCTCGAAGATGTCGTGCGTGGCACGATCATCGACGTTGGCTACAACGACTCATCGATGGGCTTTGACGGCCACTCCTGTGCCGTGCTCAACGCCATCGGCAAGCAATCACCCGATATTGCTCAGGGCGTCGACCGCGAATCGGCGGAAAGCCAGGGCGCAGGCGACCAGGGATTGATGTTTGGCTACGCAAGCAATGAAACCAGCGTTTTGATGCCGGCACCCATTACTTACTCGCATCTGCTGGTGCAGAGGCAAGCCAGGGTCCGCAAAGAGGGCATCCTGCCGTGGCTGCGGCCCGATGCGAAAAGCCAGGTGACGTTTGTTTACGAAGACGACAAACCAGTTGGTATCGATGCAGTGGTCGTGTCTTCGCAGCACCATGCAGATGTCACCTTGTCGGATCTACGCGATGGCATCATGGAGGAGATCATCAAGCCGGTACTGCCCGCCGAATGGATCAGCAACAAGACCAAATATCACATCAATCCAACCGGCCGTTTCGAAATTGGTGGTCCGATGGGCGATTGTGGCCTTACTGGCCGCAAGATCATCGTCGATACCTATGGTGGCTCCGCAAGGCACGGCGGCGGCGCTTTCTCCGGCAAGGATCCTTCCAAGGTCGACAGGTCGGCAGCTTATGCCTGTCGCTATGTGGCTAAAAACATTGTCGCTGCGGGTCTCGCGGAGCGTTGCGAAATCCAGGTTTCTTACGCTATCGGCGTTGCCGAACCAACATCGATCAGCGCGCAGACGTTCGGCACCGGCAAAGTCAGTGATGCGCGTATGACAGACCTGATTCGCGAGCATTTCGACCTGACACCGTACGGAATCCTGCAAATGCTCGACCTCATTCGACCGATTTATAAAGACACGGCCGCATATGGGCACTTCGGTCGCGAAGATATCGATTTCAGCTGGGAAAAAACAGACAAGGCCGAGGCGCTCGCAGACAGCGCCGCTGCCTAATTCATAGAATCAACCAGGAGATAACCATGAGCAGCGAACCCGTTGCCATCCAACAAAACGATTACAAGGTCGCCGATATTTCGCTGGCCGACTTCGGCCGCAAGGAAATCAGGATAGCCGAAACCGAAATGCCGGGACTCATGGCGTTGCGCGAAGAATACGCCGAGGCACAGCCATTAAAGGGCGTTCGCCTGACGGGCTGTTTACACATGACCATTCAGACGGCCGTGCTCATTGAGACCCTGAAGGCGCTCGGTGCCGACATCCGCTGGTCATCGTGCAATATATTCTCGACCCAGGATCATGCCGCCGCGGCAATTGCCGCGTCCGGCGTTCCGGTGTTCGCCTGGAAGGGAGAATCCGAAGAAGAGTACTGGTGGTGTGTCGAACAGACGATCACCGGCCCCGATGGCTGGACACCCAACATGATCCTCGATGACGGCGGTGACCTGACGCAAGTCATGCACGAGAAATTCCCTGAACTCATGCAGGGGGTGAAAGGCCTGTCGGAAGAAACGACGACCGGCGTGAAGCGTCTGTACGACATGATGAAGGACGGCTCTCTCGCCTGCCCCGCATTCAATGTCAACGATTCGGTTACGAAATCAAAGTTCGACAACCTTTACGGCTGCCGTGAGTCGCTCGTCGACGGGATCAAGCGTGCAACTGACGTCATGATCGCCGGCAAAATCGCCGTCGTGTGTGGTTACGGCGACGTCGGCAAAGGCTGCGCGCAATCTCTTCGGGGCCTTGGTGCGACAGTGCTGATAACCGAAATCGATCCGATCAATGCATTGCAGGCATCGATGGAAGGTTATCGCGTCGTTCGGTTTGACGAAGTTTGTGATCAGGCCGATATCATCGTAACGGCGACGGGCAACTACCACGTTGTCAGCGGCCCGCAGATGGAGCGCATGAAGGATCAGGCGATCGTCTGCAACATCGGTCATTTCGATAACGAGATTGACGTTGCTTACCTCAAGCAGTACGAGTGGGAGAACATCAAACCTCAGGTCGATCACGTAATCTTCCCGGACGGCAAGCGCATCATCCTTCTCGCCGAAGGTCGACTGGTCAACCTGGGCTGTGCAACAGGTCACCCGAGCTTTGTGATGTCGAACTCTTTCACCAACCAGGTGCTCGCACAGATCGAGCTCTGGCAAAATTCTGATAACTACAGCAAGAAAGTCTATGTGCTGCCGAAGCACCTTGACGAAAAGGTGGCGCGGCTGCATCTTGAGCGAATCGGCGCAAACATTACTGAACTGACCGACGAACAAGCCGACTATATTGGTGTCGACAAGCAAGGCCCTTACAAGCCGGACCATTACAGGTACTGATATCGCGCGAGGTCACAGCTCATCGAAAATGCATCTGAGCCACTGCGGATCCTGCACCTGACGGATCCGCACTTGTTTGCCGATACCGCAGGCGAGCTGCGCGGTACCGTGACTTACGAGTCCCTGACCGCGGCCCTCGACCACTACCGGGATAGTGGGTGGCGCGCCGATATCGTCATTTCGACGGGTGACATTGTTCAGGATGACAGCGCGGGTGCCTACCGGCACTTTTGCGAGTTACTCGGTGCGCTGGCATTGCCTGTGTATTGCGTACCCGGTAATCATGACGTACGCGCCGTCATGCAAGAAGTGCTGGCTGATCATAACTTTAACTACTGCACGTCAATTGAGCTTGGCAACTGGCTCATCGCCGGGATCGACAGCTGCGTCGCCGGAAAAGCCGGCGGCCACGTCGTTGCCACCGAACTCGATCGACTCGACTCGGAAATTGACCGTTCAGACATGCCTCACGTCATGGTGTGTCTGCATCACCCGCCTGTTCAGATGGGCAGCAAATGGCTGGATTCGGTTGGGCTGGCTAATGCAGACGAATTCCTCGCCCGGATGTCGGCGTCCGGCACCGTCAAGCTGGCGCTTTTCGGGCACGTACATCAAGCCAGTGAAACAGAACACAACGGTATTACGATCATCGGTACCCCATCGACGTGCCGCCAATTCACTCCGGGCAGCGACACTTTCGCCGTCGATGACAATCCTCCTGCGTATCGCCGCATCAACTTGTACACTGGCGGCCGATTTGAGCACGAATTAATCTGGGTAAACGATGAGCCTGTTCTCTGAAGCACAACAAGTAATTCCCGGCGGAGTTAATTCGCCGGTACGCGCATTTGCCGGAGTCGGCGGCGATCCAATATTTTTCAAAAGCGCCAGGGGTGCGTGGCTTGAGGGCGAAGACGGACGTCGATATATCGACTACGTTGGTTCCTGGGGGCCAATGATCCTCGGCCATGCGCACCCGGCCGTCATAAGCGCCGTTATCGAGACCGCTCAAAACGGTTTGAGTTTCGGCGCCCCCTGCATACTGGAAACGCGCCTTGCGCAGAAGATCTGTTCACTGATGCCTTCGATTGAAAAGGTGCGCATGGTCAGCTCCGGCACCGAGGCAACGATGAGTGCCATCCGCCTGGCTCGAGGGCATACCGGCCGTGACAAGATCATCAAATTCGAGGGCTGCTACCACGGGCACTCCGATTCTCTATTGATCAAAGCCGGTTCCGGAGCCCTGACTCTCGGCGTGCCGAGTTCACCGGGTGTTCCCGCCGGACTTGCCGAGCACACGATCACGCTGGCCTACAACGACACCGCGGCTGTACGCGAGGCGTTTTCCGAGTTTGGCGATGATGTCGCGTGCGTCATCGTTGAGCCGATCGCCGGCAACATGAACATGGTGCCACCGGTAGCGGGATTTCTTGAAACCCTCCGCGAGCAATGCACGGCCGCCGGCGCCGTGTTGATACTGGATGAGGTAATGACTGGATTTCGTGTTGCCAAAGGTGGCGCGCAATCACTGTTTGGCATCCAACCTGACCTGACAACGCTCGGCAAGATCGTTGGCGGTGGTATGCCGGCCGCAGCATTTGGCGGTCGCGCAGACATCATGGCCAGCATTGCACCCGATGGGCCTGTTTACCAGGCGGGCACGCTTTCCGGCAATCCTGTTGCCATGGCGGCCGGCCTCGAAACTCTTGAGCAAATTGATCAACCCGGGTTTTACGAGGCGTTGGGTGAACGCACCCAACAGCTGGTCAATGGCCTGGCCGCTGCGGCACACGATGCCGGTATCCCGCTCTCTGTCGAGCAGGCGGGCGGAATGTTCGGCTTTGTGTTTACGGACAGCGGCCCGGTTCGAAGCTTCTCTCAGGTTTCCGCGGCAAACGTCGATCGATTCAAATTATTTTTCCATGGCATGCTTGCGGAAGGCATTTACCTCGCTCCTTCGGCTTATGAAGCCGGGTTTGTTTCAGCCGCTCACGGCAACGACGAGCTAGAGCAAACTCTCGCCGCCGCCGCAAAAGTGATGGCTCAGAAGCTGTAGCTCAAACCGACGCTTCTGAACATGGCAGATAGGCCTCATGGCACTCATGGCGTATCAACCCGATATGCTGCCAGGCCAATTACAGGTCGAGCAGCTCTTGCACTATCCGCAAACGCTGTGCTGTATCGCATGTTTCCAGGCAAATCTGCTTCTGCTCAAGATCGATAGGTAGTATTTCGACAAAGCGACAGGTAACCCAGTTTGCATCGTCCATCCTGCGCTCAATCGAATCGTACAGGCGCCCCAGATTGTCAAGCACGCCGTTAAGGATGCCCGACATTGCCCGGCACTCGTCAGGCAATGGCACGGGCGCTTCGTCTGGCAATAATTCCACATCACCAATATTGAGCCCGTTGGCTTCGCGGTGGCTGGCCAAGAGACGAAAACGCGTCTCACCGACAGCGGTTACACCCAGTAGGCCGTCACTACCCTGATACCAATCCGTGATGCGTGCCAGTGTTCCTATGCTGTGTGTTGTAGCCGGCCCGGATTCACCGCCCTCGCGAATGAGCAACACGCCGAACGGTCCGTCGCCCTTGAGGCACGTACTGACCATATCCAGGTAGCGTGGCTCGAAAATCCTGAGTGGCAAGGGCCCGCCCGGAAACAGCACGGTGTTCAGCGGAAATAAAGGTACCTGCACGAATCAACCTTCTTGACGGCATATCCAACAAGTATAGACGCGCAGAATCTAGCCGCTTCGGGTCCTCTGCAAAACGGCCGTTAGCGTCTGGCGCGCCGATCCGAAGCCGCCGTTGCTCATAAAAATGACCTGGTCACCCGACAAAACCTTGGTCGCCATATCTGACACGAGCTTGTCGTAGTCCTTGAACATTCGCAGCCTGTCGCCAAGTGGGGCTAGCGAACCAACAAAATCGGCATTTACGTCCGGCGGCTCGAACATCCACACGACATCCGCCGAATCAAGAGACTGTGCCAGTGTTTCATTGTGCACACCCAGCTTCATCGTATTGGAGCGAGGTTCGATCGCGACAACGATACGCTGCGCTGGATAACGTCGCTTCATCGCGGCAATCGTTCGACGAATCGCCGTCGGGTGATGGGCGAAGTCGTCGTAGATGGCGATATTCCCGACGGTAGCCGTTCGCTCCATGCGTCGCTTCACGCCTTCAAACCGGGACAAGGCATGCAGCGCTTGCTCCAGACTTACGCCGGCCGACTGCGCCGCCGCAACCGCAGCGAGCGCGTTTTCAAGGTTGTGTCGACCGCCGAGACTCCAGCGCACATCGCCCGAATCCCCGGCCGGAGTGGCAATACTGATGCGGCGTTCTGCCGAGTCCAGGAATCTCGCGCTCCAGTCTGCACCATTTCCGGTGCCAAAAGTTTCAACCGGCGTCCAGCATCCCATGCCAATAAGCCTTGTCAGGTTTTCGTCGGCCTCGTTGACTATAACCCGACCCGTCCCGGGTACCGTTCGCAGTAACTGATGAAACTGCCAAAGGATCGCGTTCATATCGTCAAAAATATCGGCGTGGTCAAACTCCAGGTTATTGAGCACCAGCGTGCGGGGGCCGTAATGCACAAACTTCGAGCGTTTGTCGAAGAACGCCGTATCGTATTCGTCGGCCTCAACCACAAAGTACTTTGAGTCTCCGAAACTCGCGGAGACTCCAAAATTTAGAGGGATGCCACCAATAAGGAAGCCTGGTGCATGCCCTGCATCATGGAGTATCCACGCAAGCAGGCTTGCAGCCGTTGTTTTGCCATGAGTGCCCGCCACAGCGAGTACGTGCCGGTCGCGCAGGACGTTTTCTGCCAGCCAACGCGGACCTGACGTGTACGGAATGCCGCGATCGAGCATGGCCTCGACGATCTCCATGCCACGGCTCATGACATTGCCGACAACAACACAGTCTGGGGCCGGATCAAGCTGTGCGGCATCGAAACCTTCGTGGACCTCGATACCCAACTCTCTGAGCTGTGTACTCATTGGCGGATACACATTGCCGTCGCAACCTGTCACTTTGAAGCCGGCGGTTCGTGCCAGAGCAGCGACGCCACCCATGAAGGTTCCACAGATCCCGAGTATGTGTATGTGCATTCAGTATTACTTTGCGCTGAAGCATTATGCAGAAGCCGCAATCATCGCATGTTAATCTTCGAATTCGAAATCAGCCGCCCGGCGACGCAATGCCCGAATTCACATTTGTCGATCAACCCGACACCATCTGCGATGAACTGAGCAGGCACGATCGCCTCGGTGTCGATACCGAGTTCATGCGTGAGAAGACATTTTTCGCGGAACTGTGCCTGATACAAATCGCCAGCGGCGAGAGCATCCATTGTGTCGACCCGTTGGCCGGCAGTCCCATGCAGGCATTTTGGGAGTCCTTCATGCGACCGACCTGGATTTTGCATTCCGCGCGTCAAGATATTGAAGTCGTGTACCAGGCTGCCAAGTACATGCCAGAAAGTATATTCGACACACAGATCGCCGCGGGGCTGCTCGGCTATGCGCCACAGATGGGATATGCCAATCTCGTGAAGGAGCTATTCGATGTCGAGATTCCGAAAGCCCATACGCGCGCCGACTGGACGCGACGACCGCTGTCCGATGATTTTCTGCATTACGCCGTAGAGGATGTCGAGTACCTGCTGCCAGCCTGCGATATCTTAACCGAGCGCCTGGACAAGCAAGATCGCCTCACCTGGGCCACGGAGGACTCGGCTCTTCTACTCAGCCCGGCCTTGTATGACATTAATCCCGAGTTAGCCATTGCCCGATTGAAGGGCGCGCGAAATCTCAAAGGAGACCGCAGGGCGGCAGCGGCCCGTCTTGCTGCGTGGCGCGAAACCGAAGCGTTGCGTGCAAATCGACCGCGGCAGTGGATTGTGAAAGATACGGTTCTGACCGAACTGGCAAAGGCCATGCCAGCGACGATGGACGACCTTGAGAAAATCGACGGCCTGCAAGCCGGCCTGATCCGCCGCGTTGGCAGAGATATTCTGGCTGCGATCACCGCATCGGCCGCGGATGGTTCCGATTATCGGCCACCAGAACCGCCCGACGAAGAACAGAAGTCACTTCTGGTCTCTATGCAAAAGCAGGTTGCAGATTGCGCTGCTGACCTGGGGCTGGCCGCCGAAACTCTCGCCTCGAGACGGGATTTGTCTGCAGTCATTATCGATGGCAACCGCGAATCGCGCGTGCTGAGTGGTTGGCGACGAGAGTTGATCGGCGAGCAGCTCTTAACCTTCTTGTAGAGCCCCCAACAGTCGCTCATACACCTCATCGATGCTGCCGACTGCATCGATAACTTTCAGCTGTTCCCGGCTGCGGAAGAATTCGATCAAAGGCTCTGTTCGCGCATGATAAACATCCAGACGACTTGCGATCGTCTTTTCATTGTCGTCCTCGCGTTGAATCAGCTTGCCACCAGCGTTTGTGCACGCATCGAGTTCGTCCTGGGACGAGAAGTAAATATTCAGCAACTGCCCGGTTAACGAGCAAGTTCTTCGGCCGGTTAGCCGCTTCATCAGAATATCAAAATCGATGTCCAGCAGTACGGCAGCGTCAAGCGGCGTTCCCAGTTGATCAAGGAGTTCTTCGAGATCGACCGCCTGCTGTTCCGTCCGCGGAAAGCCGTCCAGTATGAATCCGTCCGCCGCGTCAGGCCGGCCCAGTCGTTCGCTGATAATTCCGAGAACAACCTCATCCGGAACCAGATTCCCGGAATCTATCGTCAGCTTGGCTTGCTGGCCAAATCTAGTGCCTTTGGCTACAGCCTCACGAAGCATATCGCCCGTAGAGATCTGCGGAATATTTCTATCCGCCATTAGTTTTTTGGCTTGCGTGCCTTTGCCGGAGCCAGGCGCGCCAAGCAGTACGATTCGCATGCTTTTGTCTCAATTGCGATACGGCGCGGGTACGCTACCGGCAATGAGGTTTCAGGTCAATCAATGATATCCTCGCAGCCTTTGAGCCAGGTACAACAGGGAATACTCAACATGTCAGCTAAGAACGCGTTTTATGCTCAGTCGGGTGGTGTAACCGCCGTAATCAACGCAAGCGCTTGTGGCGTAATAGAAACCGCCCGCAAACACCGTAACCAGATCAATAAGGTCTATGCCGGTCGCAACGGCATTATCGGCGCGCTGACGGAAGACCTGATCGATACCAGTCGCGAAAGCGCGCGCGCGATTGCGGCGCTAAGACACACGCCAGGTGGCGCGTTTGGATCGGCTCGGTACAAACTAAAGGGCATTGAGGAAAACAGAGCCGAGTATGAGCGACTTATCGACGTGTTTCGTGCCCATGATATTGGCTATTTCTTCTATAACGGCGGCAACGATTCCATGGATACCGCGCACAAGGTATCGCAGATCAGCAAGAGCATGGGCTACGCGGTAACTTGCCTCGGAATCCCGAAAACCGTCGACAACGACCTGCCGGTTACTGATACCTGCCCGGGATTCGGTTCCGTTGCCAAGTACGTCGCCGTATCAACGCGGGAGGCTGCGCTTGACGTCATATCGATGTCGAAGACGTCCACCAAGGTTTTTGTGCTCGAGGTTATGGGGCGTCACGCCGGCTGGATAGCCGCAGCCGGCGGCCTGGCAGGCAGCGAGCCCGGCGACGCGCCGCACATAATATTGTTCCCTGAGGTGCCATTCAGAAAGCGGGAGTTCCTGAAGCGCGTTCGCGAGAGTGTGAAAAAATACGACTTCTGCGTCATTGTCGTCAGTGAAGGCGCGCAATATGCCAACGGCAAGTTCCTGGCCGAAGCCGGCACGCGCGACGCGTTTGGGCACGCACAGCTCGGTGGCGTGGCGCCTGTTGTGGCCAAAATGGTCCGCGACAACCTCGGGGTCAAGTACCACTACGCTGTTGCCGACTACCTGCAACGATCGGCACGGCATATCGCATCCAAGACCGACGTTGATCAGGCCTACGCCGTGGGCAAGGCGGCCGTTCAGTTCGCGCTGCAGGGAAAAACAGCGGTCATGCCCGTTATCAAGCGAGTTTCGGACAAACCTTTCCGCTGGAAAATCGAATCTGCCCCGCTGTCTCGCATCGCAAACAAGGAAAAGATGCTGCCCAAGCGTTACATCACAAAAGACGGCTTCGGAATTACGGCGGCCGCGAGACGCTACCTGGAACCACTGATTCTCGGCGAGGATTATCCTCCATATATCAATGGTTTACCAGATTATGTCACGCTCAAAAACGTTGCCGTCAAGACACGGCTAAACACAAAATTTGTGGTATGATGCGCGCCCGGCGCAGCCGGTGAACAAACCTTTTTGGGAAATAAAAATAGGAGCGTAATCAGCATGTTGGCGATGCCGTCAGCAGCAGCGATGGCGTTCGATCTGTAAGCACTCAATCTGGAGATAGCAAATGACTAACGAGCTAGCCCTGTGGCTCTCGATCGGTTCTGGCGCCCTAGCCGTTCTGTTCGGAATAATCTCGACACAGTGGATTCTCAAGCAACCGGCCGGTAACGAACGGATGCAGGAAATCGCCGCGGCAATTCAGGAAGGCGCAAAAGCCTACATGGATCGTCAATACCTCACGATCGGCGCCGTTGGCGTCGTGTTGTTCGTTATCCTGGGCTTAGCCCTTGACTGGGCAACCGCAATTGGCTTCGCGATCGGCGCAATTTTCTCTGCGCTCGCCGGCTATATCGGCATGTATGTCTCGGTTCGAGCCAATGTCCGCACTGCTCAGGCAGCCACCAAGGGCGTCAACCCGGCTCTCAACGTCGCATTCCGCGGCGGTGCGATCACCGGACTGCTCGTCGTTGGACTCGGACTGCTGGGCGTTGCCGGTTATTTCCTGATTCTCCTGAGCTCGGGCTTCACGACGGAAGACGCGGTACACGCACTCATCGGTCTTGCTTTTGGCGGATCGCTGATTTCAATCTTCGCTCGTCTTGGCGGCGGTATCTTCACCAAGGGTGCTGACGTTGGCGCTGACCTGGTTGGTAAGGTCGAGGCCGGTATTCCGGAGGACGATCCGCGCAACCCCGGTGTCATCGCTGACAACGTCGGCGATAACGTAGGCGACTGTGCCGGCATGGCAGCTGACCTTTTCGAAACTTACGCAGTGACCATCATTGCGACCATGCTGCTCGGCGGTCTTGTCGCGGCAAGCTACGGTCCCGAAGCGATTGTATATCCGCTCGTTCTCGGCGCGGTTTCAATCGTTGCTTCGATTATCGGTACGTTTTTCGTCAAGACGTCGGACGGCGGCAAGATCATGGGAGCCTTGTACAAGGGAATGATCGTTGCCGGTGTTCTGGCCGCTATCGCGTTCTACTTCATCACCGACATGATGATGAGTGACAGCGGTGCATCGATGAGCATTTACTACTCCGCTTTGATCGGCCTGGCCCTCACTGCCGCGATGGTCGTTATTACCGAGTACTACACCGGTACGGACTTCAAACCGGTTAAGACAATCGCAGAAGCGTCACTGACAGGCGATGCCACCAACATCATCGCGGGTCTCGGTATCTCCATGAAAGCGACTGCTCTGCCTGTGCTTGCGGTTTGCGCGAGCATCTGGGGCGCATTCGCACTGGCACCTGACGGCGACAACCTGGCTGGTCTTTACAACATCGCCATCGCTGCCACGACAATGCTGTCAATGACGGGCGTGGTTGTAGCACTCGACGCATTCGGACCGATTACCGACAACGCCGGTGGCATTGCCGAGATGGCAGAACTGCCGCCAGAGGTTCGCAAGATTACCGATCAGCTCGACGCCGTGGGCAACACGACCAAAGCTGTCACAAAGGGCTATGCAATCGGCTCGGCCGGACTCGCCGCTCTCGTGTTGTTTGCTGACTACACAAACGCACTCGATAAGGCGGGCATCGACGCTGTGTTCCTGCTCAACGATCACATGGTCATCATTGGCTTGTTCATCGGCGGACTTGTGCCATTCCTGTTCGCCGCGATGGCGATGGAGGCTGTTGGCCGCGCTGCCGGCGCTGTCGTTCAGGAAGTTCGCCGCCAGTTCAGGGAGATCGAAGGCATCATGGAAGGCACCGGGAAGCCCGACTACAGTCGCGCGGTCGACCTGCTGACCAAGGCCGCAATCAAGGAAATGGTTATTCCTTCGTTGCTGCCGATTCTTGTGCCTCTCGCTGTTGGCCTGATTTTGGGGCCGAAAGCTCTCGGCGGTCTGCTACTGGGCACAATCGTAACCGGCCTGTTTGTCGCCATATCGATGACGGCAGGTGGCGGTGCGTGGGACAACGCCAAGAAGTACATAGAAGACGGCAATTTCGGCGGCAAAGGATCTGACGCCCACAAAGCTGCAATCACGGGCGACACCGTAGGCGATCCGTACAAAGATACGGCGGGCCCTGCTATTAACCCGTTGATCAAGATCATCAACATTGTTGCACTGCTGATGGTGCCGCTTCTTTAAGCGCCATTCTCAGGCACGGAAACGAAAACCGCCGGCTTCGTCCGGCGGTTTTTTTTGCCCTCCGTTTATCACACGACCTTCGTTCAGGTGAGTCAACGGTCTGCGTCCGCGACGTTTCTCACACGGCCGTCTAGCGTGGCATCATTTTTTTCCGGAATGGCTCGCTGCGCTGCGCTTTATTTCCGGAAAAAAAGATCCCACGCTCCCGGCCCTACGACCATCATAGTAGAGCCGGCGGGCGGGGCGTTTATCGAGGGAAGTAAAGCGCAGCATCGCGAGCCATGACCGAGAGAAATGCGCCGTCTGCCGGCTGTGTACATAACCGGGTCGGGGGAGCAGACCGTTGACTCACCTGAACGAAGGTCGTGTGACGAAACCGTTCGCGGACGCTACGGAGTGAGACCCCGGTAGGTGCCGGTCGTGGCTGTACCGAGCGGCATCGGTGCTTCGATGAAGCGCCCCTGTACGAAGTCGACCCCACTATTGCGTAGCCAGTCAAAGTCTTCCTGGTTCTCCACCTGCTCAGCGACGATGCGGAATTGCATCGTGCGTGCAAGCTTGATCATAGCGGCGACCATTTCCTGGTTTACTTCGTCAGTTGGCAAGTTACGCGTGTAAGTGCCATCGATCTTGAGGTAGTCGATCGGCAGATGTTTGAGGCTGGAAAAGGAGCCCAAACCGCTGCCGAAGTCGTCCAGAGAAAATTCGCAACCAATGCCGTGCAGAACCTCGATGAAGCGCTGGGCATGCTGCACGTTGGATAGAATCGCCGCCTCTGTCACTTCGAGGCATATAGACGATGGCGAGATAGCCGTGCGATCCATTGCGTCTACGACGAAACCCAAAAAAGACTCATCACCAAGCGTTTGCCCCGACAGATTGATCGAACAGCTGCGGCCGCTGGTGATTTTGATTTCGCCGCCAGCGATGGCAGCTAGCGTCGCACTGACAACCCAACGATCGATCTGCGGCATAAGCTGATAGCGCTCAGCCGGCCTCAGAAACTCAGCAGAATCGGCAATGCGTCCGTGACTGTCCGGAAGCCGGATTAGCACCTCGACCGCAGGACCTGACTCCACGCCGCCACTCATCGCGATGATCGGCTGCGTGGCCAGTTCGAACCTGCCCTCGTGCAGCGCAGTTTGCAGTTCACGCAACCATTGGATGTCGCCACGTTCGCGTGCGATGACCTCGTCTCTCGCCGAGTAAACGTGCACTCTGCCCCTGCCTTCCTGCTTGGCAACGTAACAGGCCGAGTCGGCGGCACTGATGGCGTCCTGCAACGAACCGCTGGCGTGGCTGATCTCGACAAGGCCGATCGAGATGCCGATATTGAAAATCTTGTCTTTCCAGACAAAGCGATAGTCAGCGATCGCGTTGCAAATGTCGCTTGCGATCTGTCGCGCTTTGTCGATCGGGCAACTGATGAGCAAGGCTCCAAACTCGTCACCACCGAGCCTGCCCACAAAGTCCGAATCACGAACCTGTTCTTTGATCAGGTTGGCAACTTCGCGCAGCATGTTGTCACCCGCCAGATGTCCGCAGCTATCGTTGACGGCTTTGAAACGATCAAGGTCCATGTAAAACAGCATGTGAATAGCTTCTTCGGCGTGTGCCGAATCCAAAGCATCATCAAGCCGCCGTTCAAATTCGCGTCGGTTGATTAAGCCGGTCAATGGGTCGTGCGTTGCCTGATAACTCATTTGCTGTGTCAGGCCACGAAGTTCGCCGACATCTTGAAACACAACCACGGTTCCTGAGATAGAGCTGCCAGGCCCGCGAATTGGCGACGCAGATATTTCAACCGAGTGTTCGTGCTCGCCATCGGCGCTAACCATCACAGCGCGCCTGCCCATATTCACGCGGCGACGCATCGCGATGCAACGTTCAACCGGGTCGCCAAGGGGCCTTCGATCTACGTCATCAACAAGCGTGAACAACTCTCCGATGCGGTGCCCTACCGCGTCATCGCGATTCGTGCCAATGAGGGATTCAGCGGCCAGATTCATGTAATCCAGACGGCCGTCGTTGCCCGTCGTGATTACCCCTTCGGCAATGGACTCCAGCGTGTATTGCGCCTGCCGCTTGCTTCGACTCAACGACACTTCAAGGCTCTTGCGATGACTGATGTCGCGCGCCACGGTTAAAATCGCATGGTGCCCGTGGAATTCGATAATGGAGCTTTGCGCCTCAACCCAAAGGCCCGCCTCATCACCATTGATCAGCTGAATCTCCAGCCGTCTGGGAACGTCCTCACCGGCCAGTCGTTTTGACATGGCATTTCGAAATAACGCCCGATACGCGGGTTTTACAAGATCGGCGACGTCTCGACCGATCAATTGTGGGGCCTCGAGGCCAACCAACGAAGCGGCGGATTCATTCGCAAGCAGTATCTTTTCGTCATGGATGATGACGATTTCAGGAAGAGTGCGAGCAAAGTCCTTGAAGAGCTTGTCGCGACCCTGGATTTTCTCATCGCGCTCCCCAAGTGCATCGAATAAACGATTCACGGTGCTTGCGAATTGCGCAGAATCCGGATCTCGCGGAATACTCAGACGGCGCCCGACAGACGCGTCCCTTGATGCCTCCAGCATTTCCCGATTCAAGGTGGCCATCCGTCGTGTTGCCCGCCTGTGTCGCAACCACAGGAATACTGCGGCGGCGACGGCCAGTGCAAGCAGAACAGAAAGTGCAATAACTGCGACGAGCGGCGACATTTTAATTCACCCGAGCCAGCAGCTGATTCACATGCACAAACGTGGCGCATTGCCAATTAGTCAGGTGCGGGAAGGAGATCATTTGTTATTATTAAGCGCTCGATAGTCATCTCCATCGCTGGAGATCTCAGGGGTCGAAAAAAGCTCAAGACCTACACATCATAAGCATATCCCAGCAACCACAGTAGGCCGTGACGATTCACCATAATTCGGTAAGCGTAGCCTCACTGCAGTCAACCGGGTGCCATTAAGTGTAAGAGAACCCGACATTTTCTTATTTTTTCAGTGAGATACAGGTAGCCACACAATGAAAACCGATTTTGCGCGTCAGCAAATGGTCGATCAACAAGTTCGCGCATGGGACGTACTGAGCAGTGACATTCTTCAAGCACTGATGACAGTGCCGCGTGAACAATTCGTACCACTCGGCTATGAAGCTCTGGCCTTTGCCGACACCGAGATCCCAATTGGTCATGGCGAATCAATGATGACGCCAACCATCGAAGGCAGGCTGCTGCAGGCCCTCGAATTAAGATCAACCGACAGTGTTCTTGAAATAGGTACTGGAACCGGCTTCGTAACGGCGTGCCTTGCACAGCTTGCCGGCGAAATAACCAGCGTCGATATCTACAAGGATTTCCTTCAGATGGCCGCCGCCAACCTCGAAGACTCCGGCACCAGGGAGGTCGATTTGCTAGCCATGGATGCAACTAAGGAACTGCCGGATGCGCAGTACGACGCAATCGCGGTAACCGGGTCAATTCAGACGTTCGACCCGCGACTTGTGATGTCGCTGAAACCGGGCGGTCGCTTGTTCGTGGTAGTGGGCGGCGCCCCCGTCATGGATGCCCGCCTCGTTACCCGGACTGGCGACAACGAATGGAAAACTGATAACCTTTTCGAAACGTCACTAAAACCGCTGGTCAACGGCAATTTGCCACCACAATTTTCGTTTTAGCACGAAACCACTTAAGGTGTTCCTGCATCTAATAACAAACCAACGTTCCGGCCTGGGGATATAGAACGAACCGCAACGCGCGCCGGGCGTCCGATAGCCAAGGGAACTCAATTGAACGTAGTGCTTCAATCTTCCAGTGGTATGGTGATATAGTTAACCATAACACCTTAGGCCATAGCCGTCGGCCATTTAACCTGCAAAACGGATTAACATGAAAAACAATTACAATTTCAAGACGTTAGCTCTATTTTTCGGTCTACTCACAATACCTGTCGCTGGAAACGCAGCATCGCTGCTGGAAATCTATCAACAGGCTTTACAGAGCGACCCACGTATTCACGAGGCCGAGGCTCGCCGACTGGCAGCGCTGGAAGCCGAACCGCAGGCGCGGGGCGTGTTGCTGCCGCAGGTCAGCTTTTCAGGGGATTGGACCAGCACTGAGTCGTCCGGCCCTGCCAATTTCCCTGATGGCCTGGGTGGGACGCTGCCCGGTACATCAGATAGCGACACCGATACTACGAATTGGAACGTCAGTCTTCGACAAACGCTGTTCCGCTGGGATCAGATAGTGGACCTTCGCCGTGCGGATAAAACGGTGGCCAAAGCCGAAGCAGATCGCGAAGCCTCTCAACAGGATCTGATCGTTCGCGTCGGGCAGAGATATTTCGACGTCCTGGCCGCTGAAGATCGGCTCACCTCCACTCACGCTAACCGGCAGGCGATCGCGCGGCAACTCGAACAAGCGAAACAACGCTTCGAGGTTGGGCTAATCGCGATAACCGACGTGCAGGAATCGCAGGCCGCACATGATCAGGCTGTTGCGGATGAAATTGCCGCGAAACGTTCTCTCGCAACGGCGCGTGAGTTCCTGCGCGAAATCACGGCGCAGCATGTCGGTACTTTGTCAGCACCTGGCGACGAGTTTCCGATGCGAACACCAAATCCTAACAGCGAGAGCGCCTGGGTCGATCTGGCGCTGAGCCAAAACCTGGTGCTGGTATCGAGCCGGCTCGACGAAGGTCTCGCCAGGGATGAAATTTCGTATCGTCGCAATGGACATTATCCAACCGTCGACTTCGTTGCGAGTACTGGTAGCAGGAAGAACGAAGGCCTTCGTACAACTCGTCTTGACGCCGACCCTTTGAACCCTTTCGATTCCTCGCTGGATTTCGAGAGCGATGACGACAGGATCGGCATCTCGGTGACCATACCTTTATTTGCAGGCGGCAGGACGTCATCCCGCGTTCGCGAGGCCGTGTATTTACATCGTGCTGCCCGCGAGCAGCTGCAGCGCGTAACCCGCGAAACTGAGCGCTCTACACGCGATTCCTATCTTGGCGTTTTATCCGAGATGAGTCGCGTTGAGGCGCTGGAGCAAGCAGTAAAATCAAGCCGCACGGCGCTCGAAGCCACGCAAGCCGGCTTTGATGTTGGCACGAGGACCATTGTCGACGTGCTGGATTCGCAATTTGCTTTGTACCGCTCAATCACGCTCTTCTACCAGGCTCGATATGACTACCTGATGAATGTGCTACGACTCAAGCAGGCAGCCGGAAGCCTGCAGATTCAGGATCTTGAGGAAATCGATCAGTGGCTCAAGGAGAGGAAAACGCCGGAAGACGTTTTCGCCGAAGAAGCTGCGGCAGCCACTTCGAGTTAATCTGCCGGCACCGAGCCGCTGTCTCCACCGATCAGCGGCTCGAGCAGCCCGAGCAGGTGTTTGAGCGCGCCCCGGTTGCGTTGCACGATCTCGAGGCCTCTTTCGCCCGACTCTCGCGCTCTTTGCGGATCGGCGATCAGTTCTTCGACCGCAACTGCGAGCTCCCTGGCGTCAGTTACCATGCGGCACGCACCAAGCGAAACAAACATGTCCGCAATGTCCTGCGCATTGTAGACATAGCAACCGCTGATGACCGGAAGGCCGAGCGCTGCCGGTTCAAGCAGATTGTGACCGCCGATAGGCACCAGGCTTCCGCCGACAAAAGCTACATCGCCGGCTGCGTAAAACAGTGGCAGCTCTCCCATTGTGTCGCCGAGAAAGACACCAGTTGATGCCGCGCAGGACTCTCCCCGGGTTCGCGCAACGCACTCAAACCCTTCGTTTTCAATGAGCTCTTGCACAGCGGCGAAACGCTCAGGGTGACGTGGCACCAGCACCAGCAAGAGGTCGGGGTATCGTTCCTGAAGCTGCCGGTGCGCGGTCAGCACTTGCTGCTCTTCCTGATCGTGGGTGCTGGCGGCAACCCAGACCGGGCGCTCCCCAAAGGTCTGCTCGCGCAGCAACTTGCCCTGCTCCGCCAGGCCGTCCGGCAATTCGATATCGAACTTGATGTTGCCCGTTACCCACGTTCTGACCGGGCTCGCGCCCAATGAACGAAAGCGCTCCGCGTCGGCTTCGCTTTGTGCGGCGATGATAATGCCGTGGGAAAGAGTGTCGCGGAACAATGGCAGGAAGCGACGGTAACTGTCGACAGACCTGGGCGAAATCCTCGCACTGACGAGTATGAGCGGTATATTGCGCACCCCACAGCCGCGATAGAGGTTCGGCCAGATCTCCGTTTCCATGATTAACGCGAGTTCCGGTTTTGCCGACTCGAAAAACAGATTGACCGCAGTGGGCATTTCAAACGGTATGTAACAGTGGCTGACTGTGTCACCGAAGAGTGATTTGACACGCGCCGCACCCGTTGGCGTAACGGTCGTAACAAGCATGTTGTGGTTTGGAAATCTACGCGCGATGGCTCGAACCAGAGGCACCGCCGCTTGTACTTCACCGACCGATACCGCATGGATCCAGATACACCTGTCGAACGTCGGATAGCCAATGCCGAAACGTTGCCCGATACGATTTCGATACGTTTTGTTGGCGATTGCACGAAACAGCCAATAGGCCGCCAGTGGAATCTGCAGCAAGTAGATAAGACAGTTATAGAGAAGGCGCACGCGATGCGGCCGGCTTAGCGGTGCAGGCTCCTTATCAGCCGCATTTGGAATCGCCGCACGACAGGCAGGTCATACAACCGTCCATCATGATAACGGCTGCTGTGCTGCATTTCGCGCAAAGCTGCGCGCCCGCAGGGTAGTCGCTTTCCGAGAATGCATCCTCTTGCTTCTTGCTTTCCTCAAACTCGGCGCGTTTCTCTGCAATTAGTTTCTGCTGCGCCTCGTCAAGACCGGGCGCGGCCATCAGGCCTATCGAAATCAGGTGCTTTTCGACGATATAGCCAAGCTCGGCAATGATCGATGGCATGAACTTGCCGCCGCTTTGCCAATAGCCGCCGCGCGGATCGAAAACTGCCTTGAGTTCGTCAACAAGAAACGCAACGTCGCCACCCTTGCGGAACACGGCCGAAATGATGCGTGTCAGCGCAACGATCCACTGATAGTGGTCCAGGTTCTTCGAGTTAATGAATATCTCAAACGGCCTGCGTTTTTCGTGTTCGGTTCCCTGATTCAATATGATGTCGTTGATCGTGACATACATCGCGTGGTCCGAAATGGGCGTCTTGACCTTGTAGGTCGATCCGACGAGCATCTCCGGGCGCTCGAGTTTCTCGTGCATACGAATGACTTCCGCACGATCCCCTCCACCGCTTTCGCGCTTGAACTCAGGTTTCTTTGCTGTCGTCTCGGCTTCGGGTTGCGTTACCGCATACCCCACAATCTTTTCATCTATCTTAATCATCGTTCGCTCAAAATTTTCCGTAATAGCCTTCTTTCAAGGCATCGAAGAGGTTGGCGGCAGTATGTACCTCGCCGTCGTACTCAATTTCCTCATCGCCTTTCAGTTCGACAGTTGTGCCGTCGGCAAGCTCAAATTTATAGACCGTATTCTTCAGGTCTTTCTCTTTAACCAATACGCCCTGGAAAGCTTCCGGATTGAAGCGGAACGTCGTGCACCCCTTCAGACCCTGTTCGTAGGCGTACAGATAAATGTCCTTAAACTTCTCGTACGGGTAGTCCGTCGGCACATTCGCCGTCTTTGAAATCGAAGAATCGATCCACTTCTGCGCCGCTGCCTGAATGTCGACATGCGCTTTGGGTGAAACATCCTCGGCTGTAATGAAATAGTCGGGCAAGTGGTTGCTGAATTTTTCGTTAGAGCCGCCGGGCGTCATCGCCGCCTGGTCAACCAACGTCCTGTAAGCCAACAGTTCGTACGAATAGACGTCGACTTTTTCCTTGCTCTTTTTGCCCTGCCGAATCACATTGCGGAAATAATGGTGTGCAAAGCTCGGCTCTATACCGTTACTCGCATTATTCGCCAGCGACAGCGAAATCGTGCCTGTCGGCGCAATTGAACTGTGATGCGTAAAGCGAGCACCAACCTCGGCCAGCGCGTCTACAAGCTTCGGCGCCTCGGCGGCCACCCTTTGCATATAACGGCTATACCGCGCATGCAAAATACGACCCGGCACCTTGTCGCCCAGTTGATATCCATCAGCCGTCATTTCCGGCCGCTTTCTCAACATCTCTTCGGTAACTTCGAACTTCTCGTTCATGATGGGCGCCGGTCCTTTCTCCTTCGAAAGTTCCAGAGCTTCTTCCCAACCGGCCAGTGCCAGTTGCCGAGCGACCTCTTCCGTAAAATTGACCGCTCCCTCGTCACCGTACCGCATACGCAGCATCGTGATAGCCGAACCCAGACCGAGAAAGCCCATCCCGTGGCGGCGCTTCCTTTGAATCTCGTTACGTTGCTGCGGCAATGGCAAGCCATTGATTTCTACAACATTATCGAGCATTCGCGTAAACACTTTGACGACCTTGCGAAAGGCATCCCAGTCAAAGCGTGCTTTGTCGGTAAACGGGTCAAGAACAAAACGGGTCAGATTTACCGAGCCCAACAGGCAGGAACCGTATGGCGGCAACGGTTGCTCTCCGCAGGGATTGGTCGCACGAATGTTCTCGTCAAACCAGTTATTGTTCATTTCGTTGACCTTATCGATCAACACGAACCCTGGCTCGGCGAAATCATATGTCGATGCCATAATCAGGTCCCAAACCCGACGGGCGGGCATGGCTTTATAGATCTTGCACGCGACAAGACCCTCGGCATTGCTGACATAGTTGCCGGCATCCGGCCACTCTCGCCAAACAAACTGCGACGCATCTGTAATATCGAGCTCTTCTTCTTCGACCTCTTTTTGCGTGACCGGAAACGCGAGATTCCAATCGTCTTCGGCGATGACGGCTTGCATGAATTCATCAGTAACGAGCAGCGACAGATTGAATTGACGCAAACGCCCGTCTTCGCGCTTGGCGCGAATGAACTCCATGATGTCCGGATGACCGACATCGAATGTGCCCATCTGTGCTCCGCGACGACCACCAGCGGATGACACCGTGAAACACATCTTGTCGTAGATATCCATGAACGACAGCGGGCCAGATGTATAGGCGCCGGCGCCTGTCACGTACGCTCCTTTCGGGCGCAATGTCGAAAACTCATAGCCGATGCCGCAACCGGCCTTCAACGTCAACCCGGCTTCGTGCACCTTATTAAGTATGTTATCCATCGAATCGCCGACTGTGCCGGATACGGTACAGTTAATCGTCGATGTAGCAGGTTTGTGTTCCCGCGCGCCAGCATTCGACACGATGCGACCAGCGGGGATAGCCCCACTTCGCAATGCCCAGAGAAATTCCTCGTTGTACTGCTCGCGCTGCGTTTCATCTTCGACATTGGCGAGCGCCCGAGCGACACGCTTATAGGTGTCGTCAATTGACTCGTCGATATTGTTCCCGTCTTTGGCAGTGAGTCGATATTTCGCATCCCAAATATCGATCGACGCTGCCTGAAACTCTATGTCGGTGACCGTGTGCGCATCCAAATGAACTGCGGACTTCATTGGCCTTCTTACTCCCCTTTCTCCGTCAGGAGACCCCGTATTATAGTTTTGAACCACTTTTCCCCAAGAAACAGAGACCCGTACACAGCGCATGCGTTTTCGCGCCGCGAGTGCCAGAAATGGCCTCTTTTTGCCTGTTGATTAGACACAAGATGTTGTGTCTGAACGTAGACAAGATTATGCCCGTATGGGTCGACTGTCAAGGGTTTAGTGCTTTTTTCTCTAAAGCATTTAAATCAACTAAAACAGTGTGTTATAAATCTTTGTGAAGTAAGTGCTTTAAAAACATAGGAAAAAAAATGACACTTTCGTGAAACTTGTTATCCACTATATATAGTGGCACAAATTTGTGCTACCAGAACCGCGAAAAAAACCGCTCTGACGCAAAGAATTGCCTCCAGCTGCGTCTTGATTTGCCTCCGGGCGCCCCTATTTAAGCGACTGACGCATTGTTGACGGCTGCCACACTATTGGCGCCGTACCTTAAGTACACAGGAGAACACTATGAATATTGTACGTTTTGAACCTTGGTCGATGATCGACCTGATTAACCGCGACCTGGGTCGCTGGCGGGCATCTGAAGATGCGCAAACAACTGTCGCGGACTGGGTTCCGGCGGTGGATATTGTCGAGGAAAAGGACCACTTCCTGTTACAGGCGGATCTTCCCGGCGTCGATAGCGCCGACATAGAAGTCAGCATGGAAGATGGTGTGCTCAGCGTCGCCGGGGAACGCCACAGCGAGAAGCGCGGCGAAACCGAGGGTGTGAGACGCATCGAGCGCGTCTCTGGTCGCTTTGATCGCCGATTTTCCTTACCCGAAACCGCGGATGCTGAACACATTACGGCCAAGAGCAGTAACGGTATTTTACAGGTTACGATACCGAAGTTGCCGGCCGTCCAGGCGCGGCGCATCACGGTTGAGGCTGCCTGATAACGATTAGCGGGAATGTCCGGTTGCAACGCTTTGTTGCGGCCGGACATCTTTGGTTTAATGAACCTGGCCGCAAGACCAAGGTCTGACTTTCTTTATGAGGCATCTGATGACAATGAAAACACGTCTGTTTTTCTCAAGCCTGATTCTGCTGTTCGCGACGACAAGTTTTGCCGCATTGCCGGCAGGCATAGAGGGCGTTCCAGTGACCAGTTTGGCGCCACTGGTCGAAAAAGCGTCTCCTGCAGTCGTAAATATTCGTGTCAGTCAACAAGTCAGTCGCAATTCACAGCTTGGCAACGAGTGGCTGCGACGGTTTTACGGACTTCCTGAAGCACCGAGTGGGTCGCGGGAGATCGCCAGCGCAGGTTCAGGCGTCATTGTCGATGCTGCACGTGGTTTCATTCTGACCAACCACCACGTCGTTGAAAATGCAGACAAGATTCAGATTTCTCTGCTGGACGGCGAAATCCTGGAAGCAGAAGTCATAGGCTCTGATGCCGCGACCGACATCGCGTTGCTAAAGGTAGAGGCGGACGGGCTGGTGGACATGCCCATTGGTGACTCCGATCGTGTCCGCGTCGGCGACTTCGTCCTCGCAATCGGTAATCCGTTCGGTCTTAGCCATACGGTCACATCCGGCATCGTCAGCGCCCTTGGCCGGACCGGCCTCAACCGCAACGGCTACGAGGATTTCATTCAAACCGACGCGTCCATTAATCCCGGCAACTCGGGTGGCGCGCTGGTCAATATGCGTGGCGAACTGATCGGCATCAATTCAGCCATCATCAGCAAGTCCGGCGGCAACGTTGGCATCGGCTTCGCCGTGCCAACCGAGATCGCCAGTTCGATCATGCGCCAGATCCTCGACTTCGGTGAAGTGCGCAGGGGCCTGCTCGGCGTCACTATCAGCGGCATCGATTCCGAGGTCGCGGAAGCACTAAATGCCTCGGTCGACAGCGGCGCCCTCATTACGATGATCGAACCAGGTTCCGCAGCCGAGGACTCCGGACTCCGGGTCGACGATATTATCGTTGCCGTCAACGATAAGAAGATCTCTGATGCCTCGGAACTGCGCAATGCCATCGGGCTCATGGGTTCCGGCGAAAGTATCAATATCCGCTACATACGTGACGGCAAGACCAGAAGCGTCAAGGCAACGCTGGGTGAGCAAAAAATCGCCCAAAGCAGCGGCACTGAAATTCACCCCGGTCTTGCGGGTGCCACGTTCGCATCGTCGACCGCCAGCAGCTCCGGCGGCATTGAAGTCACTGAAGTAACAGACGGCAGCCCCGCAGCCCAGCGCGGTTTGCGATCGGGAGACGTCATCACCGCGGTCAACCGGCGCGCTGTGCATAACTTGCAACAACTCACCGAACTCGCGGCCGGCAATCGCATCTTGTTTCTGCTGGTGCAACGGGGCGATCGTAACCTGATGCTACAAATTCGTTAGATCGCGAAGCTGATGTAGACTCAATATCTATATGCAGCTTTCTCGTTCACGTGTTCAATGTCTCCGCGGTGGTATCACCGCGGCACTGCTGTTGGCATTTTTGCCAAATATTGGCAACAGCGCTTCAATAGACGACCAGCGCGCACTTTTCCTGAAAGTTTACGAATTTGTTGAGCGCGGTGACTGGAGCGCTGTGGATGCGCTCGATGGCGTCGACCGCCAGTCTCTGGAAGGCTATGTGCTCTGGCCAGATCTTCGTGCATTGCAACTACGGGCGACCATCAAAACCGCCGGCCATGACGAAGTAGAGGCGTATCTGGATCAGTACGGCACGCTCAAGCCCGCCCGTGATCTGCGCTACCGCTACGCATTGCACCTCGCGAAAACGGGCAACCTTGGCGCCTATCTCAAAATATACAAGCAGTTCTACCAAGGCCTCGAAATAACCCAGCTGGATTGCCTGGCGCTACGCGCCGAAATCGACGCCGGCCAACAACAGAGAGTCGTCAATCGGGCCGTTGATTTGTGGACGGTCGGCAAGAGCCAGGTCAATGAATGTGACCCGGTGTTTGAGCACCTCGCGGACGAGAACATTCTGGACCCCGCCGACTACATTCGGCGCTTCGGACTCGCTGTCGAAGCTCGCGAGTTCTCGATGGCTCGATGGCTCGGCAAATCGATTGATCAGCGCCACATCGACATCGCGAGTCGGTGGATAAAAGCGCAACGAGATCCGGTTGCATTTGTGCAAGACGGCAAGCAGTGGGGCAACGATTCAACAACGCGCAAACAACTTGTCTACGCGATCGAACGCATTACCTATAACGATCCACTTCACGCGCTCGAATTATGGAACGATCTATCGAGGGGGCGACGCTTCTCGGCGGAGCAGGAATTGCTTACGGAGAGGCATATTGCGTTGTGGATGGCGCGAGACAAGCTGCCCGGCGCATACGCGCAACTTCATCAGCTGCCTGTTGCCGCACAAAATGAAGAGGTCTTGCGTTGGCGCGCACGAACCAGTTTGCGTGACAGCAACTGGCCCAACCTGCTCGCAGACATCGCGTCGATGACTGACGCTGAACAAAGCTCCGAAGAATGGCGCTACTGGCGCGGCATCGCGCTACAGCACGACGGCAAGGTGAGTGCAGCATCAGAGCTTTTGTCCAGGCTTGCAAAGGAACGCAGCTACTACGGTTTTCTTGCGGCCGACGAGCTTGGGCTGCCTTACGCGTTCGGCAACAATGACATTGCACCGGACGAGCAAATCATCACTCAATTGGCGACGCGAGCCGACCTGATACGCGCTCGGGAGCTATTTCTCGTCGGCCTCGATGGGCGCGGTCGTTCGGAATGGGATGTCGCCATCAGCTTCATGCCGGCCGAGCAAAAGGTCCAGGCAGCTATTCTGGCCAGTCGTTGGGGCTGGCACTCCCGAGCTATTTCAGCGGCAGCTAGCGGCGGCGAGTATGACGACCTCTCGCTACGTTACCCTCTGCCCTACCACGATACATTCCGGCAATATGCCCAGGACGCGAGCATTCCACCGACCTGGGCATACGGAGTCGCGCGCAGCGAGAGCCTGTTCATGCGCGACGTCCGCTCCAGTGCTGGTGCGATCGGGCTTATGCAGTTAATGCCGAACACCGGCCGCGAGGTTGCGAAGAACATCCAGTTGCCCTACTCCGGTCTCGACACCTTGACCAACCCGAACAGCAATATTCGGCTTGGCACGACGTATCTCGGCCAAATGGCGGCACGCTACGGCGGCAATCGGGTGC
>Ga0224497_10000348_pt1 | contig 33363 bp, 35 predicted proteins | sample SF_Jul11_sed_USG_4_FD_167970 | JGI IMG/M metagenome (GOLD analysis project Ga0224497, IMG submission 167970) | Sediment microbial communities from San Francisco Bay, California, United States - SF_Jul11_sed_USGS_13 | ecosystem: Environmental > Aquatic > Marine > Sediment | place: USA...
TCAGGGTCTTTTTCCAAAAAAAAAGGACGGTTGGGCTGTCCCGGGATGTTTTTGTGAAAAATCTATCTTTACCTCTCCCTATAAATTATCAAATTGACAATATTTACGGGGGCTCCTTATACTGCCCAAACAGCCTTGTTAAATAAAGAGTAATATTATTAATAGGGCAAAAGACTCATAGATTTCTTCTCGAAAAGTCTAAGAATTTGGACACATGGGTCTTTTTCGGTCTTGAGAATTGCTTACTGTCTTCTTACAGTAAGGAGAGTAAGGAGATTGATGTGGGAGGGTTTGTGCAATTTTTTAAATGGAGACACATGGTACGATGACAACTTCTTATAGGGTAATGCCAGGCCCCGAACATTTTTTACCACCATCTGCGGCCTCCATGGGAATTCGACTTCCGGATCCCGGGCAAGGTCATATCCATGGGACCATTGTTACAGAAGAAGAAGCGATGGAACAGGCGGCGAGGCAGTTTCTTTCAGCCAAAGTGCCCACAATTTTTCCAGGACCATTAGTTCTATGGGCATGGAATGACAAAGCCGCCAAAAAAGCCAAAGCCGTTCGATATTTATATGAAACCATTAAGGAAAGCGTGGATTCTTCGCAACATGCCATGCTTATCCCAATGCCTGACTACCGACCGAAGTACCCGAAGATTAATCCTGAAATTGAAATTAACCCCAATCATCCAAATTTAACCATTTGGCATAATAAAATTGATGCCTGCATGTTTGTTGGCGTCCATTGCCATCAGGCCAATCTTTCCCTCAAAATCATTCGAGGCGGAACCAATTGTTATACGATTGCCATGTGTGCCCAAGCAGGCCATGAAGATGCCATGCTCTCTTTTCGTGACGCGACTGCTGAAAAAATAATCAGACTGGCGGATTGGGTGAAAAAATTAAAGGGATCGGTTGCTCCTCCGGCGTAGGCGTAATTGTTCTGGGTTCTTTCTTTATCAAGGAACCTATGCTAATGAGGGTTTGGTCATAGCTATTTAAGGATTCAAAAACCCATCATTGTAATTTTTGTTTGTCAGAGTCCAAGAAATCAGAAGTATCTCACCCTGAAGCATAAATAAGGAGGTCAAAATCATGGCCACTCAAGCTTCTTTTATAGGTCAAAAAAACAAAAAAGGGCAGGTGTATACCGATCCCTGGCACATTATGAATGAGGCGCCAAGGACACCCTCGTTCTTTACAGGGAGTGAAGTCATTAAAGAGGCCGTACGTCGAGCCTCCTGTGACATTATGGTCGCATATCCCATTACGCCTCAAAGTGAAGCGGCTGCATTGTGCGGAGAGCTCTTTGCCGAAGGTTACATTGGCGATTATTTCCGGGGCGAAAGTGAATTTGCCGTCATGTCTCAATGCGCAGGAGCCGCTTTTGGTGGCGCCAGAGTATTTACCACCACGGCCGGACCAGGCACGATGCGGGCTATGGAAAATTTCCCCATGTGGGCTGGAGCCCGGTTGCCTATTCAGATGATTGTGACCTGCCGAGGCATCAACTCTCCGCTCTCAATCCAGCCGGATACTCTGGAAATATCTTATCTGATGCAAACGGGCATGCTGGTGTGGCATGCGGAAACCGCCCAAGATTTTTATGATTGGATCCTCAAGGGGTACATGGTATCGGAAGAACCTGATGTCCATCTGCCACTGGCCTTATGCTGCGATGGATTTTTTGTGACCCATACGAAAGATATGGTTGATCTGACCCCCGTCGACATGTGTTTGCCACCGTACGATCCCTATCGGTCACCGGTTCCATGTATGGACATGGAATGCCCTCCCGTTCGCATGATGAGAGATCCTTTCGTGATGAAAAGTAATTACATAAGTTATGCCACCCATGCGAGCTGGCAGCAAGAGGTATGGGCGGCTGTTGAGCGGTCGAGGAAGCATACCATCCGTTGGATGGATGGACTGATTGACACCGAAAATACTGATGCGGATGTCATTGTCGTGGCCTCGGGAACGGCAGTTTCGCAAAGCCGGGAAGCTATTGCGATATTGGAAGAGGAAGGCATTCATGTCGGATTAGTGAAGGTGAAAACATTGCGCCCATGGCCAGGTGAAGAGATCAAGGAAGCAACAAAACACGCGAAGCATATCATTGTTCCTGAATTTAATGTCACTGGTTGGTTGGCCCGTGAAGTGAGTTCGACGGTTCCAAATAATGAACGGGTTCATGCGGGTCCCCGTGTGTGCGGTGGAATGACGATGCCGCCTGAAATTATCGCAGCGGAGATCAAAACTGTGTTGGGAGTCAAGGCCCCTTCGTTGGCTGGGCGTGGAGGTTGATGTAACGTAAGGCACTCTGTGAGAGTATGGCTCTCAAACAGATCACGAATATAAGGAGAAACTAATGAGTAAAGAACGAATAAAGATCGCAGAAGAGTTATTTGACATCATGCCCGCTGAGTACCAGGATTTGGTCAAGCGGGCGACGTATGGGAATGAGCAACGAGGATGGAAAGATATCGGTAACGCGAAGGAACTCATTGAAGAACATTCTCTTTGCGCCGGATGTCCTGAGTCCATGGCGTTTCGTTATATCCTCGCGTCATTGCCGAATCCTGAAGATACCGTCATGGTGGGCTCGACGGGATGTACCAGCTTGGTCTTTCCACACGTGGCAGTCCACAATATCCATTCATTGTTTGGCAATCAAAATGCCATTGCGTCTGGGTTAAAACGCGCGCTGACGGTTCGATTCCCTGATCGTCACAAAGACGTGGTGGTGCTGGCCGGAGACGGGGCGACGGTGGATATTGGATTGGACATGACCTTGCAGGCCTGGTTCCGTCAGGAAAAATTTACCACCATTTGTTTCGACAACGAACTGTATGCCAATACGGGTGGACAAGAGAGTGGGCTCATGCAAAAAGGGTTTGTCGCCAAGATGGCGCCGGTAGGCAAGACTTTTGAAAAAGTTCGCCTTCCAGAAATTGCCAGAGAATCCGGCTGCCACTATATCGTGAATTGCACGGTCAGCAAGCCAAATCTCATTGAAAAAGTGATTAAAAATGCTATTTATATTGCCCGAGAAATTGGGCCGACTTATCTGCAATTGTATACGCCCTGTATCCTGGAAATTGGGAAAAACAGTATGGAAGGCCTGCAGGAAATGCGTGATTCTGAAAAGCCGACGGAACGGTTTGCTTACAGGGAGTATGTAAGCGAACCAGCCAAGGAATTGTTGGCGGAAATGGCAGCGAAGGAAAAGGAACGAAAGGCTGAAGCGAAAAGGCAACTTGCTTCCCAAACAGTAACAGTCTAGGCGGGGAGACATGTGAGAGGAGTTATTTCATGATTGTACGTCGAATCAATATCCGAATGTCTGGACTTGGAGGGCAGGGTGCCGTGACCGCAGCCCATGTCATGGCCATGGCTGCATCCAAAGATGGTAAGTTTGCCATTTCGAACCCATTCTTTGGGGCCGAAAAACGCATGGCGCCGGCCGAGAGTTATTGTCGAATAGGACTGAGGAAAATTTACGACCGGGGCGAACTCGTGTTTCCTGATGTCATTCAAGTATTTCATCCTCAGGTCATCACGATGGGGAAGAGTTATACGATGCCATTTTATTCAGGGATTAAAGAGGGCGGGCTCGTGATCATTAATACCGATATGCCTCTCTTGTCCGATGAAGACGTGAAGCGACTCAAAGATCTGAATGTGGCGGTCTTTAGCATTCCGGGGACGAATATTGCTCTGGAAGTCGCAGGGACTGAGCTGGCGACGAACATGACCATGATTGGTTCAGTGGCCGGGATCACCAAGTGTGTCACAATGAATGGCTTGGACTTGGCCCTGCAGGAACGATTTGGGAAGAAATTCGTGGCATCTGGTGGTACGGCAACCCTGGATGAAGCCATTAAGAAAAAGTTTGCGAAGAAAGAAATGTTGTTGAAAAAGAATCTCGATACGGTGGCCCGAGCTTATGAAATCGCCGCAGAATGGGCGGAGAAAAACCATTTTGAGTTGATGGTCGGAGAGCCCGCAGCTGCGTAATACTGAGAACCTCAGCGAAGGAAAGAGATAGATAGATGTATAATGTTGCCCAAGTGACGGATGAAAAGTGTGTGGCGAAAAAAGGCTGTCGACTCTGCATTATGTATTGCCCGGAAGCTAATTGTCTGGACCTCAATTCAGATAAAATGATAGCCGAAGTGCATATTGAACGGTGCAAGGGTTGTGAGCTGTGTAAAGTCGTGTGTGACGCCGCTAAACATGAAGCGATTGAAATGGTCGCCGTGAATTCAGATGGGACCTTAATGGATAAGGCTGGAGAAGCCGCGGAGTTGGGTCAAGCCTATCAAGGGTAACTCTTACAGACGAAAAGCCCTACGATCTTCTATCTTGTGATTGGTCGTAGGGTTTTTTTTATTTGGTTGACAGGAAACCGTCATTCATTACTGGACGAACAGGATTTAAGGATAAAATCAAATGACTAGTGATTTGAAACAACATGTGCAGACGTTAACCGAACAGATGGAAAGCTTTCATCAAGCATTAGAAACCAAAGCACGTGAAATTGAAATCGGTGGGGGAGACGAGGAGGTTGTCAGTAAGCTCATCAAGGGTACCGATGCGATGAAGGATAGTGCCAATATCTATTTGTCCTGGGCACGCCACTATGTGAAGTTATCCGATGGTGGTGCGTCGGAGGCCGATGAGGGTGAAGAGGATTCTGCAGATTTTCAGTTTTAATTCATAAAAATACACAAAACGTTTTATCGGTTCTTGAAGAAAACTGGCAGTCCCGCTATGATCATCTAAGAGAAAAAACGCTCATTCAATAAATATTTGTTCCTCGGTAGCTCAGTTGGTAGAGCGTTCGGCTGTTAACCGAATGGTCGCAGGTTCGAGTCCTGCCCGAGGAGCCAAATTTACTAAAGCCCTTTGCAAGGCATCTTGCAAAGGGCTTTTCTCTTAGCTTTTCCACCAGATCAATCTTATGTGGTAAATGAATAGATTACTGCATTGGCAAAGCGAATATTTCTCGTTTTCTTAACATTGAATTTCCATCAACCTCGTTAATGGGTTTTGGTCAAAAAATGTGGAAAATCTGAATATAATGCGACCAAAATTCAGGGCACCTCCAAAAAAACGGTGGCAATCCAGCGTGACAATGCGACTCTTGGCCCATTCATCACGGAGGGGTCGATCATGATGCCGCCCCAGCTGAGTTTTTTCGATCTCACCACTCGCTATGAGGCCTTAAGCCACAAGGGAGATCCCCTCTGGAACGCTTGGCGGCCCTCGTGCCCTGGGAAGACTTTCGGGCCATGCTCGCTAAAGCTTTGCGGCGCGCCAAGCGGGACAAAGGGGGCCGCCCTTTGTTGCCGTGGTCATGTTCAAAGTCCTCGTCCTGCAATCGCTCTATCAGCTGTCGGATGATCAGACGGAATATCAGGTCCGTGATCGGTTATCCTTTATGCGCTTTCTTGGGCTGGATCTCGCGGGGTGCATCCCGGATGCGAAAACCATCTGGCTTTTCCGCGAGACTCTGACGCAAGCCGGAGTGGTCGACACGCTCTTCATCCAGTTCTCTTCGGCTTTGGAGGTTCAGGGATTCCATGCTGTCGGCGGCCAGATTCTTGATGCCTCGATTGTGCCAATCCACACCTAACGGAATCCCCGAGAAGAGAATACCATGCTGAAAGCCGGGAAAACGCCGGCCGACTGGGGCAGCCATCCGGCCAAGGCCCGGCAAAAGGATACGGATGCCTTCTGGACAGTCAAGCGAGGCGTCAGCCACTACGGCTACAAAAAATTATGTGAACATCGACCGCCGACACAAACTCATCCGGCAGTATGCGGTGACCAATGCCGCAGTCCACGACAGCCAGGTCGTCGACGAGATATTGGATCCGACCAATACAGGGCATGAGATCTGGGCCGACTCGGCCTACCGTTTCGCAGCCATTGAAGGGCTCCTGAAAGCCAAGGGGTATCGGTTACGGATTTATCGGAAAGGGTATCGGCACACGCCACTTTCGGCAAAGCAACAGGCGGTGAATCGGCGCCGGGCCAGCATACGTGCGCGCGTCGAACACGTGTTTGGGCATCAGGTGACGGCCAGGCAGGGCACGCTCCTCTGGACCATCGGCTAGGTGCGCGCCCGCACCAAAATCGGAATGAAAAACTTGGTGTACAACTTTCAACGGATCGTCTTTCTCCTCACCACCTCGACCAAGCGCACGGCCATGGCCTAAGAAGGGCTCATAACATGAGCAATGACTGTCACGATTCCACACCGTTCCTCTTGGACCTCTTCACCGGCAGCCGTTGAAAGCCCTGTTTCATGAACACGAGACGAGGTGCCTCAAAGGGTACGTTTTTAGAGGTGCCCTTCAGTAATTTTTGTAGAAGACACCTTCAGTACTATCACCGTTGTTTAGTGGCTTTCTTTGACAAGATTTTTGTTCCATTCGGGGATTTCGATGGTGAGATCTTTCTCGCCATTGGGTACACACTGACATCCAAGCCGTGACTGTAGGGTGAGGCCAGGAGCTTCATCTAATTGGTCATTCTCGTCATCGGTGGGCTCGTTGCAGGTGTCGAGCCCTTCTTTCACAATGATATGACAGGTCGAGCAGGCACAGACCCCGCCGCAGGCATGTTCTATATCAATACCATTTCCCAGGGCAATATCTAAGATACTTCCCGGCAGTCCTGTTTCCCCATAAGGAAAATTGTCTGGATCAACCTCAATTTCAATGGGCTTGTCTGGTGTAATGAAGGTCAATTTGAACGGTTTTTTAGCGATAGCGGTTTCGCTTTTCTCAATATATGGATTACTACCTCCCATTTATTTCTCCTTATAAAACAGTATGTTGAAATTTACTTACCTTTTAAAAATCCTGTTTGTTCATGTGTCCTACTCATTAATCCGACTAATTATATCTCCGACCATTTTAGTCTTGACTGTCTGACAGGTCAATGCTATATTAAATCCGATCATATGAGTCGGCATTGTGGCTGGCGAAAAATCTATCGATTCGATTACTTATTTTTATGCTGAAACTTTCCAAAAAAGCTGATTATGCGCTGATGGCTCTTCAATATATGGCGATGGTCCGATCTGGTGAAACCAGTCCTTTTAATCCTAATAGGGTAGTCAATACCAAGGAAATCGCCGAGGAGCATCATATTCCCCTGGAACTGTTAGCCAAAGTGCTACAGACTTTGGCCAAATATGACATGGTGGAAAGTCAAAACGGACCCAAGGGAGGCTATCTCCTGGCCCGTGAGCCCCGAGAGATTTCTATTGCGCAGGTGCTGGAAGCTATTGAAGGGCCGTTGGGGATTGCCGATTGTTACCATGAAAAAGATGAACACGCCTCTTGTGAACAAATAGAGCATTGCAATATCCGGACGCCTCTGTTGCGCGTACAAGAAAGCATTTTTCATTTACTCAGTAGCATGTCTATTGAGGATATGATGGCCGAGCCCCCTTTAATCATTGTGGAATCTCGAAAAACAAAAGGAGTTCAATTATGAAGTTACCCATATATTTGGATAGTCATTCAACGACCCCGTGTGATCCGCGGGTGGTTGAGACCATGCTTCCCTATTTCACCGAGAAGTTCGGGAATGCTGCCAGCCGAAATCATAGTTTCGGCTGGGAAGCAGAAGAGGGCGTGGAAGTGGCCAGAAAACAGATTGCGCACCTCATTCACGCTGATCCCAAAGAAATTATTTTTACCAGTGGGGCAACGGAATCGGATAATCTCGCCTTGCAGGGCGTGGTCGAGATGTATCGGGAAAAAGGGAATCATATCATTACCAGTTCGACGGAACACCGGGCGGTGATTGATACGGCGAAATATCTGGAAAAGAAGGGCGTTAAGGTCACCTTCCTCCCTGTTGATAAAACGGGCATGGTGAGCCCTGATGACGTACGCAATGCCATTACGGACAAGACGATTTTAATTTCCATTATGATGGCCAACAATGAGATCGGTACGATCAATCCCGTGGCGGCCATCGGAAAAGTTGCGAAAGAAAAAAGTGTCCTCTTCCACTGTGACGCTACGCAAGGGGTGGGAAAAATTCCTGTGAATGTTCAGGAAATGGGCATTGATCTGATGTCCTTTACCGCCCATAAGATTTATGGTCCCAAGGGCGTTGGGGCATTATATGTCCGACGTAAGGCGCCAAGAGTTAGGTTGGAGGCGATGATGTATGGTGGAGGGCATGAGCGGGGTATGCGATCGGGAACCTTGGCGGTGCCGCTCATTGTTGGATTTGGAAAAGCTTGTGAACTTTGCGAGCAGGAGATGGCTACGGAGTCTATTCGTATGGCCAAGATGCGTGATCGACTTCAAGAAGGCATTATGAAGGGGATGGATGAGGTCTATTTAAATGGGCACCCGACTGAGCGGTTGCCGCACAACCTTAATATTAGTTTTGCGTATGTCGAGGGAGAGGCGTTACTCATGGGAGTCAAAGAAATTGCGCTTTCCTCCGGTTCGGCATGCACGTCGGCCACGCTTGAGCCGTCCTATGTGTTGCGCGCCTTAGGGGTTGGATCGGATTTGGCCCATTCCTCGATCCGATTCGGACTCGGTCGGTTTAATACCGATGAAGAGGTGGAATACACCATTGATCGAATGATCAAGGCCGTCAATCACCTTCGAGAGATGTCCCCCCTCTATGAGATGGCCAAGGAAGGTGTGGATTTGAAAAGCGTTCAATGGGCAGCCCATTAATTGACACAATTGAAGATATATTCAAAATGGTTTTACAAAACCCAATGTCATACCATACAACAACAGGAGGGATCGACCATGGCCTATAGTGAAAAAGTCATTGATCATTACAACAATCCTCGCAATGTGGGAAGTTTTCAAAAAGATGCAGGCGATGTCGGAACAGGTGTTGTGGGAGCCCCGGAATGCGGAGATGTGATGAAACTCCAAATTAAAGTGGAAAACGACACCATTGTTGATGCGAAGTTCAAAACTTTTGGATGTGGATCGGCCATTGCCAGTTCCAGTTTGGCGACCGAGTGGCTCAAAGGGAAATCCTTAGAAGATGCTCAAAAGATTAAGAATACGGATATTGTTCATGAATTGAACCTCCCACCCGTCAAAATCCATTGTTCAGTGTTGGCGGAAGATGCCATTAAAGCAGCCTTGGGGGATTACCAGAAAAAAGCGGGAGAGAAGAAGGTTAAGCCCGCAGCAGCCACTACCTCATCCTAGATCAGGTAACTGTTCACGATTTGATGCAGGGAGAAACGGTGATGGAAACTAAAAACACAGAAGCCACCTCAACAGTTGCTCTGACCGATGCGGCGTTGAAAGAGGTCAAGCGGTTATTGGACCTTCAGGGAATTACTGAAGGTGGTCTTCGGTTGGGAGTGAAGGGTGGCGGCTGTTCCGGTTTGAGCTATACCGTCAACTTCGATGAGAAGATCGGGGAGTTTGATACCGTCACTGAGGTGGATGGCGTGAAAGTGATCGTCGATGCCAAAAGCGCCATTTATCTTGAAGGGATGACCTTGGATTATCAAAAGGACATGGTGAGCGGAGCCTTTAAATTTATCAATCCCAATGCCACAAAAACATGTGGGTGTGGAGAGTCCTTTTCAGCGTAAGATCCCCATCCATCTCAAACAATAAGGTGCGATAACACTCGGGCATGGTGTATTTACCCATGCCCGAGGCGTCAGAGGCTGAAATCATGGATCATCGACATCAAGCGACGACGACATCCCGCGAACTTCCCATGGCGCGCAGCATGTGCTGGCACTGCCAATCTGAAGTCACGGGAGAATATCTCTGTGGTCAATGCGTCAAAGTTCAGCCGCTTTCGAAGGACTTGGATTATTTTGCCTGTTTCCAACTCCCTCGTCTCTTGAACATTGATGAACAAGAATTAGAGAAGACATTTTATGAATTAAGTCGCACCTTTCATCCGGATTTTTATTCCACAAAAGATGAATCGGAAAAAGCCATTAGTTTGGGGAATTCCGCTTTTTTAAATGCCGCCTATCGAACCCTGCAAGATCCTATTCAACGTGCGGAATATTTGATCCGGTTAGAGGCTGGAGCCGTGAAAGATATTCGATCGAATCCACCAGCCGACCTTTTTGAAGAGGTTCTTGATTTGCAAGAAAATTTGGAAACATTCCGCCAACTGGCCCCCAACGGCGCGTCATCGGATCTTGAGGCGCTTCGGGAAAAGTTACAAGACAAACGAGAACGTCTGGAGAAACGCCAAGCCAAAATGGAAGAGTCCCTGCAGAGTAAGTTCAAAGAATGGGATCAGCTGCAAGAACGCACCCTCCTTCCGGGTGAGGCTCGTGAAGAGAAAAATACTGTTTTACGTGGGATGCAGGAAATTCTCTCTAATCGAACATATGTGCGGAATATGGTCAACGATTTACTGGAAACGACGGGCTAATCGTCATTACCGAAAAGGATATGTTGTGAGTCGCATTGTTGGCATTGATTTGGGAACAACGAACTCCCTGGTTGCGTTTATGGATCAAGAAGGACCTCATGTCATTCCGGGTCCGGACGGGCAGACTACGGTGCCTTCCATCGTGGGGTTAACCGATAATGGCTTGATCGTGGGTGATCCCGCAAAAGCTCATTTGATGCGTGACCCTTCGCGTACCATTTATTCCGTGAAGCGGTTCATGGGAAAAGGGTTAGATGATGTGAAGGACGAGCTGAAGTATTTCCCTTATCATCTGCATGAAAAAAACGGGGTGATTCGAATTGAGGTTGGAGGCAAAACCTATTCTCCGCCTCAAGTGTCTGCCATGATTCTGAAAGAATTAAAACGGCGAGCCGAGGAATATTTAAAAGAAGACGTCTCCAAGGCGGTGATTACGGTCCCGGCGTATTTCAATGATAGCCAGCGGCAAGCGACTAAAGATGCCGGAATGATTGCCGGGTTGGAGGTTTTGCGCATTATCAATGAACCGACAGCCGCTTCCTTAGCGTATGGCCTGCAGAAAAAGACGCAGGGTCTGATCGCGATCTATGATTTAGGTGGAGGGACGTTTGATCTCTCTATCCTCAAATTAAAGGATGGTATCTTTGAGGTTCTTTCTACAAATGGGGATAGTCACTTAGGTGGGGATGATTTCGATCAAAGGCTCGTCGATGTGATGGTTGATGATATTTTGCAAACACAAGGCGTCAAGGTTGGAGGGGATCCTGAATTGATGCAAGCCTTGAGGTTGGAGGCGGAGCAAGTCAAAGTGCGGTTGTCGGATGAAACGCAGACTAAGGCCGAGATCGAAATTCCAAATGGGACGTATGAAAAAGTGTGGACGCGGGAGAGCATGGAAACGTTAGTGATGGATTTGGTGGAAAGAACTCTTGCCCCTTGTCGGCACGCACTCAAAGATGCTGGATTGACCGTTAGTCAGATTGATGAAGTGGTCCTGGTCGGCGGGAGTACCCGCATGCCGCTTGTATGGCGAAAAGTGGAAGAACTGTTTGGCAAAAAGCCGCACTCTGAACTTAACCCCGACGAAGTTGTTGCGTTAGGTGCGGCGGTTCAAGCTGATATTTTAGGCGGACATACCAAGGATCTGTTGTTACTGGACGTGACCCCCTTGTCATTAGGAATCGAAACGATGGGTGGGGTCATGAGTGCACTGATCCGTCGAAATACCACTATTCCGACTAGTGCGAAGGAAATGTTTACCACCTACGTCGATGGGCAAACATCCGTGGATATTCATATCCTCCAGGGAGAACGGGAATTGGTCAAAGACAATCGCAGTTTGGCCCGCTTCCAGTTAAAGCTTCCCCCCTTGCCGGCGGGGGTACCACGTGTGGAAGTCAACTTTCTTATTGATGCTAATGGGATACTACATGTGACGGCTAGAGATATTCGGACGGGTGATGCGCAATCGGTTCAGGTGAAGCCTTCTCATGGATTGACCGACGACGAGGTGGAAGGCATGATTCGTGATTCTTTCCAATTTGCCGCAGAAGATATCAAGGCGCGCCAGATTATTGAAGCGCGGAATGAAGCCAACGCGATCATTGTGGCGACGGAGAAAGCTTTGGTGCGCGCAACGAATTTAATTAATGACAAGGAAATCGAAGGCATTCGCCGAATTCTGCAACAGCTTAGTGAAGTCAATGAAGGCGATGACCATCGGGTGATACGGACGAAAATTGCGGAAGTTGAAAAAGTAACCCACCATTTGGCCGAAGTGTTGATGGACGCCACGTTGAAAGAAGCGCTCGAAAGTAAGAAGTTATCCGATGTCATCAAATAATCCCTAGAAATGTGTGCCAGGGAGTTTCGGCATGAGAAGATTCCATTAAACCTAGGGGAAGAACTTATGGCTCAGGAATTCATGTGGGGAGATGTCGAAGATATTGGCATTCGGTTGCAGGAAGAGCATCCCGATCTTGATCCGTTAACGGTCAGGTTTACGGATTTACATGCGTGGGTGGTTGCACTTCCTGAATTTAAAGACGATCCCAAAACGTCAAATGAAAAAAAGCTGGAGGCCATTCAAATGGCCTGGTATGAGGAGTATCAGGACGCTCAGTCTTGAGCGTGCGAAGGGTTTGTCATTCGGACCTACCAAAAAATCTGTCAAAATAAAGGAAGCTGGTTGGCGGATTCTGAATTCATCCGGTCGAACTCAAAGAAATCCATAGGATTAGCTTTCTGAGGGGCCGCCTTTCCAGGCTCCGTTCCTTTGCGAAACACCTCCGTGCCGATGTGTTGACTGGTCTTGGATGGCAAGTCACCAGTTGTGGTGTCGATCTGTGCAAATTGAATATCACTAGGGATGGGAAAGGTCATGACGGGCGAGTTTCGAAGCGCCTGATCCATGAACCAGGTCCAAATTGGAAGGGCCGCATGCGCTCCGGATTCCAATCTGCCGAGTGTGCGAACCCCATCAAATCCCACCCAGACCCCTGTCGTCAAATTCGGTGCATACCCGACAAACCACGCATCGTTATAACTATTCGTGGTTCCGGTTTTCCCGGCCAATGGACGGCCAATAGATTTGGCGAGTCTCCCGGTTCCGCTTTGAATGACATCCATCAGCATATTGGTAATCAAATAGGCGTTTTCCTTGGTCATCGCTTGTCGAGGTTCGAACAGATGCTGTTCTAAGATCTCGCCGTTGGGATTCTTTGCATGAGTAATCAGGTAAGGCTCAAGCCACAACCCTTGATCCGCGAAGACACCATACGCGGAGGTAATTTCTTGGAGGGTCACGCTGGAAGATCCCAAAGCCAAGGAGAGGTCCTGGCTGAGCGGACTTCGAATTCCTAAGTTGCTGGCGATATTGACGACTTCGGGAACTCCGATTTGTTCAAGCAATCTCACGGTTGCGGCGTTTCGGGAATGACGCAGCGCTTCACGGAGGGTAATTGTCCCAAAAAAGCGTTTTTCATAATTTTCTGGTTTCCATACCCGGTCTAAATCCTCGTCTTCATATACCACGGGGGCATCGAGAATCAGGGTTGCCGGCGTCAGGCCTTGTTGGAGCGCCGAAGCATAAATGAGTGGTTTGAAGGCTGAACCGGGTTGTCGACGGGCAATGACTGCACGGTTAAACTGACTACGAGTAAAGTCATACCCTCCCACCATGGCTTGAACGGCCCCCGTCCTGGGATCCATGGCGATGAGGGAACCTTCCACGAGTGGAGTTTGCTCTAAGACAAATTCCCCGGACTCGACAGTGCCTTTCTTCGGGGCGACTTCAATGATGTCCCCAACCTTCAAGAGTTGGGGAGGAAAGGCCTTATCACGGACGACCGCCGTTCCCACGTCCCCGGTTTTCTCTAATCGGCGTTGGGCCCAGCGCATATCCTCGAATATGATAGAGCCTTTATAGGTATTTCCAATCAAGATTTGAGCAGATTGCTTGGTTACTTTTGTGACAAGAGCTCGGTATAGGCCATGGACAAAAGCAAACTTCGGGTTCTGTAACTCCGGAAAGGTATCGGGAGGCGTGAAATCTTTGGTAAAGTCAACATGTCCTATCGGTCCGCGCCAGCCTTGACGTTTATCCAATTGACGGAGGCCTGTTCGAACTGCTTCTTCCGCACTTTTTTGCATGGCAATGTTTAAGGTGGTGTATATTTGCAGCCCACCCTTATACACGAGCGTTTCTCCGTACCGATCCACTAAGTGCTGGCGGACTTCTTCGAGGAAATAGGCCGCGATAGGTTCGATGGACTGATGGCGGTAGGACAATGTCGTGGCCATGGCGGCTTGGGCGTCCTCCTCAGTGATATATCCGGCTTCCACCATGCGACCCAAGACTAATTCTTTACGGGATTTAGCTAGATCCGGATTCCGATAGGGAGAATACGTGTTGGGGGCTTTGGGAAGACCAGCCAAAAATGCTGCTTCGGGAAGATTCAGATCAGATACGTTTTTATCAAAATACGTTAAGGCGGCGGCTGCCACTCCATAGGCACCATGGCCAAAATAAATTTGGTTTAAGTACATTTCTAGAATTTGCTCTTTGGTCAGCACCCATTCCATTTTTACTGCGAGAATGAGCTCTTTGATTTTTCGCTGATACGTTCGTTCCGGAGAAAGGAAAAGGGCTCGTGCCAATTGTTGAGTAATGGTGCTAGCCCCTTGGAAACGGCCACCTTTTTTCAGATTGGTCCAAGCCGCCCGGCCGATGCCGACAATGTCTAATCCAGGGTGGTCAAAAAAACGAGTATCTTCAGTTGCAATAACCGCTTGCGTGAAGGCTTGAGGAATTTTGTCGATGGGCGTATACAGACGGCGTTCGATGAAAAATTGCCCAATGATTTCACCGTTATCTGCATAGACTCTTGATACTAAACTGGGATGGTAGTCTTGAAAGGAATCGAACGTGGGAAGGTCGCGAGTCGCAATCCAGAGAATTCCCGCAATGCTTCCTACCCCGATACACAAGGCGAGAAACGTGGTGACCATTGCAATCCGAAGCCAGGACCAGCCGCGTAGCCGGGAAAAGAAAGTCTGGATCTTACTCATAGAGATAGATAACCAAAGACAGGATAGAAATTGAGAACGTTTTGGATGGTATCAGAGAGGAAGAATATTTCACTGACCTTTTATTTACGATACCCCGAGATAGGCTAAAACACAAGGTCGGTTTCTGTTTCGTCCATACGGCAGGTATGCCGCCATGGCCTACAAACGATCTCGGGACTGGGGGTGTTGAGGTTAGAGGGAAGGAAGATAACACATCCGAACGCTTGCTGACCTTTTACTCGGCTAAGCTGTGCGGGGTGTGGAATTTCATTTAGGGGCTAAATGGACAATTCTGTAGGTCTTCTGCCAGATTGACAAACTTTTTCACCCCATGGTACCACCAAAGGTCAAGTGAATTTTCAGCTTTTCCATTACAACGAAGGAGAGAAATCATGTCTACAGATGTTGCCGCAGAAGTTAAAGTCGGAGACGTGGCCCCCGATTTTACATTAAAAGACCAAGACCAAAAGGATATTAAGCTCAGCGACTATCGCGGAAAAAAGAACGTGGTTCTGGCATTTTATCCTCTGGATTGGAGCCCTGTCTGTACCGGAGAAAATAAATGTTTAACCGATGATTTCCCCAACTTTGGATCAGTCAATGCCGAAATTTTTGGTGTAAGCTGTGATAGCTTTTTTTCCCACAAAGCTTGGGCCGATTCCTTAGATCTTAAGCATCAATTACTCGCCGATATGCATCGGACGGTGTCTAAGGCATACGGATTATATTTTGAGCCGTTGAATTGCTCAAAGCGGGCTACCGTCATTGTGGATAAAAATGGAAAGGTGGCCTATGCGAAGGTTCAAGATATCAAAACCGCTCGTGACGACAAAGAAATTTTGGAAGCGTTGAAGAAGTTGAAATAATCCAGAGGATGGTCTGACCGAAGGGGTTGGTTCTTGAACCTACTCCTTCGGTCTGTAATCTTTGACAGCGAGGCTGTGATGTCCGGTATCGTTGAAGATGTGAGTGATGACAATTATGAAGGGTTTACGGAGGCTTCGGCTGCGGTTGTGGTCTATGGCATTGCGACCTGTGAACCTTGTAAGGCGTATGACCCTGTTCTTGCAGACATTGCGCAACAGTATTCGAATGTGCGATTTGGAAAGGCCAAAATGCATGTTCCGGGACGATGCCGTGCCATTAAAAAACGCCATCAATTTGAAACGTATCCCACCACCCATTTCTTTTCCAATGGAACTCTTGTGCTCACCAAAGAGGGAAAATTAGAAACCGCCGAATTGGCCAGCTTGATTCGGCAATCTTTCTCTATCCCAACCTAATTTTGTTTTAGGGGATCTCTCCCCGGTTCTTGTTCCGGCCTGAATAGGGTTCATTTTGGCCAGCAGGGTATACCCGTTGAGTCAGATACCCGGCTTTGAAGGCGGTGAAGAGTTTCGAGATTCAGGCTATACAGAATAAACAGCCATGGCACCTGTTTGCTGGCTCACGGAGACTCGGTAGAGAGGGGGTGTTTGGAAGTGGGGCTCCAGTGTTTCCCAGATGACTTTTGCAAGCGCGGAGTCTGTAACGGGTATGTTGGCAAAGGCCGGATCCTGGCTCAGATTTCGCTGGTCAAACCGTGTAAGGACCTGGGTTCTGACGATTTGATCCACTGTCTGTAAATTCATAACCTGCCCGGTGTCGGCGGAAATTTGGCCCTTGGTGGCAATCCACAGATCATAATCATGCCCTTGAGTATTACCCGTCCTGGATTGATGCACTGCGGAAAACGCATAGCGTCGAGCGATTAAGGCCGATTCCCTGGTGGAAGATTGGTGATCCCCATCCATGAAGCTCGCGTTCACCTCAGCGTAGAGGGTTTCGTCCTCATAAAGACGAAGTGCATCTGGATTAGGAAGGTCTGGATGCTTTTCTAAAATGTGCCACAGGGTGATTGCAAGATTTTCGGTCGTGGGAATTCGTTCAGAAAAATATGGGGTATCGAGATTTAAGTTTTTATGATCAAATTGTTCCAGGACCTGATTCAAAATGTGCTTTAAGTCATACAAATTGATGATCATCCCTGTGACAGGATCGATGTTCCCACGTAATGTGACTTCCAGCAGATAATTGTGGCCATGGGTATTCACATTATTGCAGGGACCAAAGACGGCACAATTTTTTGCGTTATCCCATTGAGGATTGTGGTAGCGGTGGGATGAACAAAATTCTAGACGTTTGGTGAGGGTCGCTTTGGGCATGAAGTCTCTATAAAGAAAAAGGGCTGGATCTTGGTTGCCTATGGAAGTCCAAGTCCAGCCCTAATTGGTTAGGGTTCTGAGAGAATATTTGTTAGGTCGAGAACGAGCTTCCACATCCGCAGGTGGACTTCGCTTGAGGATTTTTGATGGCAAATCCTGACCCTTGCAGGCTATCAACGTAATCGACTTCTGCGCCGCTGAGCATTGGGGCGCTTTGGGAATCCACAATGACCTTCACGTCGCCTTTTTCGATGATGGTGTCATCGTCGCTGGTTTTATCTTCAAACGACATTCCGTATTGATAGCCGCTGCAACCGCCGCCTTTGACGTAAATGCGCAAGCCGACGGAATTCTCTTCTTCTTTAATCAGTTCCTTAATTTTCTGCTCTGCGATCTCAGTAATCGTTACCATAGTTGTTGTATCCTCCTTATGATCACACAATTTTTGTAGATTCATCTTTCCTTTCAATCGGTTGAAAGGAGTCCAACATTGAACTTACATCTTAAAGCACGACTTTTCATCTTGTCAATTTATAGAGGGACTGCGAGGTTGCGGAATCATGAACGGCAAAAATGATGAATCACTCTAGATCCTTGAGCCATTCCTGCCTCAACTCCTGAGAAACTGGGGCTTCTGTACGATATTGAGGGTGGAGGATAGTCAGAAAGGCAGGGACTTCATCCTGGGCCAAGAGGTCTCGAAAAGTTGGGGTGGTGGAAAATCGCACAAAATGCACGGCACTGATTTTATCTTCCTTGCTATGCCCGGCCTCAAAATTTGCAAAAACTGAGGTATCCCCAACCTTGAGGCCCACGGTATCGGCCTGGTCAATATTCTGAAAAGAATCCAGCAGCGATTGAATTTTTTCGGAATCGGTGATTTCGATAAACAGTGTTGCGCTCAATTCATCACGACCTGGTAGCAGGGCATTATACACGTCACATTCTTCCTGAATTTTTCCGGGATCAAAAATGCGCTCAATTCGAATCATTTCTTGTATTTGAAATAGCAGGGTTTCGCGATTCTCAAACACGAGTGTCACTAATTCCCCTACAGAAATACGGCGCCGTTTTTTAAGCGCAATAATTCGTTGACGAATGGCCGCACGGTTTTCTTCATATTGAGCGGCTGAGAGGAGGTCTTGCGGTGTGAGCAGGTTCATGGTGTTAATCCATAGGCGTTGCGAACGACTTGAATAGGATGAAGGGTGGATTGAGTTGGTGCAGCTTGAAGCGCTTGGTCCAGTTGTAGTGCCGACAGAGGGCAATCGGAGGCGACGACGTCGAAAGACTCCTCTTGAATTTCTCGCACGGCCTTTTTGGCGATTTTCATCGAGAGATCAAAGAATTCAGTCTTGGCACTCCAGGCTCCATCGTGGCCTGAACATTTCTCGATCAGATGAACCGTGGCCCCGGTCAACTCCATCAATTCTTTTGATTTAAAGCCGATATTCTGATCACGTAAATGACAGGGAATTTGATAGGCCACGCGTCCAGGATTGGACTGGAAATCAAGGGAAAGCTTGCCTTCCCGTTTGAGACGCATCAAATATTCACAAAGATCAAACGTGCGTTCGCTCAATTGCTTCATTTCCGGTGTGGGTTTGAGGTAAGGGTATTCCCGTTTGAACATCAGACTACAACTGGGAGCTGGAATGACGATGTCATATCCCTGATCGAGATACGGCGCAAAGAGTCGATATTGAGACTCGGCAATCTTGGCCATTCCATCGGTATCACCCAAGTCAAACCGTGGCATCCCACAGCACTGCTGGTCCGGAGGCACCATGACCTCAATGCCATTTTTCTCAAAAATTTGCACGGCGGCTTTCCCAATATCAGTCACCTGATACGTCACCAGGCAACTTGGGAAGAAGGCTACCTTTCCGTGGCTGCGGGAAAGTGCGGGAGCCGGCTTCCGCTGATCCCACCATTGGGTAAAGGTCTGGGATTGAAACGGAAGGACTTGGCGGTTTTTGTGTACTCCAACCGTACGCTCAACCAGACTACGAAGCCAAGGTGTGCGAAGGGCCCAATTGGTCAATGGCGCGGTCAGGCTTCCCAGCTTTCCGATCAAATCGGTTTGGATCAGGAACTTGTCACGCCATGTGGCGCCACCCTCAGCCGTCCGTTGCTTTTTCCAGGCAGCCATGAGCCGGGGGAAATCCAGATCATATTGATGGGGGGGAGAATAGGGACAATGGTTGAAACAGAGTTTGCAGTAATAGCATTCCTGTTCAATCTTTGTGAAATCATGTGCAGTGAACTGCGTTGAGTCGCTCTCATACTCATCAATCCGGTCAATAAGGGTATTGAACGACGGGCACAAGTTAAAGCATCGTCGACATCCGTCACAGACATCGAAGATCCGTCGTGTCTCGGATTCGAGTTGAGACCGCGTCCAGCCGGGCGTGATAAGGTCAAATTTTGGCACAGGTTGTGACGTCGTTTGAGAGTCTGTGAAAGAGTGATTGCAGGGCGGCAGCCTTTTTCATCAGCCGCCGCCATGTGTCATAATGCCGAAGCTATCAGCTCTGTTTCAGAGTTTCCAGCCCTTTCGTGAACCGGTTCGCATGGGATCGTTCCGCTTTGGCCAATGTCTCAAACCATTCGGCGAGTTCCTCAAGGCCTTCATCCCGAGCGGTTTTCGCCATACCGGGATACATCTGGGTGTATTCATAGGTTTCACCTTCAATCGACGCTTTTAAATTGGCTTCGGTGTTGCCAATCGGCACGCCGGTGGCAGGATCACCGACTTCTTTTAAAAAGTCTAAGTGACCAAACGCATGTCCGGTTTCAGCTTCCGAAGTATCACGAAACAGACCGCCGATATCGGTATAGCCTTCAATATCCGCGCGTCGGGCGAAATATAAATAGCGCCGATTCGCTTGCGATTCGCCGGCAAACGCCGCTTTTAAGTTTTCGTGGCTTTTCGTGCCTTTAAGAGCTTTTCCCATGGAGTCCTCCTTTGACGGTTGTGGGGGTGTAACCCCGATGATGAATGGTTGATTGAGCGCCCGGTGTGGCGGCGACAGGAGCCGCAAAGCCCACGGAAGGCGACTTGATGACTGGTAATTTCAAAATCTTTGGGAATGCCGGCTGGGGAGGTCAGGCGATTTAATCGGGGATCCATGACATCGACAATGGCTTGGCACCCCAAACAAATCAAATGGTGATGGGGAGACAGGTTGGCATCAAATCGAGCCCGGGCATGGCCAATATTAACTTCATGAATCAACCCGGAGGTACGCAAGACCCCAAGTGTGTAGTAGACGGTGTTCAGAGACATCATGGGAAATTGCGGAGCTACTTGGGCAAAGAGATCTTCCGCTGTCGGATGAGCAGTACTGCGGAGGAGTGCGTCATAAATGGCAGTTCGCTGCGGAGTCGTTTTCAATCCGCATCCCTGGAACTTCTGCTTAATGTCATTAAAAGAAATATCCATTTCATTCCTATTTAAGAATAATTACTATTTAACAAACATCTCACGAGGGGGTCAACCGAAGTCCGCCGACTGCACCGGGGCAAGCAAAGCAAAGACGAAATTGGGAGGGTCCGTACTTCAGTGAATCGCGCCTTAGAGATATTTAACGTTCTTTAGTAACACACTGCCGCCATCCTTGGCCTTCGTGCCCAAACTGAAAATGGGTGGGATGAAGGATCTCAGCTAAAATTTCGAGGGATTCAACCAGGCGCGGTCCCGGACGGTTGAAAAACTGGTTCCCATCCGTCAGGTACACATTCTGATTTTGCACCGCTCGTAACTGTGGCCAAAAAGGATGGGATGTCATTACTGGCATTTCTTCTTGAATGCGAGCCATGGAAAATCCACAAGGCATCAAAACCAGGAAATCCGGATCCGAGGCCGCCAAGCCTTCCCAGGTTATCCAGGGAGCATGTTCTCCCGGCCGTCCAAACACCGATTGCCCTCCGGCCAGATGAACCAGTTCGGGTACCCAGTTGCCGGCAGCCATAAGCGGTTCCATCCATTCGATGCAGGCGACTGTGGGGGGAGAAGGCCCTTGCTGGCAGCGTTGAAAAATTTCGTCGATGCGGTTTTTCGCCTGCGCTAAAAACGCCTGTCCCGCAGCTTGCTGTCCCAAGCCTTCCGCCACTCGGGTTAGATCCTCCCAAATTCCTGATAAATCCTGGGCACCCAAGGAAATTAATGTGGGGGACGACCCCACCAAATCGTGAAGAGCCCGCTGTACGTCGTCAGCACTGACCGCACACACCTCACACTGGGTTTGGGTCACGATGACATCCGGTTGTAAGGCCTGTATCCGGTCGACCAAGACCTCATACAGGGAAAGGGCTACATGAAGACGTTGGGAGACCTGGGCATGAATAGCTTGGCTGGTTCCCTCAGCATCCACCATGGATTGAGTGCAAACAGGCAGATGGGTGATGTCAGAGGGAAAATCGCATTCGTGGGACCGACCGACAAGCTGAGTACGGCAGCCTAATGCGCAGACCATTTCGGTTCCGCTGGGAATCAACGACACAATGCGAGGCACAATATCTCCATGAAAGGTGAAGCAGGATACGGGAGGAAGACTCACCCATCCTACCTGAGGGTGCCAGGGCGTCCGCAACCTCGATTGAAGTGATAAGTTTTTGGGAAAGTGAGGGGGGAGAGCATGGAAGCCATCTTCCATCTATGGTAAAAAGGTATACTCGAAACCATTCGCCAATTCGAAATGATCGTACATGGAGTTTGGCGAAAGAAACCGAATTTGTGATTGATTGAACCACTGCAACCTGATCCGCATTCATCAAGGAGGTGTGTATGGCAGCCAAAGCGTATATTCTCATGAAAGTCAAAGCAGGAAAAACCCAAGATGTCTTAGAAACCCTCAAAGCTCTTCCTGGCGTGGAACAAGCTCATGCGTGTTTCGGTCAGCCGGATATCTTTGGTCTGGTGAATGCGCCCGATGATCGCGCACTGTCCAATCTCATCATGGCCAAGATCCACACGATCCCGGGCGTTGAAGAAACGGATACCCACATCGTGGTGCAGGATTAGTTGCCTTTACCGTGCTCTCTTGCCGGTCTGCAGAGGGAGAAGCGTGTGCCCGTAAAGAAAAAGCCGGGGTCTTTTGACCCCGGCTTTTGTCGTGATGCGGATTCGATATGAATGGATGATTGAGGTCAGAACAAACCGGAAGCATGGCCGGAGTTGGCCATAAAGAACAGCATGGGGATGGACAGCATGGTATTGGTGCGGGACGCCAAGAGGGCCATCCGTCCGGCCTTGGCTTTTTCTTCGGGCGTCGCTTCCTTGAGCCCAAGGACTTTCTTCTGATTGGGCCAAATGATTCCCCACACGTTCAGTAACATAATGGTCCCCAGCCAGGCGCCCATGCCGATCACGGCATCCGGTCCCTGCAGTAAAAAGGCACTTCCCATACGATGCTGATTCATCAGTAAGGCGGCGCCAAACACCCAGGTGAACAGGGCTCCCCAGCGAAACCACCAGAGCGCATTGGGCACCAGGTGCTTAAAAGCCTCAGCCTTGGTTTCGGGTGTGACGACTTTGAGAAATGGCACTTGGATGAAATTAAAGTAGTACAGAATTCCAATCCAGGTAATGCCCGCGAGGTAATGTCCCCACGCTAATAAACTTTCCATAAGATGTCCTCGTATTCGTTAGGTGATTAAATAAACATTCGGAGGTGATGAGGTGTCACACCAGCATTTTGACCAGGCCATACAGGACCACAGTCAACACAAAGCCAGCAGTGATGGTGCCAGAGATCGTATCGAGCGGATTGCCCATTGTCTTCCTCCTTTATTGTTCGTGGAAATGAGAAGCGAGTTGCATCATGTGGGTTACGGGACGTAGCCAACATGTTTTTGACGTCCTAGCGTAACGTAGACGGTCTATCTTGTTCAAGATATTGGCAAAAGGTTTCGAAATCACTCACTTTGGTGTGATTCGACGTGTCTTTGGGGGAGGTGGAGCCGGCAGACAGAACCGCCACAATTTTTTTGCCCATTCTCCCGCATAGTCGACGCCGATTCGCGGAAGAGTCTGAATCTGATTTCGTGAAACGAACAGGCCATGATCTTCGATCCAAAGAGTCGTGCCGAGCGTGGCATCCAGGCCGTTGTGTGTGCGATCAATTTCTAAAAATCGGCAGACCCGGCCAGGACCGTCGAGGCGCCTAGGCAAATCTGGCAAATGATCTTCTCCTAGGATTTCCAGCCCTCGAATTAAGATCGCTGCAGGATATTCTTTTTGTTCAGTCACAATATTGAGGCAGTGGTACATTCCATAAATCAAATACACATAGGTGAATCCAGCGGGGCCAAACATGATTTCTGTCCGTTTCGTTCGACCTTTGGAGGCATGGCAGGCTTTATCCTTCGGTCCAACATAGGCTTCCGCATCCACAATTTTTGTCTGAATGAGGTTGTTTGGAGTCTGCTTGATCAGCACCTTCCCCAACAATTCTTGCGCAACTTTCAACGTTGGCCGATCAAAAAACACTCTCGGTAAGGGGTTCGGAGCCTTTGGTGTCATAGGGGCATTCAGGTGACATGAGGGCCGTAGGGCGGCAATGTCGTGAGCCGACCATCGTCAAGTGGTCCGCCAACCGTGAAATGATAAAGTGATTGCCATTTTGTTTGGGGATGAAACCCGAGGACTCGATGCACCGGATCATCAAAAAAACAGCCGATACCCGTTGACCGGATTCCAGCGGCTTCCGCCTCTAGATAGAGTACTTGGCCGATTAGCCCGGTTTCCCAAAACAACCGTTTGTAAAACCACGGGCCAAACGTTTCTAAGCGGTCGTCGAATTCTGCGACCATCCCAAGTGCAAAGGCACTGTCACCGGCAATGTCCTGTCCGCAACTGAGTTGTTTGGCCAGGTTTTGGGCGTTGCCTTCTTCTAAAAGGTAGAGCGGAAGATTGGACGGGCATGCTTCAGGAGTCGACCAGACAAACTGCTCGTGCATCGCGCTTTTGAACAACGGGATGTCCCGGTGTTCTGGATTTCTATTGAGCCAATACAAACCAGGCGGGAGGCCGTCTATGCGGTGAAGGAACAGCACGAGATGAATTGTGGGTTCCCAGGGAATGGCATCCCAAGGCATGGGGCGATCCGGTAGAGGCAAGCCTCCCCTTGGCATAATCCGTTGTAGCATGGTGAAGAAACGATCGGCAGGAAGGCTTGTGCGTCCGTCGAATGCGACTGCGCTCCGTCGTTGATGGATGATGTGCCCAGCCAGGGGTTCAGGCCTAATCCCTTCACGTTCGCTTGTGGGGGCAGTTGGGGCATGAAAGGCCATGCGTTCGGGTTCTTGGGATGATTTCCAGGACGCGTCTGTGACCGTATCGATAATTTCCCACAGGACTGGTTCATCTTTGCTCAACCGGTTGGCGGTGCCTTTCCACTCTCCGGATGACAACACTGAATCTTCGGGATCGGGAAATGCCAGTGTCAGCGTGGGAGGGGGATGAAAATCTCCGCGCCAGACGGCCGCCAGCAATTCCGGGTATTCCCGTTCAGCTTGTGGGAAATCCTGCGGTCGGGTCAGACCCAAGAGCCGTGCGATGGTCTCATCTGTGGTGCCACTCAACACCAGCAGATTCCAGCCTAAGGTCGCCGCGGCAATTCGCAAGGTGCCAATAGCATGACCGATATCATGTTGGCAGTATCGAAAGGCCCGTTCTCCATATTTCCAGGCTTCCCGCCAATGAATAGAAGTGAGGCCTACTAGAAATCCTTCAGAAGGTATGCCTTGGAGGACTGATTGGGCGAGTTCAGGAGGAAGGGCCCAACGGTGTTCAAGGGCATGTTCCTTCGGGGCATAGTGGTAGAGCCCTGGTTTCAGCTCCAGTTGAGACAGAGAGCGGCAAAACACATAGCCCTCCGTGGGGTGGAGGTTGCCGCTGGAAGGATTACTCCGCAGTGCCCAGCTGGTACCGTTGTAAGCTTTCCACGCCGTGAGTGATAACCCATATTCAAAGAAGCGAGAGAGGGTGTTGAGGGTGATGGGTTGTGAGGGGATCGAGTGGGGATGAAAGAGAGACTCATACGGTGGAGAAAGCGGGTCTTCGTCGAGTGTGAGATGAGGAAGCGCGGTGAGCGGAGCGCCATCGAAACGTCGGAAGGGATTGGGCTGATTCGCCCAATCCAAATGTCCTAACGAGCGGGCATACCGGTTGAACTCATGCTTGGTTTGCTCGTGATACTGTTTGACTTGCTCAAGAGCTGTTTTGGTTTCCTGTTGGGCCATGTCTGTCTTCATGTAGGCGAGTGTAACACTGTAAGCGGTGAGTGGAACAAGAAGTTCCCCACTTACCTTGACGGGTAGGCTTCTTCCCCGTCTCTGTTCACGCCTGACGGGTTGTTACACGTCGAGGTTGTCGGCCAACCCGGCGTTGGCCATGAGAAATTCGTACCGGGCTTCGGTCCGTTTGCCCATTAAATCCTGAAAGGTCCGGTCGGTGTGGAGTTCGTCTACAAGTTCGACTTTGAGCAAACGACGGGTGGCGGGGTGCAAGGTAGTGACTTTGAGCTGTTGAGGAAACATTTCCCCTAACCCTTTAAAGCGGCTAATGGTCGGTTTGGCATTGCTGCGGGCCCCGGCCAAGATGCGCTCCTTATCCTCGTCGGTGCCGGCCCAGTAGATTTCTTTCCCGATTTCAATTCGGTAGAGAGGTGGTTGGGCAATGTAGACATGGCCTTGCCGGATGAGATCCGGCATGTGCCGGAAGAAAAACGTCAGCAGCAGCGTGCTGATGTGATAGCCGTCAATATCGGCGTCCATCAACAAAATGATTTTATGATACCGGAGTTTCTTGAGATCGAAGTCTTTTCCGATTCCACAACCCAAGACTTTCACCACATCGGCTAGCTCTTTGTTTTCCACCACTTTGGCCAGGGTGAGCTCTTCCGTGTTCAGCACTTTCCCCCGAATGGGAAGAATGGCCTGATTTTTTAAGTCCCGGCCTTGTTTCGCCGTCCCGCCTGCGGAATCGCCTTCGACGATAAACAGTTCGCTGATGGTTGGATCCGTGCTCTGGCAGTCAGCCAGTTTCCCCGGCAGATTGAGGCGATGGCTAATGGCCGACTTCCGCATCACGGCTTTGGAGGCTTCACGAGAGGCTTCACGGGCTCGTGCGGCCAGGATCATGCGACCCACGAGGGTTTCGGCAATACTTTGATTTTCGTTGAGATAGGTTTCAAGGGCCGGTCGGACAAGACTATCCACTTGCGCCTGCACTTCCGGATTATTGAGGCGTTCCTTCGTTTGTCCCTGAAACTGCGGGTGGAGGACGAGCACGCTCAGTACGGCCGCCATGCCCTCGCGAATATCTTCGGCTTGCAGGGAAAGGCCCTTGGGCGTGAGATTGTGGGTGTCGATGTAATTGCGTGCGGCTTTCACGATGCCGCCACGTAATCCCATTTCATGCGTGCCCCCATTCGGAGTGGCCACGCCATTGACATAACTTTTGACGAATTCGGCGGGTTCATCGGTCCATTGCAAGGCCACTTCCATCTTCAGCCCCTGTGCAGCTCCTTCAGGGCCTGATGCGCCATTTTTTAATTGGCGGTCCAGGTAAAACACGAAATCGACTGTGGTTTTTCGACCGCGATCCGCAACCAATTTGCGCAGATATTCCTGGATGCCCTGCTCGTGCTGAAACTGGTGGGTTTCTCCCGTGGTTCCATCTTTGAAAGTGAGCTTAAGCCCTTTGTGGAGATAGGCCTTGGCATCCAACGTCTCCTGTAACACGGCAGGATCGAATTGAATAGATTTGCCAAAGATTTTGGGATCCGGCCGAAAATACACCGAGGTCCCGGTTCCTCGGGCGTTGCCCAAGGCTTTGACGGGACCTTGGGGCGCTCCGGCCTGATAGGTCTGTTCCCATTCCTTCCCGTCACGTTTCACCTGAACTTCCAGGTGACGGGACAGGGCATTCACGACCGAGGCGCCGACTCCATGTAATCCGCCGGAATGAATGTAACTTCCCGTGTCAAACTTTCCTCCCGCATGTAGGGTCGTCATGATAATTTCTAACGCGGATTTTTTGTGTGTGGGATGTTTGTCCACCGGAATGCCACGGCCGTTGTCCGTGATGCGAAGACCTTCACGGGATTTATCCAGTTCCACGATGATGTGGGTGGCGTAGCCATTAATGACTTCATCAATGGCGTTATCCAGAATTTCCCAGACTAAGTGGTGCAGGCCCGTCTTATCGGTGCCTCCGATATACATGGCGGGGCGGCGTCGGACGGGCTCAATCCCCTCCAACACCACGATGTCACTGGCATCATATGTTTTACCCATGAACGGATCCTCGTGAGTGAATAGGAATCAAAAAGGTCAACAGGTCCATTGTGTGGTTAGACAGGCTCCTAGGGGGTGACTTCGGTTTGAAAGAGCGGAATGGTCAATTCAGCAGGAACCATGCCGGTCAGGCGCCCACGCCTGAACAAGGGATGCCCTTTTCCTCCTCGTCCAACCACCTGGTTCTTGCGAAGAGAGACGGGAAGGGTTCCACCGTCTTCTTTGAGGAGGACCAGTTCCTCTTCTTTGGATGACAATAAGGCAAATCCAATCACGGTATCGTTCTGGTCTAATTTCAGAACAATAACTCCACGGCCGGGTCCCGCCAATTGAGCAATCTCCTCTGCCTGACAGAGCAAGGCTCGTCCTCGAGCGGAGACGACGGCCACCACGGTTTTTTTCAGGGGAGCTGTGATATGGCTGACCCCGACGACTTCTTCCCCTTCCTTGAGTTTGCAAAACTTCCGGCCCAGACGAGTCGAAGGCTCCTGGAAGGTGCCGAGCTCAAACCGGACCCCCATCCCGCTTGAGGTCATGGCGACGGCTTCGCCGTATGTGCCAGTCGGCATGCTGTCGAAGAGTGGCAAGGAGGGACCTTTTGACGGTGGAAGGGAGGACTGTCCTGTTGTCCGCATACGCGGATCGAAGCTCAACCCGTCAATGATACGTTCGCCATCTTTGAATTTGAAGAGCTTTTGTACCGGGTCTCCAAATCCACTTCGGGCTGGTGGAATATCGCCGATGCGAATGGAGTAGGCGCTGCCATAATTCGAAAAGAACACCACCGATTCAAGGGTGCTCCCGCCTAAAATCGTCATCACCTGATCGCCTTCCCGAACCCTGGCTTTGGAGAGATCTTTAATGAGGCCGACCCGCCGGATCCATCCATCCGTCGAAACGGTGATAATTGCGTCTTCTTTGACCCGGAAGGCGTCCGGATCGAATTCAACTTCCTCGGTTTGCCGCCGACCGATTTTGGTGCGACGTTTGTCGCCAAAAGTCGTGGCGACTTCCTCTAATTCTTGTTTCACCACATCCCATAATTTTGTATTGGAAGCCAGAAGAATTTTGAGGTCTTTGGCCTGGCGCAGCTTGTCTGCCAGCTCATCCAGCATCTTCTTGATTTCGGTTCGGGATAATTTATAGATGGGCGTTTCCAAAATCGCGTCGGTTTGGATGGGTTCCAGTCCGAACCGTTGTTGGAGTTTTTCGGCAGAATCAGCTTTGCCCTCACTTTGCCGGATAATCTTGAGTACCTGGTCCAGGGAGTCAAAGATCAGTTTGAATCCATTCAAGATATGGATTCGCCGTTCCAGTACTTGTAAGTCATAGGTGAATCGCCGTTTGACGGTGACAAAGCGAAAGTCGATGAACTGTTCCAGCATCTGTTTGAGATTCAGACAGTCAGGACGGGCCACGGTCGATCCGGGTACCGGAACCAGGCAGGTCAAATTGACGGAAAAGTTATTTTGGAGGGGCGTATTTTTAAAGAGATACGCCATCGCCAAATGGGGATCGGCATCCTTTTGTGTCTCAAGCGCAATCTGGACTTCTGTCGTGGATTCATCCCGGACATCCACTAACTGCGGCACCTTTTTGGTGATGATTAATTCGCCGATCCGTTCCACAATCGTGGATTTATCGACGGCAAAGGGAATGGAGGTAATGAGAATGGCCGATTTCCCCTGATCCAATGCCCGGACTTCATACTCTCCACGCAGCCGGATCGACCCTTGTCCTGTTTCGTATATTTCCCGGATTTCGGTCTTGTTGTTCAGGATTTCGCCGCCTGTCGGGAAGTCCGGACCCTTGAGATATTTCATGAGATCGGAAATGGAGGCATCCCGATTCGCAATCAAGGCAATCGCGGCCTCGATCACTTCTCCTAAATTATGGGGCGGGATATTGGTGGCCATCCCCACGGCAATTCCTGTTGATCCATTCACCAGCAGATTGGGAAAGCGGGCGGGGAGTACCAGCGGTTCTTCCGCTTTGCCGTCGTAATTGGGTTGGAAATCGACGGTGTCTTTATTGAGTTCGTTCAGCAGTTCGAGTGCGAGGGGCGTCAGACGGGCTTCGGTATAGCGATAGGCGGCGGGGCGGTCCCCGTCCTGGCTGCCAAAATTTCCATGGCCATCGACCAGGGTGTTGCGCAAGGACCAGGGTTGGGCCATTCGGGCCATCGCGTCGTAGACCGCCGCGTCCCCATGTGGATGCCATTCACCAATGACCGACCCCACAACTTTGGCGCTCTTGATGGGTGGCCGGTCAGGCACGAGGCGATGGTTGTGAAACATGGAAAACAAAATGCGCCGCTGCACCGGTTTCAATCCATCCCGGATATCGGGAAGGGCTCGAGAGGTAATGACCGAGAGCGCATAATTGAGATAGCGTTGCCGCGTGGTCTCATCCAATGGAACCGGGATGATCTCCGAAGGGTTATTGTTGGAAGAGTCGGTGCCGGACCGGGTTCGTTTGGCCATACGTTCGTATCCTTTGATGACTCAGAAGGTCTTGAAATTCATGGGGGAATCAGGATCTCGGAAGGTTGAGCCGTCTTATCACATTACTGGACTGGTGGGCGTGTGGGGCCTAAGCGTTTTGTGGGCGGTTCCGGTTCTTCGTCCGTTGATTTGACAAGGGAAGGCAATCCTAACTGGTCCTTGATGCGGGTTTTCACCCAAAACGGATCCCACCATTCCGTGGGATTCACCTGTTCGCCATGCAAAATCAAACTAAAGTGCAGGTGGTCTCCGGCTGCGAGACCGGTTGTTCCTGATTTGCCTATAGGTTGCCCCAAGATCACTGCGTCCCCAGGTTTAACTTCGATTGAGGACAGATGGGCATACAAGGAAAGCAACCCGTATCCATGATCCAGAATAATCGTGTTCCCATAAATTCCCAGGTATCCGGCATACATCACGATTCCGTGATTGGCGGCTTCGACGGGATAATGCTGGGTGACGGCAAGGTCAAATCCTAAATGATCCTGGGTATCGACGACCTGTCCGTTATACGTATATTTGCGGTGATCGGCGAAAGAGGCCTCGACCTGGGAGCCCGACAGTTGGCGAAACGCCCCTTTCCAGAGAAATTCCTGGCGGCTGGTTTTGGCCAAATTGGTAATGGTGGCGCTATTCATCTTGCGTAACGTGTCGTTGACCAGAAGAAAATCCTTCAGCGGATCGCCTAGGCTCTGTAATTCAGGAGTTTGGGCCAGGATTGAGGGGACGGTTTTACGAATGAATGAGTCGGAAATAGTGATGGAGCGAGTACGCCAGGCTTGAGATTTGACCTTGAAATTCACATCCATGAGGGCCGTGTTGCCATACCCGTCGTCCGCGATGACTTGAATCGGTGTCGTGGACGGCAAATTATAAGGAAAGGCGATGAAGGCAAACATGCCGGCTTTGTCCGGTGCGGGGTATCCCGGGAAGAAGGCCGTTCCAATCTTCACCCCGTGAATAGACACTTCCGGGATCACTCGATACCGGACGATTCCCGCTCCACCTTGCACAATGGTGGTTGGGGGTGACAGGAGTTCCAACCGCGGTGGTGTAAATTGTGGGGTAAATTCCTTCTCCAGCCGTTGCCCGTTGCCTTCAAACCAGTTTCGCCAGGAATAATCCCGCGCGGTCACAATGAGTTGAGCCTGGCCTTGTCGTCGAGGCAGGTCCCCCTTGGCATAGGGAATAACGTCCAGCGTGAATTCATGGTCCTGTCCCCCGGTTGCCGAAAGCCATCCGGCAGAAGGAAAGGATTGGTCGGCGAGGCTGAAGGTTTCCAAGTTGTGAATGATGCGAACGGAGATGTCGCGAAGGCCGGTTCCAGTATCATGAATACGAAGAACCAGGGGTGTGGTCGGGCCAACCTGCTCGAACGGTTGCTCGAGAGAGATTTCAGGGGCGGTGGAATCCCCCCATCGTGCGTTCCCAATTAATCCCAGGTAAATGGCGAGAAGAGCCAGGACGATGACAATCAAAAAGACTTTTTTAGACACGATCGAGGTAACTCTTCCTCCAGAGGATTATGCGAGCAGGACTGAAAAAATGTTCCTCTTCTTATACCATACCCAGCCTCCAGAGCAAGTGTGTGACGCGTCTGAGGCGACGGTGAGGCGCGCGTGCCTGAATCACGATCTCAGAAATCGCTCCTCTGTACTCTTGACATGGACACGATGATCGCCTAGCCTGTGCCGGGCCACAGCTAGGCCCAATGTCTCATGTTCCTCCTCTCGGGCAATCCGTTCCGTCCAGATGGAGATGTGGGAATTCCCGCTCCCTGAATGGTTGATCAGGAGCTTGGTTTCAAGGAAGAAGCCGGTGGCTTCTTGGTTACAAAAACATTCCTGAACATTTTCTCGATATTCCTTTATTTTGACAAATGGTGTTCCGATATATGTCGGTAGTGCCGAACAGGCTCTAGCCTGATCGGCATTTCCTGAATCAACCGTCTTTCCACATGGGGGGCTCATGCCAGGGTTGAGTGATATTCTAGGGTGGTTTTCGAGTGATTTAGCCATCGATTTAGGAACGGCGACGACACTGGTGTATGTTCGTGGGAAAGGCATTGTCCTGAGTGAACCCTCGGTGGTGGCCATCGACAAGCAATCGAACACGGTGTTGGCCGTGGGCGTCGAAGCCAAACGCATGGTAGGACGGACGCCGGGAAATATTGTGGCGATCCGGCCGATCAAAGAAGGGGTCATTGCCGATTTCGCCATGACGGAGCGCATGCTGCATTATTTTATCACCAAAGCGCATAACCGGCGGGCGTTTGTGCGGCCTCGCTGTATTATTGGTGTGCCATCCCGCATTACCGAAGTTGAGCAACGAGCTGTTCGTGAATCGGCCACTCAAGCCGGCGCCCGGGAAGTCTATCTCATTGAAGAGCCGGTAGCGGCCGCGATTGGTGCGGGGTTACCGATCACGGAACCTTCTGGGAACATGGTGGTCGACATTGGAGGCGGCACCACCGATATTGCCGTCATTTCCCTTGGGGGCATTGTCTGCAGCGAGTCCGTCAAAGTCGCGGGTGATTCCATGGATGATGCCATCATGAGCTATATCAAACGACGGTACAACCTGCTCATCGGTGAGCACATGGCGGAGCGGGTGAAAATCGAAGTCGGGTCTGCCTATCCGATGGAACAAGCCAAAACGATGATGGTTAAAGGGCGGGACATGATTTCGGGTATTCCAAGGACAGTGGTGGTGAATGATTCTGAAATTCGAGAAGCGTTGGAAGACCCTATTCATGCCATTGTGAATGCCTTACGAAACGCCTTGGAAAATACGCCGCCGGAGTTGGCCGGAGATATTATCGATAAGGGCGTGGTGATCACAGGGGGGGGATCATTGTTGCCGGGCCTCGCCACACGGTTTCAGGAAGAAACGAATCTTCCTATTATTACGGTGGAAGACCCCTTGACCTCCGTGGTGTATGGTGTTGGAAAAGCTCTTGATGAAGTCGAATTGTTCCGGAAGATCCAAAAATTTTAATGGTGGTCTAGGAGCCTGTCGGACTTCGGATGAATCGGCTGCAAAAGTGTCTAAGCGGTCCATATTTCGCCGCTTCCTTGGACCATAGTCCCACTATGGGCCAGCAAAATCGTCAAAATCTGGCCTCGCTCAGCCACCTTTTCGCTCTCGATCCCCAAAGTCCGACAGGCTCCTAGGGCAATGAAGCCGGGGCGCTGGGTGCGATCTGAAAAATCTTGCCTTGATAGTCGATCACATAGAGTTCTCCTCCACGATCTTCCCCAAAAGACGCAATGCGTAAATCCGTATCCAACAGTCGTGTGGTCTGACCGTCGCGAAATCCCCAGATTTCGCCGGTACAAAAATCCCCAAAAA
>Ga0224497_10000349_pt1 | contig 33343 bp, 42 predicted proteins | sample SF_Jul11_sed_USG_4_FD_167970 | JGI IMG/M metagenome (GOLD analysis project Ga0224497, IMG submission 167970) | Sediment microbial communities from San Francisco Bay, California, United States - SF_Jul11_sed_USGS_13 | ecosystem: Environmental > Aquatic > Marine > Sediment | place: USA...
CGGCAAACTCCGCCGCCGCTTCATTTGCTACCGGTAGTTCATCCGTGCCAGGTAGGGAGAACTCGAACCCTTTCGCTTTTGATAACTCTGGTACTGTGGATGGCGCTACCCTTCCGCCGCCGGCGCCGGCTGGCGCCGTTAACGCCGCCAGCGCTGCCTTTGCATCTGCTATTAGTTTGTTAAAGGCACCCTTTATGTTACCGCCGGCACTAAATACCGTGCCTACAATGTTAGCAAAAGCCACGTTATAGGCTTCTGATAATTCGTCTAACTTCTCTTTATTCGCATCTATCGTACTATCTGGTATTAATTCCCGTACCGCTAGCGCTATATCTGCTATCGTAGATGCAAAATCTACGGCCCCTAGCTGTACCGCTAGCACAGTAAAGGCTGATAAGACGTTAGATATACCATTTAGGAAAAGATCTAATACATTAGTCCACAGGTTAGCGGTAAACTGTATTATAAGCGCTATAGATGTTTGTGTAATGGATTTAATATCATTCCACATTTTGCCAAAAAAGACCGATAAGCCGGCAAAGTTCTGATATACCAGCGTAGCGGCGCCGGCTAGCGCTGCTACTGCTATAACAGTAAAACCGATAGGGGATATAGCGGCAGATAAAGCAAGTAGTACCGGCCCTAAAACTGCCGCTAATCCGGCAAAAACTACAATGGAACGTTGTACCGGCCCTGGCAACGATGAAAACGCGGCCGCTATGTTCTGTATTACAGCTACTACTTTGGTTAAAATCTCAGAAACAAGAGGTATAATTATGGCGCCTAACGTCTGAAATGATTCCTGTATAGCCTGGCTGGCGTTTTCCAGGTCGTTAGCTATGCCGCCCGATACTGAGGGGAGTTCCTCTAATCCCGATACAATGCCCTCTAATACCTGTTTAGAGGTTAGCCCTAGCGCGCGTATCCCTTCGGCCGTGGTGGTGCCAAAGGCATCGCGCAAAACCTGCGTTACTTGTGGTACGCGTTCCCTTAACTGGTTTAAATCCTGTTGTGTTAATTTTGTAGATGTACCTATTTGCGTTAAAGCCAGGTTAAGCCCTGCCAGGTCGGCCGCGCCTTTTCCTACGGTTGCCAGCGCATTACCAAAAGCCGATAAACTTCTTTCGGCAAACTCGGCAGATAAGCCGGCCGCCTGTAGGTTGATAGAACCCCGTACGGCGTCAGTAAACGAAAGCCCTGGCAGTTTCGCCACTTCGCGAAGGTTCTGTAACTGTATCTTTGCCTTAGCGCTAGAACCGGCTACGGCCGTAATCCCGCGCGTTAGTTGGTCGAGTTCTACCGCGCTATCAAAAGCCTTTTTTCCAAGTAGTACCAGCGGCGCCGTAATGCCGGCAGTTAAGCCGGCGCCGATACCGGCCAGACTACTGCGAACGCCCGAAAATGCGCGCCCGATTTTTTGACCTACGCCAGAAAGCCCGGATAAATCCGCTTTTACCTCTACAAATAGATCTCCTACTGATGGCATTAGCCTACCTTATGGTCTGGTATCTGCAAAGCCGGCAAACCGCCGGCTAATCTTTTAGCGTTCCTGCGCTCTATTGCTTCGCGTTCCTGTTTTAGTGCCTGTTGCCACCTTGCTGCGGCGTCTGTTTCTTTTTGCTCTACCTTGTTAAAGTTGAAAAAATCCGGTAGGTAGTCGTCTAAATCGGCCGCTTCTACACTTTTACCGGTTAACATCGCTTCTATAGATCGCACAGTATTTTCCTGCATAGCACAAAGCCGGCTATTTAGCATCCATGCTTCGCTACGCCGAACCCTGGCGCCATCCATTAAAACCGATATATCGCGAAAAGATAATAGATCTACCTCCGCCGGCGTCATATTGTACCATGCTGCCAGTTGTGTATCTATTTCTCTTATAGCTAAACTGGTATCTTTTTTTTTCTTTTTGCTGCGCCGTTAGCTTCCGGCGCCGCCGCTGGCATTATAGACTGACTAATATCAGTTAAAAGCGCTAAAACATCGCGTATTATGGTGGCTTCATCGGCGCCGGCTAGCCACTGCATTACGCTAATTTCGTCTAACTCCGGTTCATCGACCAATAGACCAATAAAAACTAGATGCGCCAGGCTATCTAATCCTAAATTGTCTGTATCAGTTATATCTATTTCGAGAACTCCCTTCTTTTTTGCTATACGGAAAGCCGCCGGCCCTAACTTGATGCGCCGGGTTTTTCCGTCTAGCTCTACCGTTATGGCATCTGGATGTTTATCGTTCATAATTCGCCTTTTTTGGGGGGGAAATGCCTAATAAGGTTAAACCATTTAGGCGGTTTATGCTTCTACAAATGTAGTATATGCGCCGATGTTACCCATAGATAGAGATCCGGTACCTATGGCGCCGTTATCGCTGCCTAAACTAAAAGATAGCACGCGCGCGCTACCGTGCCGGCCCGTATCGCCCGTAACGGTGGTAGTCTTAATCCACCATAGAGTCTGCGTTGCCGCTGTAGTGGCTAGCGCTGCGGTTTCAATGGCCGCCTGACCTGTAGCGCTCACAAAATCCCGGTTAAAGGTAGCGTCTATCTTAACGGCCTTGGTACCTACAAAAGGATCTCCAAATGCCCCGGTATCTTTGTCGCTACCGTCTATTTCTGACGATTCAATACCTACAGACCACGTTAAAAGATTTGTTACCAGATTGTATGCCGCGTCCGCAAAATCTGCCGGAATGGTCGGCAGTGTAGTCGATACATACAAAAGTTCTTCGTTACCATTCTTTTTAGCCATAACTGCGTTTCCTTTTTGTGTTTAGTGTTGTACCTGATAACGAACCCGCACGCTAGCGCCAAAGTATGTATTAGCGCTGGTAGTATCAGTAAAAGCCGGCGGGTTTAAATCTAAAAGTTGGTCGATAATACTAAAAGGCGCATCTAGCGACAGTTTAACGGCGCCGGTTAGCTCCTCTTGTATTAGCTCTATAATGGTTTCAGCCTCATCCAGGCTCCTACTCCACGCGGTATAAGCTTGTATAACGGTTGTAACGTCACTGGCTTTATTGCTTAAATCTGTTTCGAGTTCATCCCCGATAAATACGTAGGGGAATACCTCCGTTTCTAGCGGGGTAGCAGTTACGCCGGCTGTAATGGCGTTGGCGGTTAGCAATGCCTCAATAGAGCTTTTAGCGGCTTTTTTTATAGCCCTTTTTGCGCTTTTCATCGCTTTAACTCCGCTTTTAACTCATCTATAAAGCCCTGGCGGTTTTTTTCAAATGCAGGAAAAAGAAAAGCCTGTGCCGGTATGCCCGCGCGGCCGCCATATACATAGCCATCTACAGCCGGCGCGCCTGATGCGGCCCCCCGGCGGCCCGTTCCTAGCTCCTGAAAAATCGAATAATCGGCGCCGGCTACTACGGCCGCCGCCAAGATTTCTATTTCTACGCGGATTTGGCTGCGCAGCTGGCCGCCTAAACCTATTTTCTTGTTAACCGGCGCCAGCCGTACGGCGTCGCCATGTATCTTATAAACCCACTTATTTATAATAAGCTGTATACGCCGGCGCTTTGTACGTTCGTATGCCTTTACGTTAGCTACTAACTTTCGTATCTGGCCATCTGGTATGTTAAGCCGTAGCTCCATTATCTACCGTACATACTAATTCTAGTACCCTATCCCGGCTATTTACGTTTGTAATGCCTTCAATTTGGTAATAAACAGCCTTGTGTTTAATCCGCATTGTAGGCAGTACGCCGGCTAAATATCGTATTTTTATTAAAAAACGCTGCGCGCCATCAAGTTTATCCGCCCTTATCCGCTCGCTGCCGGCTTGAGGTTTTACGCTAGCCCAAACCGTTTTCCATAGCTGCCACGTTACAGAATCCTCACCGTAGGCGCCAGAAAGTACATCGCCGGTTTGTAGGTCTATCCTTTGGGTTAATTCGCTCGAACGTACCATTAGTAGTACCTTCTATAGTGCCGCAAGGCATCTAGCCCGGCGCCGGGTATCTGTCGCGCTACTTTACCTTCTACCGTTTCTTCGCGCAAGTCAAACCGGGTAGAGGATAAAACCTTAATTTGGTGTTTTATGTCCTCTGGCGCCGCCGTGTAGCCGGCTTGATAAACTACTTGAAGGGTAGCGCCAGATATTAGCGCGGCGGCGTCTGTACGCCGTAGGCGATCACCTATAACGTAGTACTGGCTGGCTATATCCGCTTGTAACACTCCCTGCAAACGTTCCTTTACTGTGGTTAGGCTAACAAAAGGGATGCGTGGTAAACGTAGTTCATCGGCCGGCCCGTCATAGTCTACCGTTATGGTCTGTACAACCAAAGCTAGTTCTAAATCCCGTTCCAGGGTTTCCCGTACGCCTTTGGCTATGGCTTGCAGTTCCTGACCCATCTCTTCATCGGTATGGGTAAAATTAATTAGATCTAAAAAAGAAACGGGTTCACTAGTGCCGGCCGCTATGCTAGTTGTGACACTGCGCACAAGTCCGCCGGCTATTTCTTGTGTGGCCATATAGTTACTTTACTGCCTTTTTTGCTTTGGTTTTTTTGCTGACCGTTGCCGGCCCGCCCAACTCGCCTTTTTCCGGCGGCATGGTGGTTTTCTCTCTTTCTGGCGGCATGGTGGTTTTTACCCGCATTGGCCGTACCTCATAATCGCCGCCGCCTAAATGCGGAAACTCATCGGTTGGCGCCTCTATTTCGTCACCTTCCGAGAATATATAAAGCTTGTTTGTTTTGGCGCCGCGCGTGCTGCCGTTGCTTTTCATTGTATAGGTAGCCATCTCTTTACCTTTTTAAAAACTACAGCCTGGCCGGCTGGCATCTGGTAGCCGGCCAGGCTTTGTAGTTTATCCCGTTAAGGATTTTTATGGTTTATGCGGCCGCTGTACGTGACTTAGTAAAAGCTGCGGCTAGGCCTATTTTGACATCCCAACGCGACGTGAAGCGCAGCGCCAGGGCATCCGTAGAACCTAAACGGATAGCAGTGCTATCATCCGTATCCAGGATAGTAGCCTGATCCAGTAACTTAACATCTACCCCGCGCTGGAATCCCATCGTAACAAAAGAGAAATCCCCAAACGCGTGGAAGTTAGTTGAAATCGCATCCGCGCCGATGGCCGGCATAGCTTCCGTATAAACTACCGGCCGTACTAACCGGGTAGGTTCTTCGTTTACAGGGTAGAGGTATGCATTACCAGGATCGGCAAAAGTAGCCATCACCAGCTGCATATCGGGATGAAGGACATGTGTGCCGGTGTTCCGGTTGCCGGCCGGCGATACCTTCATAGCCTCAATACCGTCTGAATAAGTCCAGTCATTAAAACTAGTATTGCCGGCACTCATAGTATACTGCACTACACTGGCCAGCGCTGCAATAATACCGTCTAAACTGTGGTAGGTAGCCGTTCCATCGGCTATCAAGACTGTTTCGTCCTCCATCTCTGCAAAGCTTCGCCCTACTTGGTCTGTTACCTTGCTGACCCACTGCGAGCCAATTTCATCGTTCATTTCTGAAGAGTAAGAACGAATAAGCCCCCACTTTAGCGGGTCTAGCGTTACGCTGCCCCACGTGGCTTTCCTCATCTTAATATCCGAACCCTCATTCACGGCAAAAACCTTGGGCCGGCCGCTAGTGTTCGGGATTTTGTGCGAACCGCTTGAGAAGTTGAACACGTTACATACCTGGCGCATAGCCCCAAACTGTTCACGTATCTCTTCTATACGGTTGTCTACCGATGTAGGCAGAAACGCGGCGCCCTCGCTTGATGTAAGGCTGATGGCGCGTTTTTCTCCCATCTGCTCCCCCCACGCGGCGCCCTCATACATCCCGGCACGTTCCATATGCGCCTGGACATCCCGCCGGCCCTGATCGTTGCGCAGTGCAATTTGCTTCAGCATCCTGTGGGTTTGGATGTTTACGCCATCCGGCCCGTCGGTATCGCGCTGGCCTGTTACCTTTGGCGCTTCCTGGCGGTCTGTTGCGCTTCGCTGTTCCTGCGGTACTACAGCCGGCGTAGCTGCCGGCGCTACCGGCGCTTCTGTTCTGGCGTCTACTGCCAGGTTAACCGCTTCCGTAATGCTGCGTGTTAGCGCATCCATATCAAAAGCCGGCGCCGCTGCCGGCGTTTCTGGTACTTTGGTTTTTTCTGTCATTTTATAAACGTCCCGTTTTAATATCTATAGCGTTATCGACCGCGCGTACAATAGTAGGCAGTAGCTGACGTATCAGCTGTGTGTACTCTTCTGTTGTAGCGGATCGCATAATAGGCGTAGCGGGAACGGGTAAAGCCGGCGCGGCCGTGGCTGGCGCCGGGTCTACTAATGTTTCGACTATCGGCGCCGTAGCGCCTTGCCTTAGTGTTTCAAGTTCTTCAAGCCTGGCGCGTAGTTCCATTATAAGCGGATCGGTGCTGATGGCGTTTCTAATAGCCGCATTAATGCCGGCTAAATTCCTTTGTTGTACCAGTGCGCGCGGATCGGCGCCAACGGCAACAAAACTAAATTCTGTTAACTCCGCGTTTGTAATTACGCGTACATTTTGCCCGTCTATTACCCGGTTTTCTGCCGCGTGCGTAATCCAGCCGATAGATACAGCACGAATAGAGCCGCCGCGTACCTTGTTGCCTATCATCTGGCTAAATTCGTCAGGATCAAAACTGGCATCTGCCAGCCAATCGGTACCAGCGGCATTAATTCTGAGATTTGATGCTGTCCCTATAGGGATAGTACCGTGACTAGAAAAGCCGTGATTCCAAAGGATTACGGGGTTAGGTTCGTAATTTCTAACGTTCAAGCCGGCCGGTTCTACTATCATCCCATCGCGCGCCACTTCGCCGGACATTATTTTGACCGTTACCTTTTTTCCGTCTGCATGGGTTCGTATCTCAGGAGTACAAACCCGGTACTGTTCCGCGTTATCCTCTACTTGAAGGGTTGAGGTAATAGCGTTTATATCGAATATAGCGGCCGGCGCGTCTATCGTAGGTGATTCCATAATTTCAGGTAACAAAAAAGGGCTAACCGGTTGTTTAAACGGTTGCCCTTATCTCTATGGTTTGGGTATGCGCAAAGCGCTATAACTTGCGGCCGGCTACTCTATGGAGCCAGTTTAAAAAACTCCCCTTTCTTGTAAGATACGAAAATACCGTTATTCGTTCTTTTTATCGTTATTTCTGTTATTTCTTTACGTTCCAGTATACCAATAAGATAGCTAACTTTCGCCATTAGTTCCATAGGTACCGCCGGCGCCTTTTTATCGTCTATCATATCGGTTCATAGACTACCGCGCATCTACAGCGCATACGGTTTTTTAGGCTTGCGCCAGGATCTCCCGGTACGTCTAACTCTTCCCCGCCCACTATAAACGGTTCATCTAGCGGTACGGTTTGCTGGTTTGCTTCGTTATGCGTTGCACGTTCCCGGCCATCTATAGAAGTAATCCATATTTTATTAAGCTTTAAGCCTGACGTACGCGCGCCGGCTATAGATCCGGCGTTAGATGCGGCTACTAACTCAGTTTTTACCCATAGGGTAGCCCTGTAAGTACTAAAGCTTTTGCTTTGCTTCGCCAGGTTTCGAGAGATCTTTTCCGTACCTTCGCCTAGATCCGTGCCGCGCCGTACTGTGCGCTTAAATGCCCTTAATGTGCTAGATGTAATCCCGGTTATAGCTTTGCCGGCAAATAGACGTATAAACCGGCGCGCGGCGCGCTGCCATAGGGTAAGGGTTCGCAGTTCCACAAAGCCGGCTACCGGCGGGTAATAAATAACGCCGGCATCATATAGGCTTGTTCTGTTACCTGATAACTCCTTATCTGTTAGCCTGGCTACAGTTACTATCGTTTCAAAATAAAAATCATAATAGAGTTTCCTGAACACCTGGCGCGCCTTGCGGCCGATGGCGCCGGCGGCTAACGCTTCGCCAGCTGCCGGCGTATCGGCGCGGCTAAATGCTGCCGCCCCGGCGTTCCAGGTATCAGCATAGGCGCCGGCGGCCCGCTTTTCATACTTGCGTTCCAGCCTGGCCAGCGTGATGTCTATGTTTCTTTCTTCTATAATCAGCGTTTTAGGCCGTTTTCTAGCGTCCGATAATGGAACCTTATGGGAAGTTAGAGTGATACCTTAAGTAGGTGGCTACTTCATCATGGGGGGGTAAGTTACCTCTTCACAGTCTGTTTCTATGCGCCATTCTAAATGCAATTTCTTGTCTATCCAATCCCTAACTTGCCTTATGCCATGCTTCTGCATGTTAACGTGACAGTAGTGCGCGCCCTGTACTACGCCGCGCCGGTACGCCATTTCTATAAGGTTACGTATGCCTACTATAGGCATCTGGTTTTTGCATAGCGCGGCCACAAACCTTAATAACTCTTCATCTGTTAGCGGCGTATCCTGCTGCGCTAGCGCGTGTTTATACCAATCTAATTTTCTTTTTTTCATATCCAAGCCTCTATAATAAACCTTCGCCAATAAGATCTAGTGGTACCAGGCTAGAAGGTACTAGGGAAACGTCACCGCCTATTACTTCCTCTTCTCCACGGCCGGCAAGTATACGGTTAAGCGGTACGCCGGTAGCTAGTCTTAATTGGTCTATTTTTGCCCTCATTTCTTCATCTACCGGTATAACGTTTGGCGGCTTGAGTGTAAAACGGCCGGCCGGCTTAACGTTAAATAATCTTTCAAGTTCAAACTGATATTGACTAGCGGTATCGTCTAACTCTGGTTGTATCGTGTTTTCCATAAAACCGCGCCTATGGCTGTTGGCGCCGGTTGCGTAGGCTTCGCCGCTAAATATCTGTATTGGTACCTCAAAAATCATAAACAACTGTTCGCGCGTGAACTGTTGCCCCTGTACAAAGTCCAGCTGTTCCGGCGTCAGGTTTAGTGGGATTATCTTTAGCCCGCTATGGCTGACCGGTACCATGCCGCTACCGCCGCTTTTATATAGCAAGGTGAAATCCCTGGCGGCGTCTATCATTTGATCCCGCGTTAACCGCTCTACAGCTTCAAGCATTACAGCCGGCCGCCCCTGATCGCGCGCGCTATCGCGTGCAAACTCGTTTTGTGCCTGTAGGGTGTCTATTTCGTAGGCGGCATCCTCTACCTTACCTTCTGTTAGCCACGGCGCTACGGGATGTGCGCGCTTGATTCTTATAACATCCAGCGGCCCTAAATGCTGCGTACGCCCGTTATTCATAAAATACGACCACCCCGTAATGTTACCGCCGGCGCCGTAGCTAGGAGAAACCCGGCCGAACTCCGTATATATAGGATGAAGGGCTATAGGCACCTGGCGCCCTAGCTCCTGTTTAGTCTCTACAATGGCGTCTGCATGCCCCTGTATATCCAGGGTCTGGTACATCCAGTTATAGTACGACGTGGGCGCCATGTACGCGTTTGGCCGCTCTAATAGCTTTTTTAACGGGTTGGCATCCTCTACCGGCACCAGTTCGCCGCCGCTTGTTCGGTTAACCGTTACCTTTATAAAGTTTTTAGATAGAATGCGCGCGCGGTAGTTTATAAGCATAGCCACAATAGAACGGTAGGCTACTCGCTGTTTATCCGGCGTTAGTTCATCCAGGTTTAGGCTAAAGGGATTATTTGCAAAGCCGGCGCCGATTATTACCGGGTCTATGGCGCGGGTTTGCTGTCTGGCCGGCGCTAGTAATTGGTTAAATGTGTCAAGAAATCCCATAATCTAAACCTATTGTTTGCGCGCTAATTTGAACGATAAAACGCCAGCCGCTAAAGCCGCTAAAGATGCGCCGGCTATAAGTATACCGTAGTAAGCACCAGAAGTAACGTAAAGCGTAACCCCTGCCAATATACCTATAACCAAAAATGTAGCAATAAGCCCTAGTACAAAGATAGGGACAAAATAGCCTAACCAGTTTTTTACGTTTTCTGGTACCTTCATTAATCACCTACAATAATAACGTCCGGCCCCTGCCGGAAACTCCCCCACTGTGTAAAAGCGCCGTAGCGTATGGCGTCTGGCGCATCGTCGTTTAGCTTTACCGGGTCATCGTCTACGGTATCGTCTAAACGCTTTTTCCACCTGTAATCTTGGCATTGTAATTTCCCTAACTCGCTGCGCGCGGTAAAGCATAACCTGTGCCTTTTGCAGAAGTCTATGCCGGCTTTAACGCTGCCCGGCCCTTTTTCGGCGCCCCTGACCCAATAGCCGGCCCGGTTCATCTCTTCTATTGCTTCCGGCCGGCTGCCATCGGCGTAAATTGTATCGTGACGGGTAACACCTAAGCCGGGTAACATAGATATAATATCATCTATTGTTAAATAGCTTTGGTGTAGTACTTCATCTATATGTAGTTCAGCCTTTGGCGCTACGTCTCTAATGGCCAGTTTTACTAATACGGTAGGATGATTAAAGCCAAAGTCTAAACCATAAACCGCCGGCGTATCTGGCCACTTATCAGACTTGAAAACATAAGGGTAAATAGCTTCAGCCGGCGCCCCGCGCCTACCCAAACCATAAACCGCCCACCGGTAAGAATCTCCGGCTATAAGTATACCCGGCGGCGTTCCGTCTATTCTGCATTTTTCTATATGGGTTAAATCCCAATCTATAACCTTTTCCCCGTCCTCTAACTCCCATACTGGCACATCTATTTCTATTTCGTTTATCGTGGCATCGTCTAAAAAACGGTTATCTTTGTAGGTACTATGCAGGTATAAAACATCCGGCCGGTTAAGTATATCCTTATAAATCCAATGATTAAGCATAGAAGGATTGTAATCAATATATATTTGCCCGCTGGTACGCTTTGCCAACTGCTTATAATCCTCTAATGTCATTTCATTGGCTTCGTTCATCCATAGCCGGCGCCGGCGCGGCCCGCGCGCCTTCTGCGGCTTATCCAGGCTTTGAAACTCTATGATAGTACCCGTATCTACATTGGTAAAAGTCCTTTCCGTCTTATTCTCTATAAAACAGTCTACCAAATCTGTTTCTTCTAGGGCTTTTCTAAAATCCCGTAATGCTGATACTTTAAGCGCCGGTAGCCACCTGCGATAAATACTAAATATGGCGCCGGCTTCATCTGGATTGAAACTATGGCTAATAAAAGCTTGCGCAAAGCCGTATGTTTTCCCGCTACTTGTACCGCCCTCTTGTACTATAATCCTATCTTTTGATCGCATTATAACAGGTAGTGACCCATTGCAACTAACTTCTATTAATCCGCTATCAGATAGGGTTGTCTCCATCTTCTCCCCTTGTGAGGTATACAAAACCCTTAACTTCTTTTTTATTGCTTGTTACGTCTATTCGTTCGGTTTTTGCCCACTTATCGGGATATTTGCGTGCCAGGTACTCCACCGATAGCCGGCCATCATTTTTTGCATGGTTGCGCCAGTTTTCCACATGCCAGGCTTCGCCTTCTACCCGCGCGCGCGTAATTGCCTGAACAAATTGCACAAAAGGTAAATCTTCCGCGTAGGGTTTTCCGTCCTTTTTTAGGCGTGGCGTCGTTCCTCTTTCTATCCATTTATAGTAACACCTATCAGATATGCCGGCGCGTACATATGCTACATTATCGTAGTGGCCATCCTTTAAGCTATCTACGATAATTTTTTGCCTGGCGCTATTTAAAAGGGTTTTTCTACCCATTACTCCGCTGGTTCGGCTTTAAAAATTTCATCCATATAATTTTCCAGCGGCGGCGGCGCCTTGCGTGTTACTGTTTCGCTAACGGTACGCGTTATTGTTTCGGCTACCGGTTCAGGTTCTCCGTAAAAGCGGTTATAGCGCGTTACAAGCGTTATAACCTCCGTTAAATCATCAACGGCAGTTTTAGACCACGGCCCCGTGATATAGTCGATACTGATATTATGCAGGGTTATTTCTAATAGCTCTATCATACGCGCTACCATTAATTCGCTATTGCCACGACTTGTTACTGGCCGGTTAGCGCGGAAACGTACAAGGGATTTTTGTTTGTCTGACATTTTATAGGGTTTTTTTAGGGTTTACGGTTTCTGCCAGGCTATCTATTAGCCGGCGCATCTCTGCCATGTGTAAACTGTTGCGCGCCACTTGCTCAGATAAGGCCTCTACTTTTGCACCGCCATCCATGGCTATAGTACTTAATAAGTCTAACTCTTTAGCCGATATTTCCCCCCCGCGCGCGGTAGCCTCTACTAATGCGCTTAATTGGTTGTTACGGATTTTAAGGGTTAGGATCTCTTTGCGGATTACATATACAAAGCCGGCCAGCACGATACACAAAGCGGACAAAAGCAGATTAAGTATCATTATTATATCACATATATGTGTGAATAGTGATTAATTAGCTAGCTACATTCTCCACGTATATCCTAACCGGTTCAGCTTCATCCATATTTGTAGCACCATACGCTACTACATCATACCAGCCGGCTTCTGTAAAAATATAATCTACTTCCCCTATGTTGGCGGCTGACATAGTTAGCGTAGATTCGCCGCCGGTAGGGTTTTTGGCATAGACTACCGGCGTACCCGATGGCGGTATAAACACTATACTAGCATCTGTAGGCGTTGCCGCTACGTCTGCACTATCTGTATAGGTTGCCTTAACCTTCCTGGCATCGCCCTTGTGGATAGGGCTATCATCTGCCAGCTGTAGTATACGCGGCCCCTGTGCCATCTGTTTATCCTACTTTAACGGTTATAAAATAAACCTACGTTACTAAGTTAAGGCTAATATCCATATCGCTAATAGTTAGCGTACCTTGTGCCCCGAACGTTTCCGGTACGCATTTTTGCCACTGTTGGTTTATGCTATCGGCTGTAATGGCTACAGCGGCGCCGCCTGATGTTAGGGAAACCTGGAAAGTATCTGTAGTTGCCCCGACTACAAAATACACAGTTCCCTCAGTTAAGCCGGCGGCCAGCGCGGCGCCAAATAGCGCCACCCGGTCTGTATTCACTAGCCCGTGTGCTTCCGATTCTATTAAATCGCCGGTGTTTCTGGCTATGCAATAAGATGGCGGGTTAGCCACGGCGCCGCCTAAAGGAAACATCCCGTAAAACGTGCCGGCCGTAACTGCCGACCAAAGCCCTATATATTCCACAGTAGAAGCGGGTATATCAAAAACCTCCGTGCCTGTAATGGTCATAGATCCGGCCGCTGATGCGTCAAAGGCTATTGTCTGCCGCGCGTACGCCGGAGATCCGCCGGTAGATTCGTTTGTACCGGTTGCGCTGTAGGCTGTATGTATACTGGCGTGCGTTGCTATCGTGTCTAACTGGTCTAACATCGCGTTTTTAGCGTTATCATGTAGCGGCATAGTAGTTTTCCGGCTTAAAGTTTTTCTATCGTTAGGATTACGTGGTTTAGATGGCTAACGTCTAAACCAATTTTGTGCAAGTGTTCTATAGATAACCCTATTTTATGTAATTGTTCTATAGATAGGGCTATTTGCGTAGGTATTAGCGTTTCCTGCGTTAGTGCGGAGTATAGTGCGCCTATATCGTAACTTAATATAGCATCCCGCGCGGTTATATGTATATCTGATACAAGTAACCCACCATCATAAGTAACAATAGCTACGCGCGCCGTTATATCCTTAACCGCGCCGCTGGCGCCGGCCGCGTGGTTTGCGATGGCCAGCCGGCCCGTAGTATCTGTTACGCTACCTGTGGCGGCGCTATCGTGCGCGGCCCTGGCTACTGCCACAAAACCGGCGCTATCTGTTGCGCTTCCTGTGGCGGCGCCATCATCGGCGGCCCGGCTATCCCTGGCAGTAAGATCTATTACGCTACCTGTGGCACCTTCATCGTATGCGGTTTGGCCTTGCCTGGCTGTAATATCTGTTACGCTACCTGTGGCGGCGCCATCATAGGCGGCGTTAGCTACCGCAACAAAACCGGCGCTATCTGTTGCCGTACCCGTGGCGGCGCCATCATCGGCGGCCCGGCTATCCCTGGCAGTAACTATGGTAACACCATAGGCGGCGCCCGTGTGGTGTACTATGTTTGCTATAGCCGCTTTAGTATCTATAACGCTAGCGGTAGCGGCGCCGGCGTACCCGGCTTTAACTGTAGCAGAAAAACCGGCGCTATCTGTTGCCGTGTAGGCGGCCGCGCCGTTGTAGTGTATTGTACTAAACCTACCGGCGCTATCTACCTGGCTACCGGCGGCCGCGCCGCTATATGCCGGCGTAGCGTTAGCACCTTTGGAATTAGTACCTGATGCGGCCGCGCCTGATTCTGCATAGGCTAAAGCTATGGCACCTTTTAGATCTAGTACGCTACCGGCGGTGGCGCCCGCGTGCGCGGCTACCGCCGTAGCGGCAAACCCCGCGCTATCTGTTACGCTTCCGGTAGCGGCCGCCTGATACTCCGCCAGCGCGTTAGCATTTTTAAACGCCATAACGCTGTAGCTAGCCCCGGCGCCGCTACCCGCTAGCCCCGTAGCGGCTTTGGTATCTGTTACGCTACCGGTAGCGGCGCCGGCTGTAGTTACGTTTTCGGATACGCCTTTTTTATCTACCGTGCTACTGGTAGCGGCGCCGGCGTATGTTGCCAGACCAGAAACGCCGGTAGCTGCCGGCTTAATAGCTATAGAACCCGTCCAACTTGATGTATTAGTTGAAGTAGTCCAGGTTTGTGCGCCGGTAGCGCCTGAATCTTTCGTAGAATGTGCGCAGCGGCCGCCGGTAGCACTACCGCCGGCGCCTTGATTTAACTGTGTTAAGCCTGTAGTGTCAGATGGTACCGTATGCGTTGCCGTGCCTTGGCTTCCACATGTCCAGATACATAGCGTATCAGCTTGAGAAGTTGTAATACTAGGGCTATCCGGCGCAGTTGTAGCGCTGCCGGCCGCTGTAGAATTTGATACGTCGTAGCCATCGTGCCCCGTAATAAGGCACATGGTAGCTACTGCATTAAAAGAACTTGTCCAACCTACTGTATAGTCTGACGGTTCAGACGCCGCTACTCTTGTCCATATTTTACCCCTGGCGTTGCCTGATGCTATTTGCGATTCTTGTTCCGTCCATCCTGATAGCGCATCCCATGTAGCTGCACCACGAGTAGAAACAAATAATACTAATAAATCATCGTCATTTGTGCCGGCTGGTACACTAATTGTAATACCGGTTCCGGTTGCTGTTGCCGTGGTATGGTCTGAAAGGGTAGGCGCTGCCATTGGTTTTTATTGCTCTGTATACCAATCATCTAGACCGCCGGCCGGGTTGCCGTTAACAAGCTTTTCACGGCCCGGTGCGGCTATATGGCATCCTTCGCCGGTTGTTTCGTCAGGTTGTAATAGCGGTAAAAGCTTGAAAGGTTCGCCGTTATAGGTCATTTCAGACACTAAACCCTCCAATACCGCCGCCGCTATACCCTGGCGCATTACAGAAGGTACATAATTTCCTACGCGCGCGCAGCTAGCCGCCGGTTCGTAATCGTGTAGGGCTAACATGTAAAGCGGTAAATTACTAAAGCCGGCATCATCTATAGCCTGGCGCGCGTTTATCGCATAACGCCTGATTAGCTCTAACTCGCTATAGATCGCGCTACCTGAAGAATCTACGGGCAATAAATGGTCTACATCGGCCCACCTGGCGCCCGGCCGGTTTGTACCTTCGGGGTCTACCCTATGGCATAATCCAGCGATTACAAAGCCAATATCGTTTCCTAAATCTTGCCGTACATGGTCAAAAACCCGCGCGGCGCCGCTGGCGGCTTCGCCGTAGTTTATAATAGTTTTTCCCCGGTTTCCCCCACTGGCGCCGTTAGATGTTAAAACCGTGGAATACTCGTTTACGCCATCGGCAAGGTTAGAGAAATTAGAGCAACCAAAAATCAACGCCTTAGCTCCTGGCGGTGGTGGTGGTGGTGGTGGTGGTGGTGGTGGATCTCCGCCGCCGCCTATTATATCCAGTTCATTATCCTTTATCCAGCCATGCAAAGCCGGCGCCTCTAGATCTACTTTTGACCTGTTACCGGCCGTTTCAGTTACTAGCCCAATGCTACCGGCTGGCGCCGTGCCTATATTCTGCCGGCTATCGTCATAGACTGTAGCGGCCGTATTAGTTATTACGCTATCACCTACGGCCGCCGCCAGCTGCATAGTTACGCCTGGCGCCGATGGCGCGGCCGGTTCGGTTAGCGTATCGCAGGAAAAAAGGAAAAGTAAAATAAATAGATAGGGATTTTTCATAGCTATATGCTTTTTGTTAAATGGATTTTATCTAAAGTACACTTTTAAAAATCAATAAAAAAGCCGGCTAAAACCCTATGAATTAGCCGGCCCCGGTAATAGCTATCTGATGGGAATAGCTAACGGAAAGCATATAAACGCCTAGCTATCGGCTATTACCTCTGGATATATACACCAAAGCCGGAAAAGTTACAACCCGAAACAAGTCAATAGGCAGTCTAACCAATCCCCGGTTAGATCAACGCCGGCGGCGCCTGGCACCTGTTCCGGCCGCGCGTGAATAACGCGCCATCCTAACGCGGTAGCGGCGTTAAATTTATCCATATCCTTTAACGAGTCTTTTACCGACCTGTGCGCGCTGTTTGCCTGATACGTGCCGCCATCTATTTCTAACGCTACCCGTTCTTCTATCCATGCAAAGTCGAAACGCCAGCGGCGCGTAGCGTGAAAACGATACTCCGGCGCCGGTAGGGGTAAACCGGCGCCGGTTAACGCTAATAGTAGCAAACCACTATCCCACGTAGCTTTGTTTCGGCCGGCACGCACGCGCGTTGCAATAGCCTTGCCTTTAGATTGTTCTAATGCTGCGCGCACCTGGCCGGCTATTAGCGGGTTTTTATGATTAATCCATTCATTCAACATGCCGGCGCCAGGTTATGTCCTCTCTTGAACTCTTAACTGCATTTGCCATCTGTACAGCTTCGTTCTCTATTTCTGCCGTTATAATACTACCAACAACTTCGGCCGCCTCATAAAGTACTTTATCCATCTCTAAAGATGGTATAGCTTTTAATACACGGCCGGTATCAATTTTTCCGCATTTAAGCCATACAACCCACTGTGCTGCTTTCAATTCTACGCGCGCGGTTATGTTTGGCGTTTGTATTGTGGCGCTAGTTATCACGCCGTACTGGTTCTGGTATATTTCCCACTGCATAGTGTCCTATAGGGTTTAGTGTTCCACGTGGAACAATTAGAGGTTATTTCCTGGCGTTTCATGTGTCTTGTATAGCGATTCGCCGGGGAATAGCTCCGTTTCTTGAGGTGCTGCGCCGGTATTTAATAAATCTTCCTGTAAACTGATAAACGGTTTTATGTTTACTTTTCTTTCAAACCCCGCCGGGCGTATCTGGATGGCGGTTACGTAAGAAACCTGGCGCTGTCTCATTTGGAAGATATGCAAAAGATAGTCCCGGCCGGTTAGCTCGTACTCATAGCTAGTAGAGCCGGCGCCGCGCTCTACTTTGGTTTCCGCTAGCTGTATCCAGCCGGCCGGCGCTACCTCTATAGGGCACGCGCCAGTATAAAAAAAAGTAATATAGATAGAATCTCCTACTTTTAAATCGGAGCCGCCGCTGGCTGCCAGGTTAAAAGTATAATCTATTTGTTGGTCTATTTTTTCCAGCTGTAAAATTGTACGGGTTAACATAGTTTTAGGGTTTTATAGGGTTGTTGGTGACCACTTCCACCCGTCAACGAGTGGGCTTCTATTGTTTCAGTGCTTTCAGTACCTCATAAATCGAAACGTGTATGCCCGTAGCCATTTTATACATTAGCTCAGACTCGAATCCGGTATTATGTAGCAGGATATGAAGCTGCTTTCCTGCGCCAACGAAATATCCCGCCTCAATGTGGGCGCTACGGCCACACGGCAAAACTAGCACACAGCAATCAGCCCATAACATCGCGTCCCAATCAAGTTCAAAACCCTTTTGCGCAATGGGGTCGTCTAGTAGATCACGGTATTTTTTTATGTCCCATCCTTGCCAATCAGAATCAATTTCTGACCAACTAAATCCTTTATTATCCTCCTGTGGATTGCGAAAATCGTAAACCTCATGACCTGCCTGGCGCAGAGAAGCAACAATGTGTGGTTGAAAATCATTACGCCAACTTGATGCTACATATATTTTCATATTCATTCTCCAAGACATCTGCCTTGTTTAGGGGCGATTCCTCCCACACCTAAGGGTTGTTTCGTGATATAGTATCACTATTTATGCTTTTTTTGCAGTCTAGCATATACATATAAACTAATTCTACATAAAAATCTACGTGCCGGGTCGTTTGTGTACATCCATATTTAATAAAATCCTGTAGAACCTTGCCGGCTACCCATAAATCGCGCGGTAGCCGGCGCCTGTTCTGCACCATAAAGCCATCTAGCGCCAGCCGCGCCACGGTTAGCGGCGGCAATGTTACGGGTTCTTTAAGTAGGCTGTTTACATCAATCATTTTCCGTCTTTATTTGGTCCCGGCGGCTCCTTAATCTTGTTATCGTCGCTATCTGTTAATATTACAATTATTTTTTTCATTTCGCTATCACCTCTACCTGATTACGTTCGAGTATAATCAAAACCGCCATATCTAGCGCGCCATCGGCATAACTGTTTAAAAGTCCGTTGGTAGAATCCCGCGCCGCCAGGCTATTAGAGTAGTCAAGAATCCTTTTCCCATAGGGTTCTAGATCGAATCTAGCCCTGTCGTTTCCACTACGGTCAAAAACTACTACCTGGCGGCCATCTGTTCCAAATCGCTGGTTTTCCTGGCTAACTTCGCCAGCGGCGCCGGCAAGGTTACAGCCGGCAAGTAAGAAAAGTAGAAAGTATTTCATAGGGTTTCGGGTTTTAGGATCTCTTTACAAACCGCCGGCCAGCGCTCGAGTTTACATTTTTCAATAGCTTTTTTTCTGCCATGCGTTTTATAGTAGATCCGATTTAATCTAATGGCTGTTACCTGGCACGTTAGCGGCTTTTTTGTGTCCGCCTCTATCCAGTAACCATGCAAGAAAATAGTACCAATTTTCGGAAGTTTCATTTCTTCGCCAGGTTCTTTTGCCGTTCCGCTTCCATCTGGTCTAAAACTACGTTTATCATTACCGGCTGGCCGGCATTTGTTCTCGTTTCGTAGGTAGCCGGCCGGGTTTCCACTATTTGAGGATACGAACCGGCGCCGGGTTGCTCTTTTGTGCCTGGCGCGTACCTGTAGAGCTTATAACCCTGCTTATCTTCGTGCCTGTATGTAAAATCGGCGCGGCTTAACTCCCCGTAAAACTCAATTAATAACTCTGTTACCTGATATTCGCGCAGATCTGTTTCCAGCAAGATACGTAGCCGGCGTATGCGCCTAACATGCCTCTCAAAATCTGCCGCCGTGATGGCGTTATCAAAATTTCGCTTTTTATCTACTTCCGGATCTATTAATATTTGATCGGCTGCAAAGGATATTTCTGAAGCTGTATAATTTTGCCGGCTTATCGTCTGGCTTATCATCGTTACCATATCGCTATAGTGAGCTATAGCCGCCGGTTCGTTGCTCGTTAGAGGTTGCCAGCTGGCCAGCACCATGCCCACTGCCGCCGCTATCTGCTGCGGCTTTGCCGGTTCCGTTAAGGGCCTGCAAAGATAGGTTTGTAATGTCGATAAAGTCTGTAGCGTTACCGGTTCGCCGGCCGCCCTGCTTTGTAGAGTTTCCAAAGTATTTACCCTCTAATATTTCGTTAGACCCATCGCGCGTGTTCCAAATAAAATCGAAGTTTACCAGCCAGCCATTTTTACCCATGCAATGCGGGCTTTTCAGGATGGCGGCGTATATCTCTTTAATCTCCGGCCAAACCCGGCCGTACTTCGTTCTAATATGCTTTTTACGCTTATCGTTTATCTGCCGGCATAAAGGTAGCCCGTTTTCCTTTGCGAAGTTATTCCAGCTACTGCGTACTAATTCATAATCTACGGATTCTATAACGGCGCCGGGTTCTCTAATGACATGTTTATCTACAGATAAACCTTTACTCTTAGTCTTAGTCTTAGTCTTAGTCTCTCGCGCGCGCGATATATAGGGAGTCGTTGTTTCACCCTTGTTTCGCGCTGTTTCATCTTGTTTCACAATAAGCTCTAATTGCCCAGAATCGCCGATTTTTGTTTCAAGTTGTTTCACTGTTGTTTCACGCTGTTTCACGGGTTCAGAACAGAAGGAAACCCATAGCGCAGAGCTATTTGATACTGATGGTTTTTCTATCCACGGCGCCGCCGCCAGCATGAAAGTTTTAATCCGGCGCCAGGCTGTTACGTGACTGTTCCAGTTCCACCTTTTTGCATAATCGCGCGGCTTGCGTAAGGTATCCTCGTTTAGATCTATCATTAGATCTGCTATCACATCTGTATCGCTAAACTTTGCGCCGGCGCTAGATTTAAAATCCAGTAACCCCCGCAATACATAACCTGGCGTGCCAAAAAGAAATTCATTCATATATCCAGGACTTTTGCAAGTTTACCAAATTTTACCAGACACGTATCTATCGCAGATACGCCGGCATTTACTTTTTCTACTGTAGCGGCATCTAAGCCGGCGGTTAGTTCCTCTATAGGCGCCGCGCTACCATCCAGCGGCGCCGTACGTAGCCACTGCAAGACTTTGTAAGCCTGGCCGGCTGTGCGTGCGTAGTTTTCCCGTGCTATCGCTAGCGGCCCCGTAGGCGGCTTAGAATTGCTTTCCTGTTGTGTTATATCGCCGGCACAATTTAAAACCGGCCGGTAAACGTAGGCGCCTAGCTCCCCCGTTTCCTTGTTTTTCTTTTTTACACTCCATTCTTTTACAAAAAGGAACGCGCCGCCGGTATTAATGGATTTAAGCCAGTAATCCGTAGCTGGCGTATTTATCCACTCTTCCGAACCGTCTGTAAAAGTCCATAAACTGCCTATTTGCTGCGGCCGGCTTTCTTCTGTTTCCCCTTCTTTGGGTTTCCAAAACGGGTTAGGTTCTGGCCGTTTCTTCGCTTTCAGGGTTCCCGTGTAAAGCTCTCGCATTGTTATCACCGTTTTTTAGGCGGCGCCAGCTGCCGGCGTCCGCTTCTAGTTTGTTGTAGTGCTCTAAAGATAAAAATACATATTCTACTGATTTGGGTTTTTCCCGGCGCGACCAAAAAAAGAATGACCAAAACGCGCCGGCTACTACAAAGTAAAGTAGGTAAATCATAAGGATTTGTTGAAGTCTATCCAAATGCCGGCCGCCAACATCTCAGATACTAGTCGGCTAGAAATTGCCTTGCCTGTAAAGGCATCTACGTACCTGTCGCGCACGCCGCCGCCGGTTGCGTAAACATCATAATATAACTGGATTAGCTTCGCGCTGCCGGGTTCTGTAGACATGTAAAGCCTTATCTGGTCGCGCGTGAAATGCTGCGCTATTGACTTTTTACCGGGTAAAGGGCTATATTGGCTGTGCATTGTTATCACCTGTTTTTGTTGCTGACAAGATAGGTTCAACGCCGGCCCGCTCTATGGCCGGCGTTTTTTAGTTTGTGTAAAACGTTTCAGGCTTGATACGCATCCACGCGCAAAGCTTTAGAAAATGGTCTACTGACGGGTTGTTTTCTTTCTGCGCACACTTCCATACGGCAGTGTGGGAAATCCCGGTAGCCCTGCCAACATCCCGGAAAGATGCGCCGGCCATGTGGCTGTAAAGTTTCTGGCTAAATAGGTCAGTATTAAACATAATCCCCTTGCGTTTTTTGTTTCGTGACAGGAACAATATACAACCCACTCCTTACTGTTGCAATAGAGAAACAAAAATAAATAAATATCCCGTATCTGTTGCATCTTGTTTACGTTTCTTTTATATTACAGTTGTTCAGTAACACAAATAGAGCGAAACAATGCAAACACCCTACGAACACCCTACCGGCGGCAAATGGCTGGTAACTTACGTTATGGAACGCCAGCGCGGCCGCCAGTGGAACCCTAGCACTATACGCGCCCGTAACCGCGCCGATCTAATAGCGCACGTAGAACTCGGCATAGAGATCAAAAACGCGCACGCATTAAATAAGATAGTATCTTACACGGCTACAGCCATAGAAGGAACGGCCGAGGATATAGGAGAAGATAAGCGCTGGAAAATACACCTCGTAAACGCCGGCCGCTGGTATAGCCCTATTGAGGTTATGGCAATAAGTAAAGCAGAAGCAACGGAACACGCGGAGGTGTTTAAAGCGCAGTACCGGAAAACAAACCGATGGGTAACAGGCTTTGAAGTAACGCCGGCTACCTAACTACAATAAGCCGGCGCCATCTTGGTGGCGCCGGCTGCATATACTAACCCTATGAAAAAAATATCTATAAAACTTTCAAAAAGAGACCTTACCTTAATAAATGAAAAGGTATAAAATTAAAGATCTATCAGACGATACGGTTAAGCGCTACGCCGTAGTAGATACGGCCGGCAAAGTGTTAGCTACTGATTCTAGCATAGCCGGCGCTACACTTACCGCTGTTTTTTTGAATGCTGATTAAGCGGAAGTAAAAAATATAACGCTAACCACAACCCACCCCGCCGACGCGGGATAACTGACGCAATGCTGTTAACTGACGATAAGAGGTAATTATGGAAAATATAAAAGCAAGGGACAGGGCAGTTTTAGCATCTAACAATATTTTGTGGATGCTGAATCAGATGGAGTCAATTCGTGAACAATACGAAATGACTGCGATAGTTAGTCAGAATGGTTCGCCTACGATTAAGCGCCTAGCCAAAGAACAGGGAGAAATTATAAGTGCCATAGCCGACCGGCTTGATGATATTCAACAGGATCTCGTGAAATTAGCGGAAGAAAAAAATATAACGCTAACCACAACCCACCCCGCCGACGCGGGATAATGGTAGAGGTTAAGAAACCCGGCTACCTTTATGGCGACCGGGTTTCTTACCTTCTTACACCTTCTTACACCTTCTGTCTTTTTATAGCCATCTTACAAGCCGGAGAGCACCCCGCCTTTTGCCGGCTGCTTAACCTGGCGCGGCCGCCTTCCTCCCCTTTTGTACATTTGGGATTCTTACAAAAACGCGGCCCCGGCTTCTTTTTGCTTTTAACTTGCGACTTATCGCCCGCCGGCCGCGCTACGTTAAAGACGTTTTCCCGTTTGTAGATGGCGCGCCGGCTTTTGCTACCCCGCCAGTAAGTTGTTTGTACTTCCGGCCGGCCAGGGTAACGTTAGATTTGTTCTGGATGTTAACGCCGGCATCTTTAAGCCTCTTTGGCAATTCATACTGTGCTGATATGCTAAGAAGTTTACGCGCGCGCCGGGTATCAGCTTCCCGCCATAGCGCAAAGATCTTATCTTGTATAATCCGGCTGGCTAGCTGCCGGCTGCTCCTGCGTTCCGCTATAACGTCCTGGCGCGCCGCCAGCGTTTCCCGCGTATTCTCTACGTCTACCATTCTCGCCAGCGCCAGGGCGTCTAACTCCGCCCTTAGAACAGGATTTTTTGCTTGTATCGCAAAGGCAAAAACAAACATTACCGGCGCGCTGGCAGGTAGTACAAATTGGTAATACATAATAGCCTCACCAAAGCCGCCCGCCTGGCTCAGTATGCCGGCCGTAGCAAAAGCAAAAGCAAACAAGCCACCCCACAAAGCTACCGTCCTTTGGCTTCCGGTAAGCTCCCCCGTTTTCCACATGTTATGCACGGCCCATAACATTAACTCGACCGATACAATACCAACCATTACAAAAATAAAAAATAATATGTTACCGTCTACGCGGGTTAGCGCATTAATAACGTTATGCGCGCCGGAGTATAACAGAAACATTATAAATACATAGTCTAGATATTGGCCGTACTTATCCTTTGTTGCGGTTTGTTTTTCTGTTACACTTTTACGCGATGGCGCCGCGCTTCCGTTGGTTCGGCTTGTAGGCTTTTGCTCTACGCCATTAATATAAAAAGAGGTTTCCATAGGGTTAGGGTTTTAGGGCATTGTTCCACGTGGAACACTTCGCCGTAGGGTTAGGATGATTTAGCATCACCAGGAGTTGTTACACTTCGCCAGCTGCGCCGCCGGCGATTAATAAGGATAGGTAGTATAGGTTAATTTGCGTAGGTTTTCAAGTGTAACAAAGTGTAACAAGAAACTATAACACATCTATTAGCCTGGCGAATAAAAACCCGCTAACAAAAAAGGCGGCCGCCGCCAGGTATGTATACGTTCTACTTGTTACACTATCACCGGCGTAGTGGTACAGCCGGCGCGTTTCGCTTTTGTACATTTCTATTTTCTGAATTGCTTTTTGATATGGTACCGGTACTCTCTGGCCATCCTCTAAAGACTCGTACGCCATGCCGGCATCTATCGTTATATCTGTTACAGTTTTATAAATCTTAACGCGGCGCCGGCCGGCTGTCGTTCCATCAAAAACTATAAACAAAATAGTAGCGGCTTTGGTGATACTATGTCACCTATTGGCCGTATTGATTAATAGAACACTACCCGGCGCCTTTTTCCGGTTTTGTCGCCCCCCGGTTTAGAAACCAGCGCCCGGCGCCGGGATTTTATCTAGCCGGCCGCGCCATCCTCTCTAATTCTGATTTTAGCGTAGAAATTACGGCGTCCTTTGCCTCTATAATATCGTCTTTATCCTTTATCCTGGCTTCCCACAAAACCTGTATTTTAGAATCTTTATCCTGTATCAGAACCTTAACATATTTCCCCAATGCTACGCCAATAACAAGCATTATAACAACCGCCGCCGCCGGCCCGCTAATCTTGTTTAAAAAGTCAGGGCTTCCTATGTCCTGATAGTGGGGGATATTGTAGGCTATATAAATAGTTAGCGTAGTATAGCTATAAATACAGCCGGAAAAGGCTATAGCCAGTTTAGAGTACAAAGTATCTACCGTTTAAGTAGGAATAGTCCAGCCAAAGGCGGCTATATCTTCCGGATGGACTAGCGCGGTAGGCCCTTTAGTTGGATAACTTCCGCCGCTAGTAACAAAAAAAGTTTTTCTATTAGAAACTGAAGATACAACATTTGTGGCTGTTGCCTCTATTACGTTCCCGCTGCCGCCGTGCCAACCTTCAAAAGTAGACAACGTATCAGTATCTGGACTATAAGAACCGCTATCGTTACGGGTAAACTGCCAGGTAGCGCTACCTTTAGTAAAAACGTTACCGTCTATTGTATTGGTATTTACGTTTTCGCTAGAAGAGTTTCCTACTATAAAGTTAGTTCTTAAAAACCCATCTACCGCAGCATCGCCGGCGTTTTCTACAAAAACGTTATTAGTTATCGTGCAAAAGTTCTGCCCCTTGCTAGCGCCGCCACCTTCTGTTTTTGCGTGAAACCCTGTACCTTCATTAGATACTATGGCATTTTGTGTTATAAGGGATTTGCCACTACCGGAGAACTTAATACCTGCCGCTTCCGCCACTTGCGCGCCGCCGGCTTCCATCTGCTGCGTTTGGAATATAGCGCAGTTTCGTACCGTTGCATAGTACGTATTATTTTCGAAAAATAGCGCCCACCGTCCTATGTTATCAAAAACGCATCTTTCTACTAAATAGGCATCCTCGGCCGGGTTGCTGGCGCCGTTGGCTATATCCCACCATAGACCTCCGGCGCCTATCCATCTACTATCTGTGTCATTTATAAATAGGCAATCTATATGCTCTATTTTGCCCCCGTTCCCTGTGTTGCTATACTTATGGCCGGCTTCCCATGCAATAGGATGGGTATGAATATTGTTATTTCTAAACTCGCACAGTTGAAAAGACGTAGTACCGGCGTTAAAATGCTGTAGATATTCACCTCTAAAACTGCCCTGCCCGTTATTTTTGGTTTTGCAGTTTACAATAGTATGGTTATATCCATAAACACCAAAGCCATACGCGTTCATTTCTACAAAGCTGCACCATTCTAAAAACCAATCATGCCCGCGTATATTAACACTGCCAATATCACGGCTACAGTCTACACTACCCCTAAAATGCAAATTAGCCATGCCTATATAGTTACGGCCCGTTGCGCGCGTAGAACCCACGCCGCCCGTATGGCCATTCCATAGGCTAGAAGGGCTATCGCTATGCCAATCCCATAGATGATTTCCGCCCGATGGATTATCAGCCGTTACCGCGTTTGTACGCGTGTTGCGCATCGTTACGCCGTTAGGGTTTACGTCGCCGGGTAGCCTACACCATACATACTGCGGCGTCTCATAGCTTCCCGTTCCTTTTTCAAAAAAACAAGTCCCTGTAGCAAATGTAGCCGGCACACTTGCTTGTGATACCCTTACTAGCTGTTCCTTGTTATAAATCATCTGATGCGCAATGGCTACAGATTCATGTATACATGGAGGGGAGGTTGTACAGTTTGTATTGTGATAGTCGGCCAGCCGCGTATAATCCCGCGTTAGCGCGTACGGCGCGCGCCACCTATTAGAACCCTGATCGGTCCAGGTAGGACTAAAAACTTCTGACCCGTCTATAATACAATTATTTTCAGGATCTCCCACAAACCAGATAAGGTTTCCCGCGCTGCCGCTGGCGCGTAGCGTTACCGTTTCATAAAACGGCCCGGCGGCGCCCTGTATGATAACACCCTGGCCGGCTGTTAAAGTCCTGGCCGCCTTTTGTATCGTTAGCCAGGGAAGAGAAGAGGTACCGGTGTTACTATCGTTGCCCGTGGAATTGTTTACATAGAATATATTGCTTTCTGATAGGCCTTTGCCCGTTAAATAGTCTACCATTCCTTGCGTAGTAGTAGGAATATCCCCGCCGCCACCAGGCGGAGAACCGCCCCCGCCATCGGGTAAACCGCTAACACCAAAGCCGGCCGCTATCGCCGCCACTTCGGCGCCTGTTGCCGCGCCATCAAGTAGGCCAAACTCTTTGTACTTTCCGTGGTATAAATCATTTGCGCCAATTATAGCCGATGAATTGTGCAACGCGCCAGATACGGCGCCATCTGTCGTTTTTGTTAGCTCCGCGCCGGTTAATTCTATATCGTTGTAATAGAGCTTTAAACTGGTTCCATCCCATGTAAACGTACACAGTGTAAACTCGTTAGTATCTAGCGGCGTAACTGCTACGTAATCCTTGTAGGTAGTCGTTCCGTCATCTGATATAGACACCCTGAAATGCCCGGTGGTATCTATTACCATTAGCCAGCTATCATCTACGCCGGCATCCCAATGGCCGGCTATTACTTTAGTTGTAGACGTGTCCCCACTCCAATCTACTAGCCCGTACACGGTTAGCTCCGTTAAATCATAGGTAAAATCCGCTATCGTTAACCCGGTAGCGCCGGCACTAATTATGTACTCAGGATTAAGTATATCCGGTAAGTTAGAACCAGGTAAGGTAGCGTCCTGGCTTCCATCGGCTGTTAATAAATCCAGGTATTTAGTACGGTCTGTGGTGGTAATATACGCAAAATCCTGTGTACCTTTAATTAACTGCATACTGGTAATAGTAATAGCAGCTATAGAAGTGCCGGTATAGGTTTGCGCGCCGGCGGCTATTAGCGCCCCTACTGCAAAAACCGTCGCCGTAGTGGAATAGGTACCGCTAAAAACTACCTTACAATCATACCCGCCTATCCCATCTGCTACAATAGAAGCGCTTGAAACACTGCTTCCCTGGCTTTCCACGCTGCCGGCGCCCGTCAAGTCAAACGACGCCATAAAATTGCCATTATTCTGCCGGCAACCCATCCAGGCTTTTACGCGGCCGACAGGGTTAATATTGGCTTTCATTATAGCGGACGTACCTAACCCGGCATCTACTAACGCTTGTACATCTTGGTAGAATGAGTGCCTATTGTTTGTGGCGTCCTCAGTAAGTACGCCGGCCGCGCTGGCTGTACAGCCTGTTTTAATCCACAAGGAATGAGTAGGATCTAAGGGCATTTTTAAGCCTGTTGGAGTAAGTTGTAATTAGTAAACTGTATTTTAACAAGCTGATTAAGTCCCGTTGGCGCCGGTATGCTGGCCGTTGCTCCTTCGCGCCGCTCTAATCCTATTTTCCAATCCCCGCTAGCGGCATCTATGGCGCCGCCTGTGGGATTATGAAAGGGTATCTTTAAAGTATCTTCGGCCGTAACTACGCCGTTACCTATAATAATATCTAAACTGAAATTAGATGGCGGCCCTAGTTTTACTTTATCGCCGGCGCGCGCGCCCGTTATCGTTACGGTATGTTGAATAGATGCGCCGGCGCCTAGACTTGCAAGGTTTATCGTTTCCGTGTGGTCTAGATCTATATCCAGATCCCCGGCCGTGGTAGCGTTAAGATTATAAAACGCCGTTACGTTGCCGGCGCCGGTATTTTCCAGTATAGTAGCGCTAGCGAGTAGCGGCCCGGTTGCGATGGCGTGCAGCTGCGTAGCCGTGCCCTGACTATCGCCGATATAGTTACCCGTTACCCTGTGTTTGTTACCCTCTTCTATGTATACGCCGGCCCGCTCTACCGTAGTGGCGCCGGTATCTTTACCATTATTTACAATGTTATTACCGTGTATGCTGTAGTTATCGCCACTGCGTATTTTGACGCCTTGAAACTGATTTTCTTTTATCTGGCAATCGCTTACAATGTTGTGGAATCCGGTTTGTAAGTTTACGCCAGAAGTTCCGTTACCAGACACTATGCAGCGGGTTACTGTTAGCTCAGTACATCCCGTAGCCAGTATCCCGACCGTTCCGTTATCCTTAATTGTACAACGGTCTATAGATATATCTGAACCCTGTACAAATATCCCTTTATCTCCGTTACCTATACACGTTACGTCTTTAATCGTCACGCCATCGGCGCCAGGTTGTACCACTATCCCGGTACTAGTAAACCCGGTTATAACGCTGTTTTTTATTACACAGTTGTTTCCTGTACAGTCTATTGCGTTGGCGCCTACCGGTTGGCCAGCATCGCCGATAAAATTGATGTTTTCTATGTTAACGCCGGCCGCCGTTACCGCTATCATAGCGCCGGTCAAACCGCTATCGGCTATAAATCGGGTTCCTAGTGTTCCGGTAGCTTCGCGCGTAGCCTGGCCGCGCAGCGTTATAGCCTTACTGGCCGTTAAGATGTTTGTTATAGAGTAATCACCTACCGGAACCTCTAACACTGCGCCGGCCGGCATCTCATCTATTAACTCTTGTAATAGTAAATCTGCCGCGTTATCGGCTTGCAGTACGCCATATTCTAGCGCGTTATAGCGGCCGGTTATATTTTGGGTTCTGGTATTAGAATAAGCTATCGTATTGTTTCCGCCACTGTTGCCGGCTAATCTTACATTTTTCAGACCAAAAACAAATAAACCGTACGTTTGATTAAATGAAAGTACATTGCCAGTTACCACGCTATTGTGTATCTGGTTTAGTACCATACCGGCCCGTTCATCGTTGCCTAGTCCGGCATCTGTCCCGTTAAAAAAACAGTTGTTACCTGTTATGGTATGGCTAACATTTAGTGACGTATGGCCGGCATATATGCCACGGCCGCCGTTGCCGTTGGATGTATTATTAGATATAACGTCACTACCTGTACCAAAAATAGATATACCGTGCGCCCCGTTTCCGGCCGCTATGTTTCCGGCTACAATGTTTCCAAAACTGGTTTCCGCTTCTAAAAAACCGCCGCCTGTATTGTTTGTGAAAATGTTGTTTATAAATTTACTATCTAAACACTCAACGCGTAAACCAAAGCCTGTATTATTTTCAAAAGTACATCCATTTACTAAAATTGTGGCGCTTTGCCGGGTTAGTCCTGTAGGGGCAGTACTTACCTCTACGCCGTGACTACTAAACCCCGTAACGTTACAGTTAACTACCTGGCAGTTAAACGCGCCGCGTATATCTATGGCGCTTGTGTCCGTTGTACCGTTCCCTATAAAGTGTAAATTTTCAAACCGTACCGGGTTAAACTCTTCTAGCCCTGTAGTAGTATCCTGTACAATAAAAACCGGCCCGGTTAAAGATGGCCCGGCTATAATAACGGCGCCGGTAGGCGTTACCGGGAAACTGGCGCGGCCATCATCTTTATAATAGCTACTTGTGCCGCCGCGTATCGTCATAGCTTGCGCATCTATAACAATAGAGGTATTAGTAACATAACGGCCAGCTGGTAAATAGACTTCCCGGCCCGGCGCGGCGTCTATCATGTCCTGAAGTGCTACGGCGTCGTTAGTTGTGCCATCGCCCAATGTGCCGGCCCACTCTACCGGCCATGCCATTTCAGTAATAGCGCGTTTTATGCGTTTACCGTCGTTAGAAGCAAAAACCGTAATATTGTTTACTGTGGTGGAAGCGTCTGTACTATCTTTTATGAAAACGCCGGCGCCTAAATCTTCTGTATCGGCGTGGCTTTGCATTACTACAGCGGATTTAACATCACCTACAGTTAAACCCTCTAGCTCCGTGGTATCGTCTACTACATCTACAGCGCCAACGCCAGAAACTGATACTATAGTAGTAAAAGAACCTACGCCGGTTTGCTGCGCATCCTTATCTATATTTACTACCGTGTGAATAAGGGTAGGGGATAGGGTTTGTACTTGTGTCCACTGCGCTGCATTGGCCGGCGTCATATCGGCCGGGTACCATTTAAAAGATGACGCCCACATATATACATCCTTTGTAGTACTGTCTGGCCGCTCTATTACAATTTGTTGTTGTGGTCTTAGATCTATTGTAGAAGAGATCGCAGTAGACAGTATAGCGCCAGTTACAGTGCGCGAAGGTTCACTATAGGCATTTATCCGTTCATCTACGCCTACTTGATCTAACGATTTGCCGGTAGCGGCGCCAGGTACATCATAATCCCAATCTGTAGCGCCGCCTATAACGGCGTCTGTAGAATCGCGCTGTATCATAGAACCGGAAAATATATCCAGCGGCCCCGAACCTATAAGCGTATTATAAACATCCCCCGGACTATTGGTAGATCCCGAAACTGTTGCCGTAGTTTGCCGGCTTGTTTTTATAAGTTGATCGTTATTATCTAATAACTCGAGGGTTACACTATCTACCAAAAAAGTAGCTTGTGTAAAAGTATCTACAGTGTTATCCTCTTCTACCGCTTCACGCATTTCAAACTTTAGCGCGCCCGATAGTCCCGTGATTACGGCCGATGTTTGATTAAACTCAAACCACTGTGTCTCGTTTGTGTTTTTTGTGTGGATAGGGTATACATTTAATATTTGTTGATCGGTTAGCCCGCCTATTGTTTGCCAGGAATTATCTGATAAACGCCAGTAACTACCGCCTAACTTCATAGACCAATAAAAGTTAAATTCGTTACCGGCCGGTAGCGGCCCCTCCGGCCCCGTAACAAGCTCCGGCGCCCGTGTATAGAAGGATAAACGGATTTTATAATTAGTGGCGCCGCTAATATTAGATAGTGCAGTCTGGTTTATGCTTTGTACGGTAGCCGTTGCCGGCGTAGTGCTAAATGCTACCGGTACCGTAAGGGATGTAGTAGACGTTAAAACATTGTTTACCCTGTAATCAGCAAAAAAATTGCCCGTAGATGCTGTCCAGCCTACTATGCCTTCATCAAACCCTAAATTCTGCCATTGATCCCCTAACTTCCCGTGATTATAGATAACTGACGCCTGGCCTATAGGCAATTCTGCCGACATTACGGCGTCGCTAAACTTATAGGTAGATACACCCTCTACGCTGACTTCAAATTCTGTAGCTACGCTACCTGTAGCCGGCGTATCTTTGGCGCCAGCTGATGTATACTTATTATATGTATAAAACCTGCCGGGGAAACCGTCGAAAACATCCCGCCGGCGCTCCAGCACAAGCCACCGGGAAGATGGATTACCTATTGGCGCCTGAAAGATTTGTAAACCCCACGCCGTACATACATCTTTTAAAACATCAAAACATGAAAAAGGATTGCCACTAGCGTCAAGGTATACCGATTGATCGCGTACTTCATGGTAATATAGCGGATCGTTGGCGGTAGTTAAGGGATTAGTAGCCAGGTAAGAATAGCGCCGGCTATGCGTAGCTATGCCTAAACCTAGCCCCGTTTTTTCCAAACACTGCGCTATAATATCTATTATCCGCGCGCTACCCGTGTACGGCGTACCGGCGTTGGCATAGGCTTCTGTCTTTAGCTTCCCTATCCTGTCGGTAGCCTGTATAGATCCAACGCCATTATTTAAATACCCAAAGCTGTAAGATTCAGGATCTATAAAACCTTCCCAATTTGTAACCTCCCCGCCGCCTTCATCTTCTGTAATTAATAGCTTATAGCGTTCATCTGTACCGCCATTAAAAATAGACGATAAAAGCCCGGTAGTATCATCTACAAAACGTACTGTAGCCACACTAGAAGATATGCACCAATCGGGGTTTTTATTGTTTGTTCTCCACTCTATAGCTATTGGCGTAACTGCCGGCGGTAAATCGGCTATAAAGCTGGCGCCATCTTCCTGTATATGTGCGTACCATATAGAGCCAGATTCTTTATTTTTTTGCTCTACCGTATATTTTGTTACAAAAGCCATTTAAAAACCCCTACGTCTTAAACTGGTTTTGTCGGCTTGTTCTATTACAAACCTCAGTTGATCCCCGCCCACATCAAACGTAGTGGCTTTTATAGATACCGGTATAGTACCGCCCAAAGATGCGCCGTTAGGTGTTATAGTGCCAGCCTGGCGCGGCGTGAATAGCTCCGGCCCCTTTTCCCCTACAAGGAACGACGCGCCAGGGAATACCGACCCACCACCGGCGCGCGAACCTCCAAAAACGCTAGTAAGAATCCCGCCGGCCGCGCTGGCGCTACCTAAACCCGTGATAGCTAATATTCCTTTTAATATTAGCGCCTTTGCAATAGCACGCACAAAGCCGGCTATGAGATCTTGAAAAAATGCCTTGAAGGTAGCGCCCAAAGATTTTGCCGCCGCCTTTATCCCTTCAAAGTTACCCCTAAAGCTAAACGCCTGTACCGCTGCCTCACCTAGCCCAAAAGTTAGATTATTTATCGCTACGCCTACCGGTTCCGCTAAGTCTAACAAGCCGCTAAAACTAGTATCCAGGGTTTCGGCAAACTCCGCCGCCGCTTCATTTGCTACCGGTAGTTCATCCGTGCCAGGTAGGGAGAATTCGAACCCTTCCGCTTTTGATAACTCTGGTACTGTGGATGGCGCTATCTTCCCGCCGCCGCCGCCGGCTGGCGCCGTTAATGCCGCTAGCGCTGCCTTTGCATCTGCTATCAGTTTGTTAAAGGCACCCTTTATGTTACCGCCGGCACTAAATACCGTGCCTACAATATTAGCAAAAGCCACATTATAGGCCCCCTCTAATTCGTCTAACTTTTCTTTATTGGCATCTATCGTGCTTTCTGGTATTAATTCCCGTACCGCTAGCGCTATATCTGCTATCGTAGATGCAAAATCTACGGCCCCTAGCTGTACCGCTAGCACAGTAA
>Ga0224497_10000350_pt1 | contig 33316 bp, 31 predicted proteins | sample SF_Jul11_sed_USG_4_FD_167970 | JGI IMG/M metagenome (GOLD analysis project Ga0224497, IMG submission 167970) | Sediment microbial communities from San Francisco Bay, California, United States - SF_Jul11_sed_USGS_13 | ecosystem: Environmental > Aquatic > Marine > Sediment | place: USA...
GAAGTCCCAATGATGATATGCCCTGAGCATCAAGGTCATCCAACCCTGAGCCGTGCTGCGCGCCAGTACGACACCACACGACAGCGACATTGGATTCATCACGCCGCCCTGAGCACTTCGACAGGCGGCGCGTTGATGGCGCCGCGCGCAGCAACAAATCCACTCGCACAAACGATGGTCACACCGGCCGCGACGCCCACGGCCCACAATAATGGATTGAACTCGTACGGCAACTCGAACAGCTGAACCGCCACGATCGCAGCGAGTATCGATGCGCCTGCCGCCGCGAGAACACCTGCCGCTACGCCGAGTGCCGCAAATTCCGCCATCACCCCCGCGAATACCGTGCGTTTGCGTGCGCCCAGCGCGCGCAGCATCGCACTTTCGAAGCGCCGTTCGTCGATTGTCGACTGTACCGCCGCAAACAGCACCGCAATCCCAGCCGCGAGCGTAAAAACGAACACGGCCTGCACCGCCAGGCTCGCTTTCTCGATGATGCCGCGCACTTGCTGCAATATTGAATCTAGGTCGATTACCGAAATGCTCGGATGCGCACGCACCAGCTGTACAAGAACCGGCTGCTGCTCCCTTTCAATTCGCAGACTCGAAATGTAGGTCGTTGGCATCCCATCGAGTGCACCTGGCGAGAAAACCATGAAGAAATTGGGTTGAAACGAATCCCAGTTGACTTTGCGGATGCTGGCAACCGTAACCTCGAGCTCCTGCCCCGCAATCACGAACGTCATCCGGTCGCCGATGACCAGCCCGGTATCTGTGGCGGCCTCCTCCTCAACGGACACCAGCGGCGGCCCTTCGTAGTTAGCTGGCCACCACTGTCCCGCGACGATTTCATTGCTGGAGGATAGTGTCGAGGCGAACGACAGGTTTGCCTCGCGATTGGCCATCCATTGTCCATCGGGTGTGGGGTACTCGCGCTCTTTAACGGACTCACCGTTGATCGTCGACATCCTTGCGCGTACAAGCGGCACGAATTCGGGGACGTCGATGCCGGCCACGCGATAGATCTCTGCGACGGAATCGATTTCGTGCGGCTGGATGTTAATCATGAAATGATTCGGCGCGTTTTCATCGAGCGTCTGCCGCCAACCTTCCAGCAAGTCCGTGCGGACGATGGTCAGGAGGAGCAGCACCGTCAAACCGAGTCCGAATGCCACGACCTGCACTGCGCTGTCGCGGCCCCGTCGCGCCACGTTTGCCAGTCCATAGCGCCAGGCGACGCCGACGCCGGAACGAAATCGCCCCATCGTCGCTACGAGGCCCCGGCCGACAACATACAACGCGGCGGCGATAATCACGATGCCACCGAGCAAAATAACGAGCATCTTGGCGTCGCCGACTGCACGGTATAGCAGCGCGGCAACCGCCGCCAGCGAAAGTCCGGCGACGAGCACACGCGACGGCGCTGGCGGCATTGCATCATGCCGCAGCACGCGAAGTGGTGGCGTATTGCGCAATTGAATCAGCGATGGCAGTGCGAAACCGACGAGCAGCACGAGCGCGCTGCCGCACGCCAAAACAACCGGCATCGGTCCGACACCGGGCAGATCGCTCGCAATCAGGTCCGACAAGAGCCACGACAGGACTTCCTCAGCCGCATAACCGATGACGCTGCCGACAACGACTCCGCCCAGTCCGAGCAGCAAGAGCTGCAGCACGGCGACAGCGATCACGAAGCGCTGTGTTGCGCCGAGGCTCTTCATCAGTGCGACTGTATCCATGCGCCGGTGCGCAAAGCGCCGTGCTGACATCGCGATCGCCACTGCACTCAGCAGCAAACTGATCACTGCGGTCAGTGACAGGAAACGCTGTGCCCTATCGGCGGCATTGTTCGCCCGGTCGCTGCTTTCCTCGCGATTCGTAGCGCGCAGCGATTCAGGCAAATCGTCCTGAATAGCTTCGTTGAATGCGTCGACGTCCTTGTCATCTCCTGCGACCAACAAAGCGTAGCCGACCCGGCTGCCGACATTGATCAGGCCGGAATCCGGGATATCTCCGATGTTCATCAACAGCGAGGGCGCAAGGGACGCAAACCCAATTGACTGGTCCGGTCGATACGTCAGAACCGCGGTAACGAGAAGATTCAATTCGCCAACGGTCAGCCTGTCGCCAACATCGGCATCTACCCTAGCCAGCAACGCGCCATCCGCCCATATTTCGCCGCGTGGAGGGATACCAGAAACGACACGCTGTTCGCCGAACAGTGTGTCGGCAACGCGCACGTTACCGCGCAGCGGGTAGGTTTCGCTGACGGCCTTGATTGTAGCCAGTGCGCTCAGGTCGCCCGAGAATACGACGCTTGGGAATGTATTCGTCTCCGCCGTGCGTAATTTATACGCCGCCGCTTTGGCATTCCAGATTTCGGGTATGGGCTCCTGTGAGCGCAGTCGCAGGTCCGCGGCCAGCACTTCGTTCGCCTGACGAGCGACGGCCTTGCCGATCCGATCCGTCAGGAATCCGACTGCGGTCAGTGCGCCAACTGCCAGCGCTACCGCGGCCAGCAATACCAGTACTTCTCCCGATCTGAGCTCCCGGCCAAAACTGCGCAATGCAAAGCTGATCGCCTTCACGTGGACACCTTGCTGTCGCTGACGAGCCTTCCCGTGTCCAGACTCAGAACGCGATCGCATCGCTCGGCAAGTGAAATGTCGTGAGTTACAAGAACCAGTGTCGTCGACGAGCTGCGGTTCAACTCGAACATCAGATTCATAATGTTGTTGCCGGTGCGACTGTCGAGATTGCCCGTCGGCTCATCCGCGAACAACACTGCGGGCTCGGTCGCGAACGCACGCGCGATGGCGACGCGCTGCTTTTCACCGCCCGACAGCTGCGCCGGATAATGCCGCCAGCGATCACTGAGTCCGACTTTGTCGACGATGTCGAGCGCCGCGCGACGCGCACCCTCACTGCCGGCCAGCTCGAGCGGTAACATAATATTTTCCAGCGCATTTAGTGATGGTACGAGATGGAACGACTGAAAAACGAAACCGACGCTCGCAGCCCGGACGCGCGCCCGGCCATCTTCATCGAGTTCGCTCAGATTCGTACGGTTCAGCTCGACATACCCACGCGTTGGCAAGTCAAGCCCGGCGAGCAATGCGAGCAGTGTCGACTTGCCGGCTCCTGACGGCCCAACGACAGCGACTGACTCGCCGGTGGTAATGTTGAAACTGACGTCCGCCAGAATGGTCAGAGTACCCTCTGGACTGCTAACCTCTTTACTGATGTCATGTGCCGCGAGAACTGCGACGTTGTCGGTTGATCGATTCCCCATGCGAAGATTTGTTGTCCTTGTTGTTTTGCTGCTGGCCGTCAATGCGCACGGCACGGAGACCCCAACCGTACTCATATTCGGTGACAGCCTCAGTGCGGGATTCGGTATAGACGTTGACCAATCCTGGACCGCATTGTTGCAACAGCGTCTGGATGAGCAAGGGTACGAATATCGTGTGGTCAATGCCAGCATCAGCGGCGAAACCACCGAGGGCGGCGCAACGAGGATTCAGCGGGCGCTCGACAACTTTGACCCAGCGCTGGTAATTCTGGAGCTTGGCGGTAATGATGGCCTCAGGGGCTTTCCCCCAAGCACGGTGAAGGGCAATCTCGACAGGATTATTCGCGCGAGCCAAGACTACGGGGCAGCCGTCGTAATGCTGGGCATACGCATTCCGGCGAACTACGGGCCACGCTACACAACCGCGTTCGAGAATGTCTTTCGCGAGCTCGCGGCCGAACTCGAGGTTCCGTGGATCGAGTTCTTTATGGACGGGATAGCGCTTGACACCGAGCTGATGCAGGCGGACGGCATTCATCCAAATGCTGCGGCCCAACCGATTCTGCTGGACAATGCGTGGCCGATAATCAACGAGGTATTGCAGAACTGATGAAACCCCAAGTGGATAAAATCTGGCTCAAGTCCTACCCGGATTACGTTCCTGCGGAACTGCCCCCCGCCCCGTTCCGCTCTGTCCGGGAGCTGTTCGAGCATGCTTTTGACGCGCACCCCGAGCGGCCGGCTTACAGCAACATGGGCAGGACGCTGACGTATCGGCAGCTGGACGAGCTGTCGATGAACTTCGCTTGTTACCTGCAGCAGGTTCTCGGACTGACACGCGGCGAGCGCGTCGCGATTATGTTGCCAAATATTCTTCAATACCCGGTCGCGCTGTGCGGCATTTTTCGTGCCGGTCTCGTGGTCGTCAACGTCAATCCGATGTATACGGCACGCGAACTCGAACATCAACTCAAGGATTCCGGCAGCAAGTGCATCGTCATTCTCGAGAACTTCGCACAAACACTCGAGCAGGTTATCGCGAATACCGCCGTCGAACAGATAGTCACGACCGGCATTGGTGACCTGCTCAGCTTTCCGAAAGGCATGTTTACGAACTTGGTCCTGCGTCATGTAAAGAAGGCCGTGCCGAAGTGCTCGCTTCCGGGCAGCGTGTCGTTCAAGGCAGCGTTGAAAGCCGGTGAAAAACCCACGCTCGAGCATGTTGAACTCGGGTTTGCCGACATCGCTTTCCTGCAGTACACGGGCGGCACGACGGGCGTCTCGAAAGGTGCGATGCTCAGTCACCGCAACATGGTGCGAAACGTGCAGCAGTCGATGGCGTGGCAGGGCCCGGCGTATGACGAATTTGAGTACATCATCGCCATAACGGCACTGCCGCTTTATCACATCTTCTCACTGCAGGGTAACTGCCTGACGGTAATGGCCCAGGGCGGGCTGAATGTCCTGATCACGAATCCACGTGACTTCGAAGGCTTCGTCAAGACAATCGCGAAGTATCCGTTTAACTTGTTCTCGGGTGTCAACACGATGTTTGCATCGCTTATGAATACGCCCGGCTTCGATAAGGTCGACTTCAGTTCACTGCGCGTCTGCATTGGCGGCGGTATGGCCGTGCAGCCGGCGGTCGCCCGGGACTGGGAGAAAGCCACCGGCAATACGATTTTGCAAGGCTACGGCCTGACCGAAACCTCTCCGGCCGCCGTCGTTAACCCGGTCGGGGCCAAATTTACGGGCTCGATCGGTCTGCCAATATCATCGACTGACGTCATGATCTGCGACGACGATGGCAATCCGCTGGCCATCGGTGAGCTTGGCGAAATCTGCATCAAGGGACCGCAGGTCATGGAAGGTTACTGGCAGCGCCCGCAGGAGACTGCCGACGTCATGTTGCCGGGCGGCTGGTTGAAGACCGGCGACGTCGGGCGCATGGACGAGGATGGCTACATCTTCATTGAAGATCGCAAAAAAGACATGATTTTGGTGTCAGGGTTCAACGTGTACCCCAACGAAATCGAGAACGTCGTCGTCGAAATGCCGGGCATTCTCGAAGCGGCTGCGATCGGCATCGAAGATGAGCGCTCGGGCGAAATCGTCAAGCTGTTCGCGGTGCGGACAGATCCGAGCATCACGGAACAAGACGTAATCGACCATTGCCGCAAGAACCTGACGAACTACAAGCGACCCAAAATCGTCGAGTTTCGCGACGAGTTACCGAAGACCAACGTCGGCAAAATTCTGCGCCGCGCCTTGCGCGACGCGTAGATTGGCCACGATTTGCGTGGTTTATTGAAGGGGTGAGCGGCATGATCAGACACTTGCGCAAACTGTTACCGGTTTTTTTGGTTTTATTTGGCTTTGCTGCCGGCATGGCCGCAACCTCGCCACTGGACCCGGTGCGCGCCGCACCGCACATTTATGAAGTCGCTTTCGAAACTGAGCGGGTTCGCGTGCTTCGCAGAACAATACGCAATGGCGAAACTTCGCCGCTAGTCGAACAGCCTGACCGCGTCGTCGTTTATCTCAATCCATGTGCCTGGTTGGTCGAGGAATACGACGGTAGCAAGCGCATGGAGTCGTTCAAGTTCGGCACGCCGGTCTGGGCGCCCGCCGAGACGCACGGCGGAAAAACCGCCTCCGTAATCCAGCAGTGCAGCGTCATCGAGATCGAGCTGAAGTAGTCGCTTGCGGCCCGGTGGGTGGTTACCTTCATCGCTCGCTACGCTTTACTTGCGGTAAGCACCCACCGGAGCACGAACTACTGCTGGTGGTAGCTCGGACTCATTTCGTGCACTGCGTCGACGAGAACGGCGACGTTATCCGGGTCGACGTCCGGCGTGATGCCGTGACCGAGGTTGAAGACGTGTCCGGGACCCGTGCCGTAACTTGCGAGCGTATCCGCCACACCCTGGCGGATAACCTGCGGCGATTCCCGCAATGTCGCCGGATCGAGGTTGCCCTGCAGAGCTACCTTGTCTTCGACATAGCCTCGTGCCGTAGCAAGCTCTGTCGTCCAGTCGACGCCGAGCGCATCGCATCCCGTAGCCACCATGTCGGTAAGCAGCGGACCGGCACCTTTGGTAAACAATATCACCGGGACTCGCCTGCCTTCGCTCTCGCGCGTCAAACCATCGACGATCTTTTGCATGCTGGCGAGTGAAAAGCGCCGGTAATCATCCGGCTCGAGTGCAGCGCCCCAGGTGTCGAATACCATCACGACCTGTGCGCCAGACTCAATTTGGGCATTCAGATAATTGACGGTGGTCCTGGCGACTGTATCGAGCAGCGCATCGAGCGTTTTTGGTTCCTCTGCGGCCAGGCCCTTGATTGTCCTGAACTCGCGGCTCGAGCCGCCTTCAACCATGTAGGTGCCTACTGTCCATGGACTGCCGGCAAACCCGATCAACGGCACGCGGCCGTCCAGCTCGCGCCGTATGGTCCGGACCGCATCGAAGACGTACGCCAGATCGTCTGCCACGTCGATTTGGCGTAGCTTGCGGATGTCGCCGGCCGAGCGAACCGGTCGCTCGAATTTCGGCCCCTCGCCGGTCTCGAAATATAGCCCAAGCCCCATCGCGTCCGGCACCGTGAGGATGTCCGAGAACAGAATTGCTGCATCCAGCTTGTAACGCCGCAGCGGCTGCAGGGTCACCTCGCAAGCCAGTTCGGGGTTGCGGCACAAGCTCATGAAGTCACCCGCCCGGGCGCGAACTTCGCGATACTCGGGCAGGTAACGACCCGCCTGGCGCATGATCCACAGCGGCGTCCGCTCGACGGGCTCGCGCAGCAACGCGCGCAGCAACAGATCGTTCTGCAGCTCAATCATGCGCCCGCCACCTGTGCCGCGATTGTCTTCTGCACAGCCTCGGCTGTCGCGCGCGGGCTTGCAGCGTCGCGAATCGGCCTGCCGATTACAATGTAGTCGGCGCCATTGGCGAACGCCTTCTCGACGCTCACAACACGTTTCTGGTCACCCGCGGGCTTGTTGTCAACCGGGCGGATGCCCGGTGTGACAACAATCAACTTCGGATCGACAAGCTCACGAAGTCTGGGCACTTCGAGACCTGACGAAATGACGCCGTCGCATCCGGCTTCGAGTGCGCGCCGGGCGCGTGACAATACAAGATCTCCCACATCGCAATCGAAACCGAGATCATCAAGATCGCCACGATCCAGGCTGGTCAACACCGTAACCCCGAGCACTTTGAGCGTATCGCCTTTGTTTTTCGCTGCGGCTTCCATGATCGATTGGTTACCGTGCACTGTCACGAAGCTCGCGCCTCTATCCTTGAGGGCGCGAACAGCTGAGCCAACCGTAGCCGGAATATCGAAGAACTTGAGGTCACAGAATACTTTCTTGTCCCTGGCCAGCATCCAGTCCAGCAACTCGAAGTAGCCGCCGCTCATCATCAGCTCGAGACCGATCTTGTAAAACGTCACGGTGTCGCCGAGTTCATCGGCGAGCGAGCGCGCCCGATCGCAGTCAGGCACGTCCATCGCGAAAATCAATCGGTCTTTGACGGGAATCGTGTTGTCGATCACTTGCTAGCCTCTTTGTTCGTTGTACCGGCGCGGGCGCCGGCGCATTCTAACAGAGCCATCGCATCAGTTTGCCCCGATCAGCCGCCTGTGCTCGGAAATCGCGTAGCGGTCGGTCATGCCGGCAACGTAGTCCGCGATAATCCTGGCGCGATCGGCCTCATCCTCGCGCGCTGCCCGTTCGGCAAACTCGGTCGGCATGTTCTGCACATCACTTGCGTAAAGTTCGAACAGCTCACGAATGATCGTCTGAGCCCGGCGTGTCATCTCAAGTTTTTGCTCGTGCGAATACAAAAACCGGCTAAGAAACCGCTTCAGCAAAACGTGTTGCTCGTGGATTTCGTCAGACATCGCAACCAGCGGTTTGCCGGCGCGTCGAATATCGTCGATTGATTGCGGACCCAAAGCATCGATTTTGCCCTGCGTGGTTTCGATCAGATCGGTGACGACGGTGCCGATCATGCGGCGGATGACTTCATAGATAAGGCGGCGATCTTCAAGGTCAGGATACCGTTGATGTACGCGGTCAAAGGCGGTCGCGAAAAGCGGTTGCTCCCGCAATTGCTCAAGGCTAAGCAGTCCCGCCCGAAAGCCATCGTCGACGTCATGATTGTTGTACGCAATTGCGTCAGCTATGTTGGCAAGCTGTGCCTCGAGGCCTGCCTGCTCGCGATTGATAAACCGTTCACCGACGTCCCCGAGTTCGCGGGCATTGCGCACCGAACAGTGCTTGAGTATCCCTTCGCGCGTCTCGAACATCAGGTTCAGTCCGGGAAAATCAGCGTACTTGGCCTCGAGTTCGTCTACAACGCGCAGTGACTGCAAATTATGTTCGAACCCACCAAAGTCGCGCATGCAGGCGTTCAATTCGTCCTGACCTGCGTGGCCGAATGGTGTGTGGCCCAGGTCGTGTGCCAGGCAAATCGCCTCGGTAAGCGGCTCGTTCAGTCGCAGGGCGCTCGCAACTGATCGGCCAATCTGCGACACCTCCAGCGAATGTGTCAGACGCGTGCGGTACAAGTCGCCCTCGTGATTGACGAAAACCTGCGTCTTGTACATCAGACGACGAAAAGCCGTGGAGTGAATAATGCGATCGCGGTCACGCTGATACTCGCCGCGGTACTTCGCGGCAGGCTCTTCGTGGCGCCTGCCACGGCTTTGATTTTCGTTTGCCGCGTAGGGCGCAAGCTGCACGAGCATCAATCGGCAGCCTCGAGAATGCGCCGCAATAGAGTCTCATCGTACTCAGAGGTAACGGTTGCCTCTCCCAGTCTGTGCAGCAACGCGAAGCGCAGCGTTTTTCGCAGAACCTTTTTATCCATGCCCATTGCGGCGAGCATCTTTTGGGCGCCAATAGCCGGCGGCCGGCTCGGCAAATCCGCGGCACGGATCAGTCGGCGCAGCCGGCTCAGCTCGACGGACCCGACGCCGCTCAGCTCCGCAGCCATCAGCATTCCGGCGGCAACAGCCTCGCCGTGCAGCCACTTGCCGTAGCCCTGGCAATGCTCGATTGCGTGCCCGAATGTATGACCGAAGTTCAGGATAGCCCGCCGACCCGCCTCGCGCTCGTCTGCCGCGACGACCTCGGCCTTGATTTCACATGAGCGTTGCACGGCGTATGCCAACGCATCCGGATCTCTCTCGAGTAAGGCCGGCATGTTCTGCTCGAGCCAACCAAGAAAGGTCACGTCGGCAATAGCGCCATACTTGATCACTTCGGCCAGGCCAGCCTTCAGTTCGCGGTCGGGCAGTGTATCCAACGTCGCCGTATCAATCAGCACGACCCTGGGTTGATGAAACGCGCCGATCAGGTTCTTGCCCTGCGGGTGGTTAACGCCGGTCTTACCGCCGACTGACGAATCCACCTGCGCGAGCAACGTCGTAGGCACCTGAATGAAAGCAATGCCGCGCATGTAACAAGCGGCCGCGAATCCTGCGATGTCACCAACCACGCCACCGCCAAGTGCAATGATCGTCGTATCGCGGTTCGCTTTGCTTGCTACGAGCTTGTCGAACACAGAAGCCGTCGTCTCGATAGTCTTGAACGCTTCGCCGTCGGGCAGATTGATAGACTCTACGCTGCAGCCGTGAACGTTGACCATGACTTTGTCGAGATACAGTGGCGCCACCGTCTCGTTACTGACCACGAGACATTCCGATCCCGCGAGATACGGCTGCAAATCAAAACCACCCCCGAGCAGCCCACGCCCGATGACGATCGGATAACTCCGATCGCCGAGCTCGACGTTGATGATTCGGTTCGTGGGCATCCGGATAGAGTACCGCATAGGTGCGCCACCGGGTATGCGCGCTCGCTTAACCTCGCCTTTACAGCCTTTCGAAAATCTCGTCAGCGACGGCCCTGACCTTGCGGCCATCGGTCTCGACGATCAGATCGGCAATCTCCCGATACATCGGATCCCGCACACTCATGAGGTCCTCCAGTATCTGCCGCGGATCGCCGTTTTCGAGCAATGGCCGGCTGCGGCCGCGCTGGGTTCTCGCCAGCTGCTGGTCCACCGTCGTGTGCAGGTAAATCACGCAGCCGCGGGCGCCGAGGTGGCTGCGATTTTGCGGATCGACGACAGCGCCCCCGCCGGTCGCGAGCACGATGCCCTCGATTTTCGACAGGTCGTCGATTACTTTGGCTTCTCGCTTGCGAAAGCCTTCTTCGCCTTCCTTCTCGAAAATAAACGGAATGTCGACGCCCGTACGGGACTCGATTTCATCGTCACTATCCATGAAGTTCAGGTGCAACATTCGCGCAAGCTGTCGCCCGACAGCTGATTTGCCTGCGCCCATCGGGCCGATCAGAAACAGGTTTTGTGGAGGTCTCATATCAGGGATAGTTTACTGTGTGAACTTCTCTGCTGTGATATCAGGGGTAATCAAATGATTTGCCCCCGATATGAGAAAGCCAACCCGGAGGTTGGCTTTCGTCACAATGTTGCTGGCAAAAGCTTAATAGATGCTCGAGCCTTCCTCAAGAATTCTAGGTGTTACGAATATCAGCAGCTCCGCCTTGTTGTCGACGCGGGTCTTGCTTCTGAACATCGCACCAAGGAAAGGAATGTCGCCGAGGAACGGTACTTTGTTGATAGTCTCACGACGCTCTGTCTCGTAAATACCGCCCAAAACGATGGTCTGTCCGTCCGAGACAAGTACCTGAGTCTCTATTGCACGGGTGTCTATGCTCGGTACCGTGCCGCCGAGGCCACCCGTCGAAATGATGTCGCCGACGTTGTCTTTGTGAACCATGAGATCCATGATGATGTTGTTATCCGGGGTAATCTGTGGCGTAACAGTCAGACTCAGCACAGCCTTCTTGAACTGAATTGTCGTCGCGCCTGAAGAGGCAGACTGCTGATACGGAATTTCCACACCCTGTTCGATGCGCGCTTCCTTCTGGTTTGCGGTAATCACCCGTGGCGTTGATACGATCTCACCGCGGCCCTCGGCCTCAAGAGCGGTGAGTTCAAGGTCGACGAGATATTCACTCTCCAGCACGGCGAGCGCGAAACGTCCTGCCGCATCGGCAATTGGAACGTTGACATTATAGCGATTGCCAAGCTGCGGCAGCTCAATCGGGAAGATCGTGCCGTTCGCAGGATCCGCAAGATTGTCGAGCACCGAATTGACCATAGTATCGGTGCCGGTACCAGAGCCGGAAATAACGGTAACGCCGTCGGTGCTGTTTTCGTCATACGCTGTCACGCCAAGGCGAATACCAAGATCGCGGCTGAAGTCATCATTCACAACCACGATGCGCGATTCGATGAGTACCTGCTTGATCGGGATATCGAGCGTAGTCACCAGGCGACGAATATTTTGCAGGCGCTCGGCCGTGTCTTGGACAAGCAGCGTATTGGTGCGGTCGTCGACCGCTATGCTGCCGCGATCCGACAATAGCGAGTTAGCGGCACCGCCGCCGCCACTGATAAGATTGGAGAGATCGGTCGCCTTCGCATAGTTAACTTGCAGAAACTCCGAATAAAGTGGTTCGAGTTCGCTAATAGCCTGCTTGGCCTCGAGGTCAGCCGTTTCGCGTGCAGCAATTTCTTCAGCAGGCGCTACGATAATGACGTTGCCATTCTGGCGCATGTCCAGACCCTTCGTCGTCATGACGATATCAAGAGCCTGATCCCAGGGTACGTTTCTAAGGCGAAGCGTCACGTTACCCTGCACCGTATCGGAGACAACAATGTTGCGACCTGATGTCTCCGCAAGCAGCTGCAAAACAGCGCGCGTTTCAATGTCCTGGAAATTCAGCGTCAGGCGCTGACCTTCATATTCTTTGGTCTCCGAGAACAGGTTCGAACCTTCCTCGGTTTCAGCCGCGACCGGGTTGACCTCGATCGTGAATTCATTGTCCGACTGGTAGGCAAGCTGCTCATACTTGCCATCCGCCGATATTACGATGCGCGTATCCAGATTTGTACGCAGCGTGTCCACGGTCGTGACCGGCGTCGCGAAGTCCATGACATCGAGACGACGCATCAGCTCGGCCGGGAGACCCGTATCCTTGAAAATAGCGACGACGCGGCCGCCTTCCTGGCGGATGTCAACCGGGGTTGACGGGTCTGACAGGTTCACTATCACGCGACCGCCGCCGTCTCGAGTGCGTCGGAAATCGACGCTGGTGATGGAGCGAGCGCTGCTGCCCGCACTGGCATACGACGGTTGCGACGGTACGTTGCTGGCGAACTGGGTGGTTCCTGCACTGTAATCGTCACCGGTGCCGAGAGTGATTGTCACGGTATTGCCGCTCGCGCGCGTCTCGTACGCGACCATCGAGTCCAGATTCAGGACAACGCGCGTCCGGCCGTTGGCCTCTGCCGTCAGAACCGTATCAAGCGGACCAATATTGACGTCACGGCGGCGCGATGTAAGCCCAAGTGTCGTATTGGGCAGGTCGAGCGCAATTCGCGCCGGATCGTCGATCGTGAAAGCGAGTGGCTCGGGGGCCGTCCCACTCATGATCAACTTCAGCTCCACCCGCTGTCCGGGCAGGCTCTGGACCTGAATGTCCTGCAACCGGTTACCTTCCTGTGCGTTTGCAGAGAATCCCGCAAACAACAGGAAAGTAACCTGTGCCAACGCGGTCAGCTTCAGCACTAAGCTACGTCCGACCGACTGTTTGATTTTGAGCATCATTCCAATTACTCCCAGTTCCATTCAGGCATCAGTCCGAGAGACTTATGGCGGCATCTCTTTCGATGTAACCGCCGATCCCGTCAGAAATAATTTCTACGATTTCGATTTCAGATTCATTGATGTCATCAATTCGTCCGTCGTTTTGTCCGACATAATTGCCGGGCACGACGCGGTGAATCAGGCCGTCAGCTGTTTGTAGCAAGCCGTACATCGTTTCCCCGATATACAGTGTTCCAACCATCCTCAAGGTGTCGAGGGGGAAGCTCTCGAGGAACTCTCGACTCCGCTCCTGATCAGGCCGAATGCCACCGCCAGCACCAGACGTTGTCGCCTGTGGCGTATCGGGCACGAATGGCGAGCGTATACCTTCCGCATCAGCGACGTAGGTAAAGACCTCGTACGGCGTGATCTCCGGCAGTGGCTCGATGCGCCCGCCTGGACGTGCCTTGACCTCATTTACATACTGATCAAGATCATCCATGTCACCGCCGCATGCGGCCAGCCCGAGCAAAGCCGTTGCCAATAACAGCCCGTGAGTCAGGCAATTTCGGATTTTGAGAGCAGTCTGCGTCATCATTCTGCCTCCTCATCCATGTAGCGATAGGTCTTTGCCGTCACTTCTATGCTCAAGCGGTCGAAAGACTCAGCGCCTTCCGGCGTAATGTTTATGTCGTGCAGCGTAACGATACGCGGCAGCGCAGCTACGCCGCTGACGAAATTCGCGATCTCATGATAGCCGCCGGACAGACGTATTTTAATCGGCTTCTCGGCATAAAAGTCCCGCGGGATCTCGGGCTGCGGCTGAAACAGCTTTTCCTGCAGGCCCGATGCCAGTCCCGTCTGCGAAATATCGACGATCAGGCTTGGAATCTCGGTCTCGCCGGGAAGCTGCCTTAGCATTGTGCCAAATGACTGTTCAATCTGGGCAAGCTGCGCCTTGTATGCATCATAATTCGCCGCTTTGCGCTGTTTGTTCTCGAATGTGACACGCAGTGTCTGCTCATCATCCTGCGCGCGCTGCAATTGCGGCGCTTTGTCCTTCACGATCGTGAAGTAAACCCCGAGACCCAGCACGACGATAAATGCAGCGACGATGACGGCAGCGCGAAACGCAAGTGGCCAGCGACCAACGTCATTGATGTCAAGGCTTTTTAGCTCTTCAACAACGTTCATTGCATCATCTCCATATCATCCTCGCCTGTGCGTTCCTGCTTCAGGAACACGACGAACTCGGCCTGACGTGACGCGCCCGACTGCGTCGTCTCAACACGATCAACCTCGGGATCGCCCATCCACTCCGAGGCGTCGATTTGTCGCATTAGTGCGGACACGCGCGTGCTCGACTGCGCGATTCCGCGAACTTCGACTCGCATGCCTTGCTGCTTCATACCCGTGAGATATACGCCCTCTGGTAATTGTCGCGCGACCTCATCAAACAGATGAACGATCTCCGGACGGCTCTTCTGCAATTGCTCGATAATCTCCATGCGCGCCAGCAAACGCTCTTTCTGTCGCTCGAGACCATCGATTTCCGTAATACTCTTTTGCAATTCGGCGATCTCGTTGGTCAAGCGCTGATTGCGATCTTCCTGATTCGAGATCATCTGCGCGTAAGCAAACATTATGAGTAGAACACCGGCGATAGCTACGACAACACCGCCGGCCATCGCAACACCGAAGTCGCGTTGACGCTTTTTGCGTTCTTCCTCGCGCCAGGGGAGTAGATTAATACGTGGCATATTAGTCGAAGCTCCTTAGTGCAAGGCCACATGCAGTCAGTAATGCTGTCGCATCTTTGTGCACGCCTTGTGATTTGGCTTTAGACGAAATTTTCATCTGGCCAAGCGGATCGCCGATTTCCGTCGGAATACCTACGCGACTGGAAATGACATCGGCAATCCCCGGAATATTGGCACAGCCGCCGCAGACCAGAATCATATCCGGCTGTTCACGACCGCCGCCCGACGCCAGATAAAATTGCAATGAACGACTAACCTGCTGGGTCATGTCATCGATAAACGGCTCGAGAACCTCCGGCTGGTAGTTGCTGGGCAAGCCGCCTTGCTTTTTGGCCCGGCCGGCATCTTCCATCGACAAACCGTAAGTACGCATGATTTCTTCGGTGAGTTGTTGGCCACCAAAGTTGAAATCACGCGTGTAAACGACCCTGAGGTCCTTGAGCACACTGAACGTCGTGCTACTGGCGCCAATGTCGACGACCGCAACAGATTGTCCCATGCCACCGTCGGGAATCTGGTGGCTGAGCAACTGACATGCATTCTCGAGCGCGAACGCTTCGACATCGACGACGTGTGTCACCAGTCCCGCTGCGTTAACAGCTGCCTGTCGCTGCTCGACGTTGTCCGTACGTGTTGCAACGAGCAGCACGTCCATCAACTCGGGGTCCTTCTCGTTCGGGCCGACGATTTCGTAGTCGAAGCTGACCTCTTCCATCGGGAACGGAATGTACTGGTCAGCCTGAATCTCGACCTGGCCTTCGAGATCTCTCTCCGAGAGGCTCGACGGCATCTGAATGACCTTGGTGATGGCCGCATCGCCGCTGATAGCTACCGCGACGTCTGTCGCTTTTGCACCAGCGCGCTTGGCAGCGCGGCGTATAGCTTCACCGACGGCCTTGGCATCGACAATCGCCTTTTCGCTGACCGAGCTCGGTGGTGTGGGTTCTGCTGAGTACGACTCGACACGGTAGCGCTTTCCGCTCTGCGACAGCTCTATGAGCTTCACCGACGATGTCGTGATATCGAGGCCCAACAGTGGTTGAGTTTTTTTCCGGAAAAGCACGTATTTTTCCTTCTAGGTCGGTAAGTTGCGAGCCAAATGTAGTCTAGGCCTCAGCAAATCGATTTAACTATATATCAACAAAATGTTAAATAAAACGTGACTTTGTTCACGATCCAGGGATCCGTATGGTATGCCGGCCGCCGGGCTGATTCCGTGAACTGGTCGTCGGCCCCAACGTACGAGCAGACCACACCCCGTTTTGGGCCCATATTGCGGCCCTCGGCTTACTTGCTATGATCTGCCTTCTGCGCCTTGGGATCACGGGCCATATGCCCGTGATATGCCACAATTCCTGCACCAAACGGACACCACAGTACTAATTAATAGCCAGGGCAGACGCTGCAGCTGACGCAGTGTTTGCCCCTTAAGCGTCGGAAATACCGCCAGCGACTATGCAAACCCCGCAAAAATCCTACGGAAATACACGTCACAAATCGCGACGCCGGCTCATTCGTGCGCTGATCATCCTGGTCGGCCTTGGCCTTGCGGCCACGATCGGGGGCATCGCCGCCGTTATCGGTGCCTATTACTACGTTGCACCGGGCCTGCCGGCGGCGGAAACTATTCGCGATATTCCGCTGCAGATTCCGCTCAGGGTCTTCAGCCGCGACGGATACCTGATTTCCGAGATCGGCGAGAGGCGCCGTATCCTGGTTACCTACGACGAGGTGCCCACGCATGTGGTTGACGCCTTCGTCGCCGCCGAGGATCAGCGTTTCTGGGTACATCCCGGCATCGATTACCGGGGTATTCTAAGAGCGCTCTTTCAACTGATCTCGACCGGCAACATCGAGAGTGGCGGCAGCACGCTGACCCAGCAGCTCGCGCGGAGCTATTTCCTGAACCTCGATCAGACCATCGAGCGCAAGTTCAAGGAGGCGTCTCTCGCGATCAGAATCGAACGGGAATTCACGAAGGAACAGATCATGGCGCTGTTCCTCAATAAAATGTTCTTCGGTCAACGCGCCTATGGCGTCGCCGCGGCCGGCCAAGTGTATTTCAACAAGGATTTGCGGGACCTCAGCGTCGCCGAAGCGGCAACCCTGGCCGGTGTTCTGCCCGCACCGTCGCGTTACAACCCGGTACGCAGCGTCGCTAACGCAGAGATGCGGCGCGAGTATGTGCTGGGACGGATGCGCGATCTCGACTATATCGATGAGGATACCTACGACGAGGCCATTGCGACGCCTGTCGAATCGCAGATGCACGGCGCGGCCGTCGAACTCAACGCGCCCTACGTTGCAGAATTGGCGCGGCGCGAAATGTTGCGGCGTTACGGTGAGGCGACCTATACCGCCGGTTATCAGGTCGTTACAACGCTTGATTCGAGACTGCAGACCGCCGCCAACTTTGCCCTGCGAAACGGATTGCTTGAGTTTTCACGTCGTCGCGGTTATCGCGGCCCTCTCGATAAGGTGAAGCTGACGCCGGATTTGCTCGAGGCTCCGTTCGAAGAGTGGCCGGTCGAGATCCGTCAGACGCTGGAACAATATGCCCCCGGCGGATTGTCAGTTGCGCTCGTTACAAGCCTCAATGAATCCGATAACAGCGTTGCCGTGATGTTTAGCAACGGCGCGAAGCTGACCATACCCTGGAGTGGCCTGAACTGGGCAAAGCCCTTCATCGATCGCGAAACGACGGGGCCTGAGCCCGAAACTGTTGCGGATGTATTGCAGGCCGGCGACGTGATTCTCGTTATGCCTACCGCTGCAGGTACGTGGGCACTGGCGCAAACCCCTGAAGCACAGAGCGCGATCATTGCTCTTGACCCGCAGGACGGATCAATCAGCAGCCTTGTCGGCGGATTCGACTTCGCCACGAGCAAATTCAATCGCGCAACACAGGCTGCTCGTCAGCCGGGCTCGTCCTTCAAACCGTTCATCTATTCGGCGGCGCTCGAACACGGCAATACGGTTGCTACGGTTGTGCTGGATGCACCGATCGTCATTAGCTCGTCGGAGCTGGAAGCCGTCTGGCGACCGATCAATTATAGCGGCCGCTTCTACGGCCCGACGCGTATGCGCGATGCGCTTGTGCGGTCGATGAACCTGGTCTCGGTTCGTTTACTCCTGTTCGAAACAGGGATCGGCAATGCAGTGCGTCACATCGCGAAGTTCGGCTTCGGCGAAGCCGCATTACCGCGCAACGGATCGCTCGCGCTCGGCGGGGGCTCCGCCTCACCGCTTGATATGGCACAGGGCTTTGCCGTGTTTGCGAATGGCGGTTATGCCGTCAAGCCGTATGTCATCGACGCGATATTCGGACCGGCGGGCGAGACTTTATATAGGGCCGATCCCGCCGTTGTGTGTGAGCTGTGTGAAGTGGGGCCCGACGAGGACGTCGTCATCGAACTGGATGAAGACGGCAATCCCATAGAGGAGTTTCCGCTCGAGCAGATGGCCGCTGTCGCAGACGAGTACCGGCCCGGTGCCGCGACGGCGCCGCAACTGTTCTCGAAGGTCAATGCCGCGCCGCGGGTCATTTCGCCGCAGAACGCTTTCCTGATCCAGGACCTGATGCGCGATGTCATTCGCCGCGGCACGGGTCGGCGCGCGCTGGTGCTTGGCCGCAATGACCTGTCTGGCAAGACCGGCACGTCCAACGATCAGCGTGACGCGTGGTTTGGTGGCTTTAACAGCGACATCGTCAGCGTCGTATGGGTTGGCTATGACGACGACCTGCCGCTTGGACCCGGCGAAGAAGGCTCCAGGACGGCGCTGCCCATCTGGATCGAATTCATGCGTATCGCCTTGCGTGGGGTACCCGAGAATCAGATGGCGATGCCCGCAGGCATTGTCTCGCTGCGCATCAATCGCGCAACCGGCTGCCCGGCTCGCGCCGGCGAACCCAACTCGACGTTCGAGTTCTTCCGTCAGGGCCAGGTGCCCGAGTGCGACGATGTCCAAGACTTGCCGAACATATTCAATGACGCGGCCGGCGTTGATCCTGCTGAAGACGCGCCGGATGAAGCAGAAGCCGAACCGTTGTTCTGACCCCATGCCGAAAAAACCATCAAACGGTGACGACCGCGCGCGGCAAATGCTGGCTCAAGAAGCTGCGCGCATTATCGTCGACCATGGCATCCGCGACTATCGCGTCGCAAAGATCAAAGCCGCTGAGCGACTCGGATTAACAACGCGTGGATCGCTGCCGCGCAACGCCGAAATTGAGCGCGCTATCAGCGAGCATCTGCAGCTGTTTGGGCGCGAATCACACACTGACTTTTTGCAGTTCATGCGCAAAGTAGCGTTATCCGCAATGGGCCTGCTGTCGTCTTTTACACCGCGCCTGGTCGGCCCTGTACTCAAAGGCACAGCTGATAAGAACTCGGCGGTTAATTTGCACCTGTTTGCCGACCATGCGGAGTCCGTGGCGATGCGGCTTGTGGAACTCGGTTACGCCTACAGGCCATATGAGCGCCGATTCAAGATTAGTCGCGGTCGTGGCGCAACGCCGAACACCTTTGCTGGTTTTAAATTCGATTACGAACACACATCCGTCGAAGCAACCGTGTTTCCTGTCGACGGCATCCGACAGGCGCCGATAAGTCCGATAGACGGCAAACCAATGCAGCGCGCCGACATTAAGGCTGTTTCTGCTTTGCTGGAGCGCGTGGACGGAATGTTTGTCGACGGAAGTAAAGGGCAGCGCAGCTAGCTTCCGTCAAGCGGGATCGAGACATGACGGAACCAAATATTCCGTCCGCAGAGTTCCGGCAAACCAATTAGCGTTTCGCTATTGGCACGTAGTCGCGTTGCGTGGGTCCGGTGTAAAGCTGCCTTGGTCGGCTGATACGTGCAGTCGGATCTGAAATCATTTCTCGCCAGTGTGCCGTCCAGCCCACTGAGCGGCCGATCGCGAACATCACCGTGAACATGGACGTCGGAATCTCAAGTGCGCGGTAAATGATCCCGGAGTAGAAGTCGACATTCGGGTAGAGTTTCTTCTCGATGAAGTAATCGTCGTTAAGCGCCACGTGTTCCAGCTCCCGGGCCAGATCAAACATCGGTGTGTCGCTGCGGCCAAGCTTCTCGAGGACCTTGTGCGCCATGTCGCGAATGATTGTGGCACGCGGATCGAAATTCTTGTAAACGCGATGGCCGAAGCCCATCAAGCGGAACGGGTCGTTCTTGTCCTTGGCTTTGGCAACGAACCTGTGGATCTGGCTGGCATCACCAATCTCTTCGAGCATATTGAGGACGGCCTCGTTCGCACCGCCATGCGCAGGGCCCCAAAGCGCCGAGATCCCGGCCGCAATTGCAGAGTAAGGGTTTGCACCCGAACTGCCGGCCATGCGCACGGTCGACGTAGAGCAGTTTTGTTCGTGGTCGGCGTGCAGGATAAACAGCAGGTCGAGCGCTTCGGCGGCGATCGGGTCGATTTCGTACGGCTCCGCCGGAACTGCAAACAACATGTGCAGGAGGTTTTCGCAGTAATTAAGATCGTTTTGCGGATACATGAACGGTTGGCCAGTATTCAGCTTGTAGGCCGCTGCCGCGATAGTCGGCAATTTCGCCAGGATGCGGTGGGCGAAAATGTCGCGATGCTCAGGATTACTCGCATCCATCTCCTTGTGGTAATACGCAGACATTGAGCCAACCACTGCCGACAGCATCGCCATCGGGTGCGCGTCGTAGCGAAAGCCCTTGAAGAAGTTGAGCATGCCTTCGTTGAGCATGGTGTGCGTGCGAATCGTCTTGTCGAAGGAGCGTAACTGGTCCGCGGTCGGCAGTTCACCGTGCAACAGCAGGTACGAGACCTCCAGAAAACTCGAGTGCTCCGCCAGCTGTTCGACCGGATACCCGCGGTACATGAGGATGCCCTGCTCGCCATCAATATAAGTAATGTCGGACTCGCAGCTGCCCGTCGATACGTAGCCAGGATCGTATGTAAAGACGCCTTGTTCCTTATAGAGCTTGCCGACATCGATGACGTCGGGTCCTACCGTGCCGGATAGTACCGGCAGGTCCGTTTCGGTGCCGCCGGGGCTTATCAGGCGGAATGCATCCTTGGTCATTTTCTTCCCCAAATTGATCTGGTTAGCCGTATGAGCATAGCCGAGCGCCGTCGATGCCGACGGTACTCGTTTCATTGAGGCTAGCAGTCCCGCCGCAAGGCGGACAATCAGGGTCTACCCCTAGTTCATGCCGTACTTTCGACGGAACTTGTCGACACGACCGCCCGTATCGACGATCTTTTGCTTGCCCGTGTAAAAAGGATGACAGGAGGAGCACACCTCGATTAAGAGGTCTTCGCCGAGCGTGGAGCGTGTTGTGAACTCGTTACCGCAACTACAGGTCACCTTGATATCGGCGTAGCTGGGATGAATGTCGGCTTTCATGTCTTGCTCTCCAACAGCACTCGAGAGTGCGAAAAGGGCGCGTAATATATAGCGAAGCAGGCACCGCCGCAAGCCCCCGATTGGCCCCCTGGCTTATCCACAGATCCTGTGGATAAGTCTGTGGAAGAAAATTGAGTGAGTGACCTAAGGTGCGGATTTTCAAGCAGCGTTGCTAATATGACTATTTAATGTCCACTTTCAGAAATCTCGTAAAATCAGTATGTTAGCTGTGCTTTTCGACACTTAGAGTGAATTGGCGTGCCTCTTGTACTGAAAATACAGGCATCGGCGTCGTATTGTGCATAAGGGAACCAGCGGTGCAGGCGGACACGGCGACCTAATTCGGCAGAAATTCAGACTGCAGATCGTTCAAGAAACGCTGTCCGAGGGGCGTCACACGCCAGAAGTTCCCCGGCGCAGAAGCTATCAGGCCTTTTTCGATGGCCGGCTCAATCCGCTCCCTCAATACGTCGACCGCGAGCCCGGTGCGCGCATGGAACAGCCCCTCGTCGAACCCGTTGCTCAGCCGCAGCGCATTCAACATGAACTCGAAAAGCCGCTCCGCCGCCGGTACCGCTCTGAGTTCTGCTGTGCACGTGCCGCGTTCCATGGCCTCCATGTATTGTTTTGGGTTGGCCGGCTTTGCATATCGCCAAACGCCCGTCGTATCCGAATACTTGCCATGCGCCCCGGCGCCGGCCGCAAGGTAATCGCCAAACTGCCAGTAATTCAGATTGTGCACCGACTGCCGGCCCTCGCGAGCGTACGCGGACACTTCATACTGCTCATAACCCAGGGCCGCCAGGCGCCTCTGCCCGCAGCTCTGAATCTCGTAGCTCAAATCGTCATCCGGCAGCCCCGCCGGCGGCCGTGCATAAAAGACCGTATTCGGTTCCAGCGTCAGCTGATACCAGGACAGGTGCTGTGGCTCCAGATCAACCGCCCGCTCGATATCAAGAACTGCAGCAGCGGCAGTTTGTTCGGGCAGGCCGTACATGAGATCGAGATTAATGTTTGTAAAGCCTGCCGCACGCGCCGCGTTCACAGCGCGACCGATGTCATCGGCGCCATGTATGCGGCCGAGTGTTTGCAGCGATGCGGGCGCGAAACTCTGCGCGCCGATCGAAAGCCGATTGACACCTGCTGCGCGATAGCCGGCCGGGTCACCACATTCGACCGTGCCCGGATTGGCTTCCAGCGTAATCTCGACGTCGCTGGCGACAGCGAACTTGCGCTCGACCGCACCGAGCAATCGGGCTACTTGCTCCGGCGTGAACAGGCTCGGCGTGCCGCCACCAAGAAAAATGCTGATCAGCTCACGACCGCCGGCACGGTCGGCTTCGAGTTGTAAATCGGTAAGCAGGGCGTCGACGTAGCGGTCGCGCGGTGCGTCGTTGCCAGCTGCGTGGGAATTGAAATCGCAGTACGGACACTTGCGGACGCACCACGGCAGATGCACATACAATGACAAGGGCGGCTGCATGCGGTGTTCGCGCCCTAGCGGGAATGCAGTTCGCGGAGCCTGTGCGCCAGTTCGCGCAAGGCTTTGCCGCGGTGGCTGCGGGCGTTTTTTTGCTCCGAGCTAAGCTCCGCGGAAGCGCAGCCAATCTCGGGATCGAAAAAAACCGGATCGTAACCGAAACCGCCATCTCCGCGGCGCTTGCGCAGTATCCGCCCGCGCCATTCAGCGGCTGCGATGATTGGCTCGGATCCTTCCGCCGTCACATAACAAGCGACACAATGAAATGCGGCACCACGTTCTTCGTCGGGCACGCCATTCAATTCCGCCAGCAGTTTGTCGATGTTCTGCTCGTCGTCCCCATCGGGACCCGAGTAGCGCGCAGAATAAACGCCCGGACGTCCATCCAGCGCGTCGACCGCAAGTCCCGAGTCATCGGCGATCGCGGCGAAGCCTGTCGCGGCGGCCGCGTGTCTGGCTTTGATTAAGGCGTTCTCAACAAAGGTGTCGCCGGTCTCGTCGGCGTCGGTAACGCCGAACTCCGATTGCGCCACAACTTCGATGTCGAGATCGCCGAGTATTGCTGCAATCTCTCGCAGTTTCCCCGCGTTACTGCTGGCCATTACGACCTTGTCTGGCAGTTTCCTCAAACCCGGCTTACCGTCCCAGGACTACGTCCTGCGCTGCGATGATTTCGACGACGCCCTTTCTCGCCAACTCGAGCATCGCCACGAATTCTTCGCTGCTGAAGGCATGTCCTTCAGCGGTTCCCTGCACCTCGATAAAGTTGCCCGCTTCGTTCATGACAATGTTCATATCGGTTTCTGCTTCCGAGTCTTCATCGTAGTCCAGGTCGAGTACCGGCGTTCCCGCGTAGATGCCGACAGATACCGCGGCCACCTGGCCGTACAGAGGGTTCTTGGGCAGCTTCCGGTTCGCGGTCAACCGTTGCACCGCGAGAGCGAGCGCGACATACGCCCCGCTGATTGCCGCCGTGCGCGTCCCACCGTCGGCCTGAATCACGTCGCAGTCGAGCGTCACCGTGCGCTCGCCCAGCGCCTCGAGGTCGGTTATCGCACGCAGCGACCTGCCGATAAGCCGCTGAATCTCAAGCGTCCGGCCACTCTGTTTGCCCCGCGCCGCTTCTCGCAGAGAGCGGGTATGCGTGGACCTTGGCAGCATGCCGTATTCGCCGGTTACCCAGCCTTGGCCGTTGCCCCGCATCCACGGTGGCACCTTGTTTTCAACGCTTGCCGTACACACAACGCTCGTGCCGCCGAATTGCGTCAGAACGCTGCCCTCCGCGTGGCGGGTATAGTCCGGCGTGAAGCGCACTGGCCTCAATTCGTCGGCGTTGCGGCCGCTTGGGCGCATGGGCATTTCTCCATTTTTTTGGGGTCAGTACCCTTTTGGCCTGCGAGGCCCTGATCCCGATTGTCGTTCGATTCGGCGCTTACGCGCCAAACCACCTGAGCGCCGTGCCAGTCGTATTGTCGCTGTAGGGTGCGTTTGCATTTATAGCCTGAATGCTGAGCTTTTTGAGATTGTTTACCAGATTATTGTCGCCAGCTGCGCCGATCTGTGCCACGTCATCGTCGGCCAGCCCCGACCACAAGCCGTCGGAGCAAGCAAGCAGCACATCGCCGGACCGCAAGTCCCGCTTGCCTGTAATGCTCATGTCGGGTACCGGCGCGTCGCCGCCTATACAGCATTCGACAAAGTTGCGCATCGGATGATCGAGCGCCTCTTCTTCTGTTATGGCCCCTTCCTGTATCAACACTTCTACATGGCTGTGGTCGCGCGAGCGCGCCAGCACGCGACCATCGCGTACCTGGTAAATGCGGCTGTCGCCTATATGTGCCCAGAACGAACCATGCTCCTGCACCAGACAAATGGCGCAGGTTGCGCGTGGCCGAAAATCGACTGCGAGATCCCGGCCAAGGCCTACGACCTCGTCGTGAGCCCGTGCCAACGCCATATAGAGAAACCCCTGCGGATCGAACACCGGCAGCGTTGTTTCCATGAACAGGTCCTGCACGACCTTAAGCCCGGTTTCAGCGGCCCGCGCGCCATCGGAATGGCCACCCATGCCGTCGAATACCAGCATCAGCGCTGCGTCCTCGGACACGACGATCGCGGCACGATCCTGATTATCGGAGCGATCACCTAATGCAGATACTTTGGCGTACTCGATTTGCACAGCGGTTGCGGGCGTCGGTCACTTAATTAACAATGAATCGATGTTACACAGTATGACAGGCTTTGCACGGCAGTCCGTCGAAACCGGGACTGGGATACTGACGTGGGAACTTCGGGCCGTCAATCACCGCTACCTTGATGTGCAGTTTCGGCTGCCCGAGGATTTGCGGCCGAACGAACAGGCCTTCAAACAACAGGTCTCGGCCGTACTCAAGCGTGGCAAAGTTGAGTGTGCCCTGCATCTGCGACGCGAATTCGACCAACAGCCCGAGATGAAGCTTAACGCCGATCTTGTTGAATTGATCGGTACGCGGGTCACGGAAATTTCCAAAATGCTGCCGGGTGCCGCAGCACCCAGTGCTATCGACATACTGCGTTGGCCCGGGGTCATCGCAGAGTCCGCGATCGATACCGAGCCGCTGGCTGAAGAGGCCGCTGCATTACTGCAACAAGCTTTGCAGGAGATGACTGCGATGCGTGCGAGTGAAGGCGCGCGAATCGCTGCCATGCTCGAGTCACGCTGCAGCGACATAGATGCACTGTCGGTCTCGATACGCAAACGCATGCCTGAAGTTTTGGCAGCCGCGCATGCGAAACAACGCGATCGTCTCGATCGTCTCGATGTGGAAGCCGACCCGGCGCGTCTCGAAGTCGAGCTTGCTTTGATCGCGCAAAAGCTCGACGTTGATGAAGAGCTCGACAGACTGGACAGTCACCTTGTCGAGATTCGACAGGTTTTGGCAAGCACCGAACCGGTCGGTCGCCGTCTCGACTTCCTGATGCAGGAACTGAATCGCGAGGCGAACACGCTCGGGTCTAAATCCGGAGACGCCACCACGACAAAGGCTGCCGTGGAGCTAAAGGTTCTAATAGAGCAAATGCGCGAACAAATCCAAAACGTCGAGTAGAGCTTCTCATGAACGACGTCGAGGCCAAATTGTTCGTCATTGCCGCCCCCTCAGGCGCCGGCAAGACAACTCTCGTCAAGGCGCTCGTGACACGTAACCCCGAACTGCGTTTTTCAATTTCCTATACGACGCGGCCCAAACGGCGCAACGAGGCTGACGGCGTCGACTACCTGTTCGTGAACAAGGACGAGTTCGAAGCGCTTCGAGACGAAGGCGCATTACTCGAGTTTGCCGAGGTCTTCGACAATCATTACGGCACGAGTCGATCTCAGGTTGAGAAGCATCTCGAAAACGGCCATCACGTCATATTGGAAATCGACTGGCAGGGCGCTCGGCAGGTCCGTGCGTCGATGCCGGAATGCGTTACGATTTTCATATTGCCACCGTCGCACAAGGAGCTCGTGCGGCGGTTACGACGCCGACGAACCGACAGCAGGAAAGTCATCGCCCGGCGGCTGCGCGATGCTGTTAGCGACATGTCCCGCTGGGAGGAGTTCGATTACGTTGTCATCAACGACGACCTCGATGCGGCGGTTGCCGACCTCGAGTCTGTGCTCGCGGGACACGGAGAGGCTCACAGCACCGCACATCCGGCGCTTCGTGCCACGATTGCTGACATCGTATCCTAAATAACTTTTTGGAATAAGTGCTGTACAGCGACCACAACGCCGCTCTATTGTGCTCTTCGCTGTCTCACAACCAGACAGTAACCGGCACTTCAAACCCGAGGAAAAAACATGGCCAGAATCACCGTTGAGGATTGCCTCGAAAACATCGAAAACATCTTCGAGATGGTGCTCGTTGCCGCTAAACGTGCCCGCCGGCTGGCACACGGCTCCGATGCCATGGTCGAACTCGAGAACGACAAGCCGACCGTGATTGCTCTTCGGGAAATCGCGCTGGGACATGTCACACCAGCCATCCTCGAAGAAATCGAACCGCCCCCGGCGGACGACTTCATGCAGCCGGACATTGTGGACGAAATCCTGCCTGTGCGCGGTATCTCGATCGGCGACTAAAACTGCGCTCCATTGCACCTGACATTCCGCGTAACGCGGGTATGATCAGGGGATGGATTATGCTGCAACCCTGCTAGCCAAATTGCCAGGCGCTTCGCGGCGCAACTATGGCATGCGGCAGCTTGTCGAAACGCTGGAGTCGTATCTGCCGCCGGACCAGATCCGGACGGTAATGCGGGCCTACGAGTTCGGGGCGACAGCTCACGACGGCCAGAAACGCCAGTCAGGCGAGCCCTACATTTCGCACCCTGTCGCCGTAGCGCAGGAACTCGCCGACATGCATCTCGACGCACAGGCCATTGCCGCTGCGATTCTGCACGACGTCGTCGAAGACACCGAGGCGTCGATCAAAGACATTGAAGCCGAGTTCGGCGCCGAGGTAGCGGCGCTCGTCGACGGCGTCAGCAAACTCGATCAGATTCAGTTCCGCAGTCGTGCCGAAGCGCAGGCCGAAAGTTTCCGCAAAATGATGTTGGCGATGATCGAGGACATTCGCGTCATTCTCGTCAAACTTGCGGACCGGCTGCACAACATGCAAACGCTCGATGCGATGCCGGCCAAAAAGAAGGCGCGCATTGCCAGAGAGACTCTCGACATCTATGCACCGATAGCCAATCGCCTTGGCATCAATCGCTTCAAAGTCGAGCTCGAGGATTTGGGTTTTCGCCATCTCTACCCGCTGCGCTACCGGGTTCTCGACAAAGCACTACGCCGCAGTAAGGGCAACCAGCGACAAATAGTCAAGAAAATTTCGGAGGAGTTCGAAAAAACCCTGGCCGCCGAAGGTATCGATGCTGACGTCATCGGGCGAGAAAAGCACCTCTTTAGTGTGTACCGAAAGATGCTGGAAAAAAAACGTCTGTTGAGCGACGTCGTCGACGTTTACGGCTTTCGTATCATCGTCGATGACGTCAACGATTGCTACAAAGTGTTGGGGCTTGTACACGGCCTGTACAAACCAATGCCGGGTCGGTTTAAGGATTACATTGCCATCCCGCGCATCAATGGTTACCAGTCATTGCACACGACTTTGTTTGGCCCAAAGGGCCAGCCACTGGAGGTACAGATTCGTACGCGCCACATGGACCGCGTCGCCGAATCGGGCGTTGCATCGCACTGGCAATACAAAGCAGAGGAAAAGACCGACGCGACGCCGCAGCGACGGGCCCGCGACTGGCTGGCCAATCTCGCCGAGCTGCAGCGTTCGGGCACGTCGGAAGAATTTCTCGAGAGCGTCAAGGTCGATCTGTTCCCCGACAAGATCTATGTGTTTACGCCCAAGGGCGACATCAAGCCGATGCCCAAAGGATCGACAACGATCGACTTCGCGTATGCCGTCCACACCGACATAGGCAATCGGTGTGTTGCCGCCAAGATCGACCGTCGTCTGGTGCCGCTCAGAACAGAGTTGCAGAACGGCCAGACCGTCGAAATCATCACGGCTCGTGGCGCGAGGCCCAATCCGAACTGGTTGGCATTTGTGCGCACCGCCAAAGCACGGACCGCGATTCGCAACCATATGAAGACTATGCGTTCGAGCGAATCTGTCGACCTTGGGAAGAGACTGCTGGACCGATCGCTCAAGGACCTCGACTCTTCGCTACGCAAAGTCGGCAAAGTACGAATGAAAGCCGCGATCGATGAGCTCGATCTCAACACGAACGAGGATCTGTTTGAACAAATAGGCCTTGGCGAGCGCCTTGCACCTTTGACCGCACGCTTGCTGCTCGGCGAGAACCAAAAGGGCGAGTCGGATGCCGACACCGCGAGTCTCGTGATCGCCGGCACCGAAGGCATGGTCGTTAGTTACGCTCGGTGTTGCCACCCGATACCGGGCGACAATGTCATGGGGTATCTGAGCTCGGGGCGCGGCGTCGTCATTCATCGCAACAAATGCGGCAATCTCAGCGTCTTCCGCAAGCAGCCGGAAAAATGGATAGCCGTGAGCTGGGAAAAAGAAATAGATCGGGAGTTCTCGAGTCAGATTCATGTCGACACGCAGAACAAGCCGGGCGTGCTCGCCGAAATTGCCGCGACTATCGCAGACAGTGGCTCCAATATTGAGCAGGTCAGCGTACTCGGCCGTCATGAGGACTGCTCGGTCCTGTCGTTCCTGTTGCAGGTCAAAAATCGACAACACCTTGCGCAGATTCTGCGCAGCGTTCGTAAGATGCCCAACGTCATTCGCGTGGTTCGCGACTGCGCGTGACCCGCTCAGGTGTCTAAACAAAAACAATCCTGGAAATATAATGAGTAAGCAAGCAATTCACAGCGACAACGCACCTGCCGCTATCGGCACGTACTCGCAAGCTGTCCGTGCTGGTGCCCTGGTGTTTCTGTCCGGCCAGATTCCTCTCGATCCCGCAACCATGGAAATTGTCGACGGCGACTTCGAGGCCCGCGCGCGTCAGGTATTCGACAATCTTGCGGCGGTTGCGCAAGCCGCCGGCGGTGACCTCAATCAGGTTGTGAAGTTGACTGTCTATCTGACGGATCTCGCGAATTTCGCAACCGTTAACGCCGTTATGGAAGACTACTTCGAACAACCATTCCCCGCCCGCGCGGCTGTTGGTGTTGCCTCTTTGCCGAAGGGAGCCGACGTCGAGGCAGATGCCGTCATCGCCCTGTAACCTCGCATCGCCACTGACGGTCCTAAACGGCGTCGGTGCGGCGCTGGCGAAGAAACTCGAGCGTCTGGGTCTGTTCCGCGTTGAGGATTTGTTGTTCCTGCTACCGCTGCGCTACGAGGATCGAACTCAGCTCGTAAGAATCGGGGCACTTACGGCGGGCTCACGATGCCTTGTCAGCGGTGAGGTAATGCTGGCAGAGACCGTCTATCGCGGCCGGCGTAATCTTCTCGTGCGGATCGGTGATGGCAGTGGGCAAATCACGCTGCGCTTTTTTCACTTTTCACGACAACAGCAGGCACAGTTTCAGCCCGGCGTGAATCTCACCTGTTTTGGTGAGGTTCGAAAAGGCCCGGCCGGGTTCGAAATGATTCACCCCGAATACCGCTTGCTGCGGCAAGGGCAGGATGCGGCGATCAACGAGACGTTGACGCCGATTTACCCGGCAACGGAGGGTGTGCAGCAAGGCCGGCTGCGAAACCTGACGGATCAGGCCCTTCGCATCATGCATAACTACCCGCCAGAAGAACTGCTGCCGCCGGAGGTTCGGGATCAACTTTATCTCCCCGCTCTGGCCGAGGCCGTTGCCTATTTGCACCGGCCACCACCCGATGCGGATATCGAACGCATCCTGGAGGGCAGACATCCCTGTCAACAGCGCCTCGCATTCGAGGAATTGCTTGCCCACTACATGAGTTTGCGCAGCCTGCGTCTGCTTGCTCAAAGCGAAAGCGCCTCTGCACTGACTGGCGGACAAAATGAGGTCGACAAATTTTTACGGGAGCTGCCGTTCACGCTGACCGTGGCACAACAGCGAGTCGTCCGTGAAATACTTACAGACCTGAGCAAGCCGCATCCGATGATGCGGCTGATTCAGGGCGATGTCGGATCCGGCAAGACGGTTGTTGCCGCAATCGCTTGCCTCAAGGCGATCGCTTGCGGCGTTCAGGCGGCCATCATGGCGCCGACCGAATTATTGGCCGAGCAGCATTGGCGTAGCTTCAGCGCCTGGTTTCGTCCGCTCGGGATCGAGCCCGCCTGGCTCAGCGGCAGTCAGCGTGCAGCCCCGCGGCGCGAGGCGCTCGATGCAATCGCTGACGGTCGCGCGAAGCTCGTCGTCGGCACGCATGCGCTATTTCAGGAGGGCGTGCAATTTCATGATCTCGCGCTTGTGGTGATCGATGAGCAACACCGTTTCGGTGTGCACCAGCGCGTAGCGCTGCGCGAGAAAGGTGTCTCCGAGGGCGGGTACCCGCATCAACTCGTCATGACAGCCACGCCGATTCCGCGCACACTCGCGATGGCTGCGTACGCCGACCTGGACACATCAGTAATCGACGAGCTTCCGCCCGGCCGCTATCCGGTGTCGACAATTGCCGTGCCGGAGACGCGTCGCGACGAAATTGTTGCCCGCGTACGAACGGCCTGCCAGTCCGGACAGCAGGCATACTGGGTGTGTCCGCTGATAGAAGAATCGGACGTGCTCGACTTTGAGGCGGCTATAGCCAGCCACGCGATGTTGACAGAAGCACTGCCCGAACTCCGCATCGGTCTCGTGCACGGCCGCATGCGTCCAAGCGAGAAAGAACGCGGCATGCAGGCCTTCAAGGACGGCCTGATTCAGTTGCTCGTCGCAACAACCGTTATCGAGGTCGGCGTTGATGTGCCCAATGCGAGCCTGATGATCATAGAAAATGCCGAGCGCATGGGCCTGTCACAACTCCACCAGCTGCGTGGTCGGGTGGGCCGCGGCACGACGCAAAGCCACTGCGTATTGCTCTACAAGCCGCCTCTTGGCCAGCTTGCGCGAAACCGGCTCGCCGTGCTGCGTGATACGAACGATGGCTTTGTCGTCGCGCAACGTGACCTTGAACTACGCGGGCCGGGCGAGTTGCTTGGTACGCGCCAGACCGGCTTGCCGGATTACCGAATCGCTAACCTGGTTCGTGACGCCGAATTGATGCCGCAAGTACAGATTGCGGCCGAGACCATCAATCGCTCCGCGCCAAACTGTGCCGCAGCGATCGTGCGGCGCTGGCTCGGCGATGCGGGCCGCTACGGAAAGGTATAGATTCGATGACGATCTGCTTATTTCCACCGCGCCACTTGCAGCCGAAAAAAGTAAACTGTCAGCGACCATGAAGAACGTGATTTCCCCAGCGCTCAAGCGGAACGTCGTTACGCAGCTTCGCAACTACGGCAAGCTGATGCGCGTCGACAAGCCGATCGGTATCTGGCTACTGTTGTGGCCCACGCTGTGGGCCCTGTGGCTGGCGGGGGAGGGTCATCCGGACCCTGGCCTGTTCGTCATATTCCTGCTCGGTGTTTTCATTATGCGCTCGGCCGGTTGCGTGCTGAACGATTATGTCGATCGCAAAATTGACCCCTATGTTGAACGAACGCGAGCCCGTCCGATTGCTTCGGGCGCGGTAGCACCCAATGAGGCGCTGGTACTGTTTGTTGCGCTTGCACTGATCGCGATAGGTCTGGCGACAATGCTTAATCAGCCGGCACGTATGTTGGCGCTCGTTGGCGCCATTCTTGCGGTCACATATCCGTTTATCAAACGCTACATATCGATTCCGCAATTCGTGCTGGGACTGGCATTTGGTTGGGCGGTACCTATGGCGTTCGCGGCACAAACCGGTGAAACGGCTCAGCTGGCCTGGCTGGTATTTGCTGCGGCAGTGATCTGGGCAATTATCTACGACACCTTTTACGCGATGGTAGATCGCGAGGACGATCGTAAGATTGGCGTGAAATCCACCGCACTGCTATTTGGTGAAGTTGATCTATTTGTAATTGCCGGAATGCAGATCGCGATGCTCGCGGCTTTGGTCTTCATCGGTACGCGCGCCGGGCTCGGCTTCTGGTATTTTTCGTCGGTCGCCGCCGCCGCTTGCCTGATGGCGTATCACCTGTGGCTTGCGCGCGATCGCCAGCCTGCGGGTTGCTTTGCGGCTTTCTTGCAAAATCACTATATCGGTCTCGTGATTTTCGGCGGCATCGTCCTGCACTTCACGTTCAATCCGGCTACGCCCTAGCAATCGCGAGCACGCTGACTTTCTCTACGCCGGACTGCAGCAGTACATTTGCCAGTTCCCCGCAGGTTTCACCCGTCGTGATGACATCGTCGACTATCAATACGTGACGGGCCCGAACCTGTCCGCGCACCGAGAACGCGGACTGCAGATTATGCCGCCGGCTTCGGGCAGCCAGACCGGACTGGTAAGGCGTCGCCCGGCAGCGAACAACGTTTTTGACCAGAGCAATACCGGTCTGTCTGTGGATCGGCATGCATAGCTCTGCCGCCTGGTTGAATCCGCGTAGTGCCTGCCTGCGCCAGTGCAGCGGAACCGGCAGTAGCGCGTCTATCCCGACCGGCAGCTCTTGCATCGACACGGTCAGCGTATGGGCAAACGCCGGCACATAAAAGAGCTTGCGACGGAACTTCATCGCCTTGATGGCCGCATCGACCGGGAACTCGTAATGCAGTGCGGCGGCGGCGGCGTCGAACGGCGGCGGATTCAGTTGACAGCTGGCACAGCAAACGCCGGCTGGCAAATCCGTGGCGACCGGGTTCGCACACCGGCGGCAGGCGTTCCCGACCCATGGCAGATCGGCATAACAAGGCGCGCAAATCGGTACATCCCCCAGCCGGCGTCTCGTCCCGCAGAACACGCAGGCATTCGGCAGCACAGCCTGCCGCAGGCCACGGCCGAGCCAGGCTATTGCCGACGCCGCTTTCGCTGTCACGGGCGACCAGTTCACATGCACAGTCTGCAGCGGCCCGAACGAGTTACGCGAGAACACAATCGGCGTGATTTGTCGACAAAGCGTGGTAACGTACGGCAACGAATGTCCGGTGAAATCATGAACACTACGGACGAAAATTCGCCGCTGAACAGCAAAGACGTGCAGCGACGATTCGATCGTGCCGCGTCTCGTTTCGACTCGG
>Ga0224497_10000351_pt1 | contig 33297 bp, 28 predicted proteins | sample SF_Jul11_sed_USG_4_FD_167970 | JGI IMG/M metagenome (GOLD analysis project Ga0224497, IMG submission 167970) | Sediment microbial communities from San Francisco Bay, California, United States - SF_Jul11_sed_USGS_13 | ecosystem: Environmental > Aquatic > Marine > Sediment | place: USA...
TGGGCAACCATGTCGTTGTGGGTGCGGGGGCTAAAGTTTTGGGTGGCATAAGTATTGGCGATAACGTGAAGATCGGGGCCAATGCGGTCGTGCTTCGGTCAGTCCCACCGAACTCTACGGTAGTGGGAAATCCCGGACGCATCGTCAAATACGATGGTGAGCGTCTTCCGGAAGCCACCATGGACCACACGAATATTCCGGATCCCATTGCCGAACGGTTTGAAGCAATGGAGCAAGAGCTGATTGCGCTTCGGAAAAAAGTTGAAGAGACAAAATAGTTTCTCAAATTTTGAAAGAAGAGTGATTCTCGATATTGTCTTAACTGACGGCCTCTTTTACACTAAAGATCCATCATTCACAGAGATATTGGGGATTAAAACTTAATACGTTTTTCTTGGAAGGAGTAGCAGATATGACACCTCGTGTGACGAAAATTTTGCGAAACTATGATGGGAACTCTCCAGGGGTCTTAATGAATCTGGCGCGGTTGTTGATGAGTGGCCGGTTAGCGGGAACGGGGCGTTTAGTCATCCTTCCGGTGGATCAGGGTTTTGAACATGGACCGGCTCGATCCTTTGCACCAAACCCATCAGGCTATGACCCACGTTATCATTTTCAATTAGGCATTGAAGCAGGGTGTAATGCCTACGCCGCCCCGCTAGGGTTTTTAGAGGCCGGAGCCGCCGAGTTTGCAGGCCAAATACCACTGATTTTAAAGCTGAATAATAACGATTCCTTGCATGCAACCAAAAATCCCAATTCGGCTATTACGGGGAGTGTGCGTGATGCCTTGCGACTGGGGTGTTGTGCTGTCGGATACACCATTTATCCGGGGTCAGCCCATAGCCAAGAGATGTACCAACATTTGCGGGAGATTGCAGAAGAAGCGAAATCTTATGGTTTAGCCGTTGTGGTGTGGTCTTACCCACGTGGGGAAGGATTGAGCAAGGAAGGGGAAACGGCGATAGATGTCGCGGCCTATGCGGCGCAAATTGCTGCACAACTCGGAGCACATATTATTAAAGTGAAAGTTCCGACCGCCCATTTAGAACAAGCCGCTGCCAAGAAGGTCTACGAAGAAGAGAAAATTCCAATTAGCACCGCAGTCGATCGTATCCGTCATGTAGTCCAAAGCGCCTTTGATGGACGTCGTATTGTCATTTTTTCCGGTGGAGCCAAGGGGGAAGATCAAAAGATTTTCGACGAAGCGCGCGCAATTCGTGATGGAGGTGGCTTTGGATCCATCATTGGCCGAAATTCATTCCAACGCAAAAAACCGGAAGCATTGGCGTTCCTCTCAACCGTTATGAAAATCTATTCGGGAGAGCTCAAGTAATTCCTCTTGCTACGGTATTGGTTGGCCTTACTTTAGCATTTCGACTAAAACTCTCCCTAGTTTTTGTTCTTCAACTAGGGATATAAGCCGCGGCATTGGTGAGCCTTGGCCACTTCCTCAATCCCTGCAATCAATGCGGCGATTCTCATCGAAATCTTTCTGTCCTCTGCTTGTTGAAGAATGCGATGGAAGGCTTTCGTAATAATGGTTTGCAGTCGACTGTGGATATGGGATTCTTCCCATGAAAATCGTTGCGCATCCTGGGCCCATTCAAAATACGACACAATGACCCCTCCTGCATTGGCCACAATGTCTGGGATAACCACAATGCCGCGATCATGCAGGATGGCATCAGCTTCAAGGGTCGTGGGCCCATTGGCTGCTTCAATAAGGAATTGGCATTGGATCTTCGAGGCATTGGATTTGGTAATTTGTTCGGCTAAGGCGGCGGGAATGAGTACGCGGCATGGTAACGTTAAGAGATCTTCATGGAGAATAGGTTCACCGAATTGTGTTAAGGAGGGCAGCGGGGATTTCAATCTTTTTCGTTCATTGAAGATACCAGGAATGTCTAATCCCTTTGGATTACAAAGCCCTCCAAATCGATCACTAACGGCAATAATTTTGGCCCCTTCTTCGTATAAAATTCGAGCCGCATGAGAGCCGACATTGCCAAATCCCTGAATAACCACAGTGGTGTCGGTGATGTCATGGTGGAAATGCTTGAGGACTTCTATCGTGATGTCCACAACGCCACGCCCTGTGGCTTCTTCTCGGCCCAAGCTTCCTCCAATCGAGAGGGGCTTTCCGGTGACGATATCCCGAACTGAAAATCCTACCTGTTGGCTATAGGTATCCATGACCCAAGCCATGATTTGTGCGTTGGTGCCCACATCCGGTGCCGGAATATCTTTATCTGGTCCAAGGAATGGAAAAATTTCGGCGATATAGCGCCTGGTGAGGCGCTCTAATTCCCCGGAGGAAAGCAGAGTTGGGTTGACGGCTACTCCGCCCTTAGCTCCCCCAAATGGCAATCCGGCCAAAGCGGTTTTCCAGGTCATCCACATCGCTAAGGCACTTACCTCACCCAAGGTCACATCGGGATGGTAACGAATGCCCCCTTTCGTTGGGCCGCGGGAGAGGTCATGTTGAACGCGATACCCTCGAAAGACTTCCACCCGGCCATCATCCATTCGGACGGGAATGCTGACAGCCAGGGCTCGTTGCGGGGACTTTAAGCGTTCAAGAAGATTGGGGTCGAGGGCCATTAGATTGACGGCTTGGTCAAACTGTGCCACTGCCAATCGGAAAGTAGGATGGTCGAGTTCAGGTGGAATGGCTGGCGTCATTTGTTTGCTCTTTTCAGGTAAGAAACACGATGATAGTTAATTCCAGTTTATCAAAATTATCTGCAAAAAGATGTGGGCTGGTTGTGCAGGCCAGTATAGCTGGAGCGCGAGTTTAATAGAGAACTTTCACGAGATAGAGCCCATGAGGCGGGGCGGTACGTCCTCCAGTACGCCGATCTTTGGACTCAAATAAATCCGGCATGTTAGAGGGATGTCGCTTGTGTTGCCCAACTTCCACTAATGTCCCTACGATGGCGCGTACCATTTGTTTGAGGAAACGATCTCCTTCAATTCGAATGATTAAGAAGGGGGATTCATGACGAAGAGAAAGATGCGTTAGAGTGCACACGGGGTTTATTGTTTGTGAGCGCTGTCCACGGAATGAGGTGAAATCATGGGTGCCTACAAAATAGGACATGGCCTCTCGCATGGCATCTATATCTAGAGGATACCGGTAATGCCAGGCTCGATGACGATTTAATGCTGGGCGAGTGGCTTGTTGAATAATTCGGTATTCATATACTTTTCCCTTGGCACTGAACCGGGCGTGAAACGTATCTGGAACCTGTTCGCTGGAGATGACCGCAATATCTTTGGGGAGGTAACTATTGAGGGCCGAAGCCCATTGGGTGTCGGCGAGGGTTTTATCGGATTGAAAGCTCACGACTTGGCCGAATGCATGAACTCCGGAATCAGTCCGTCCTGCTCCCACCACAGGCGTGGGTTGCTGCGTTATCATAAAAAGTGCGTCCTCTAAAACAGCCTGAATTGTGGGGTGTTTGGGTTGCCGTTGCCAGCCTGCATAGGCAGTGCCATCGTATTCAATCGTGAGTTTGATCGTTGGCATTTTTTTTAGAAATAGATTGAGGGAAGTAATCAATTGTGAATAAATTGAAAATTGTGAAAGGATGTTACAGAACGCGATGCTGGAATAAAAGGTGGGTCCTGAACAGCGCGAGGGGTGAGTGGAAGTGACTAACTATCGCGAGGCGGTTTGTAATGGCGTGATATACGATTTGATGCCTTCAAAGATTCCTTGAGCCATGCGTTTTTGGTAGGTGGAACTTTTAAGGAGTTTTTCTTCGGTTGGGTTGGAGATGAAGGCAATTTCAGCCAGAATGGCAGGCATGGTTGTCATTCGAAGAACAAAGAACGGAGCGGTTTTAACACCATGATCTTTGATCTTATAAAAAGGCTTGAGGTATTTTACGAGGGCTTTTTTCGTAGTCCAGGCAAATTCCTGCGAATCTTCAATTTTTTTGTCATGGAGCTTGTCGGCAAGAATAAATTGCCACGCTGGGCCATTATCTTCAAGCGGGGTCCCGTTTTCTCGTGCCGCGACTTCTAGCGCTCGTGGATCACTGGCCTCCCCGAAATGATAGAGTTCAAGTCCCTTTATAGTTGTTTTGGGATGAGAATTAATGTGGATAGATATAAAAATATCAGCTTTGTGGTCATTAGCAAATGTCGCGCGATCTTCTAATTTGATAAATACGTCGGATTCACGGGTCATGAAAACTTTGGCATTCGTTTCTTTTTTCAGTAAATTTTTTAGATAGTTGGAAATTTTCAAGACGATATCTTTTTCTCTTGTCCCTTTTCGCCCCAACGCCCCAGGGTCTTTCCCTCCATGCCCAGGGTCGAGCACGATGACCATGTCTTTTTTTGTGACTGATGCCAAGGGAGGCGCCACAATGACTGGAGGTGGAGGTGTGGTCTTTTTGAGTGGAGGTTGGGCTGATGGTTCAGAGCCTTTCACAAGTGTCCGCTTTTGTGATGGTGCAGGATAAAGGTCTAGCACGATGCGGGGAGGCTTCTGAAGTACATACCATTTATATCGCTTCCATGGCTTGGTTGGAACCGAGAGAATAAGGGTCCCTTTGGCCGTCCTGAAAATAGACAGTTCGATGGGGAAAGTTGTGGTGGTGGTTTTGGCTAACGCCTTTTTTAGAATTCGGGTATTGGGAAGCTCGAGTTGAAACTTTGTCTCGGTTCGTCGATCTGCCGATGCTGGTTGGGCGTCTCGATCTAAGTCCAGGACAAGGCGGGTATATTTTTTATGCTGATGAGCTCGAATATTACGGATAGATGTAGAAGACGGACGCTTTGCCGCCAATGATAGGTACGGGGTTGTTTCCCACATCAATGGGAGTCCACCCCCGACGTTTCCGCTAAAACTGGCTTGCGGAAACGTGAGAAGAATCAGAAGTAGGAAAAAGAAAAAGAAGGCGTTTCGATAGACTGGCATACAAAATAAAGGTGTTTCTATATTTTTTCGCAGATGATTCCCTTCTTGTCAAGCAAAGACCAATTAGATTTTGCGAAATTTGAAGGGTACACTGAACATTCAATCTGGGTTTTCAGCAGGGACAAAAGGCAAGGGACGTGATACCCAAACATCTTATCATTGATGGATATAATTTGCTGGGAGCAATGGGGCTTCCACCACAGAAAGTCGTCGCACAGGGGGAGGTGCATCGTGACCAATTTGTGGAACGTCTTGGTGTGTATGGGCAAAGTATTCACTGTCCTATAACCGTGATCTTTGATGCTTGGCGGCAACACGGAGGCATGCGACAAACGACTCATCAAACCGGAGTGACAGTCATGTACTCGGGTGAAGGAGAACGAGCCGACCAAGTTATTCAACAACTAATTCGGCAGTATGGGAAGGAAACCGCTGTCGTGTCATCTGACCTTGAAGTCACCAGTGTGGCACAGGCTTATGGAGCCTTTGTGATTCGTTCGCAGGAATTTCTGACACGTTTGGAAAAAGGGCGTTATTCGCGACCGAGTACTCCTTCTATAAGGGGATATCTTGAGGCCAAAGATGATGGAGAAGATGGGATGATCAGGCAAAAGGATAAAAAAGGCAATCCCCGAAAATTGCCTAAAAAACTTCGACAACGCAATCGGATTATGAAGAGATTTTGAAGAGGCGTTTGGCGTTATTCGTGGTCAATTCTGAAACTTGTGCTAATCGAGTCTCCGAGTCTGCATATTTTAATTCGGCTATTTGTTCCGCCACATATTTGACATAAGCCGATTCGTTACGTTTTCCTCGATACGGGACAGGGGTGAGGTAGGGTGCGTCGGTTTCAATGAGGATTCGATCATCCGGAACTGTGCGGATCACATCTCGCAGTAGTGTTGCGTTACGAAACGTAATAATTCCGGAAAACGAGAGATAGAAGCCTAAATCCAACGCTTCTTTGGCAAGCCATGGGTCTCCTGAAAAACAGTGAAAAACGCCTCCCACCGACTCAGCCTGTTCTTCCCGGAGAATGCTCATCGTATCTTCCTGGGCTTCCCGCGTGTGGATGACCAGAGGAAGGTTCAGGGATTTGGCTAACTTGATTTGTTCACGAAATTGTTGGCGCTGCGTTTCTCGAGGGGAGTGATCATAATGATAGTCCAACCCGATTTCCCCAAAGGCGACCACCTTGGCCTGTTGGGCCAGTTGGCGGAGTTCTTCATACCAATGTGGTTCAATTCGTTTCACCTCATGAGGATGAACGCCAACGGTGGCATACACGTTCGGACGTTCAGTTGCTAGCTTGACCGCTGAGGTGCTGGTTGACAGGTCACAGCCGATGGTAATGAATGCTCCAACCCCCGCTTCTTCCGCACGCTGAAAGACAGCTTCCCGATCCGAGTCATAGCGTAAATCATCCAAATGCACGTGAGTATCAATCAACATAAGAAAACTCCTTAGATCACCAGTTTGGCATGGTAGCATATCAAAAGCATTGTTGCAGACCTGAGGGGTCGTTTCGGTATGAGTTGACTGGTTTTGTAATATCGGAAATATTTGGGAACTTGGGGATCATTCTTGTCACGAAAAGAAGAATGAGGCTGGTCTAGTCCTCTTCTCGGCCATTCCCGCATGTCGTTGGCGGGAATCTATCCTGGTTCATTTTTCTCTTTTCTGATGGTAAAAATAGATGCCCCCCTCAAACCGCGGGTATGACGACAAGGTGTAATAAAATCTGTTCTTATCTCACCATAACTTATCCTTTCCTTATCTATACCTTTAAGATTCGGTTTGCAATTATTTTTGAAAAATTCAGAAGGGGCAGTTCTTTAAATGTCTTTTGACGAAGAATGGTTTCGGGTGATCAATGGGTGGGCTGGTCAAGTTCCCTGGCTGGATTGGCTTATGTTTCAGTGCTCCCAAGAGAGCAATTTGCTCATCCCCGGGATTCTGGCTGCGTCTTATTGGGGATGGACGAGATGGGGTGAAGCCAAATTTGCGGCGCCCTCCCTGGGATTATTAATCGGGTTCAGTGATTTGATCGGAGGACAATTAAAAAATCTGATTGTGCGTCCGCGCCCCTGCCAAATTCTTTCCCAGGTTCATGAAATGGTGGGTTGTGGGGGAAGTATGAGTATGCCCTCGAATCATGCCATGAATTCCAGCACCGCCATTGCATTTTTAGCCACCCTGTATCCTTCATTGGGATGGGTGCTGTGGCCGCTCATGGTCCTTATCGGGCTCTCACGGGTCTATTTAGGTGGGCATTATGTGACGGACGTGTTGGTGGGATGGGGGATTGGGGTGGTGTTAGGGGGTGGTGTAGCCTACCTGCTGAAAACCAAAGTTTTCCAAAGGCAATGAAGTATATCAAAAAAACTCTGAGTATACTTGCTCAATTCCATATTATTCAGAATTCCTCTTTTCCGTCATTCCCAACATTTTTCATAAAAACAGCGCAGGATACCCCTCAGCTTGCTGAGGGGAGGAATGCGCAAATGTGATTAGACAATACATTTGAAAGATGCCCCTCCAGCTTGCTGGGGGGAGTTTCACTGGGAATCTATCTTTGTTCTACTTTTAATTTACCGGGTTTCGGCCCGGCAGCCGAGATATTGCTTGGTACGTCCCGAAGGGCGCACCCTATTGCTTGCCGGATCCCATAGGGTCTCACCTTTATGTGGAGGCAAAAGGACCCAAAACCATTAACACCCAGCTTGGCCACAATAGATTGTGCTGACGTAAACCATGAAGCGCTGGCCGAACTCGCTGCGTTCAAACAAGGTCCACCGGACTTTTTGATCGTCGGCAGGGCTGGCCAAGCTGATGGTATTGTATTGGGGGAAGTGAAGTGATGAAGTGATTTCGCTCTGCCTTTAGAATAGATTTTTAAAAGAAAAGGATTTGAGTTAAAGGGGGGGCTAGAAAATTTAGTGGAACAGATTTAATTGAATGGAAAGTAACCAGGAACTGAAACAAGCTATGGTTAGAAATTGAATGAGAATAATTATTTTTTGCCAGAATGCTGCACAAATTGAATGGCACCAACCAAGCAAGCCTAAAGGAATACCGAGGAAAAATAGTATTAGTGGAATACGGGGTATCCCTTCTGAAGGTGTTAGTGGAGAAAGGAGTCCTATTCCATAAATAATCCACGATATGATACAGCCAGAAACTATAAGTCCTCCTCTCATCCTTTTAATGATGATGGGCGTGCGGGAGGGTGGGTTCTTTTGATGATTCTTTTGTGAGGTGGTTGAGGTTACAGTGGAGGATTTCGGTTTCGGGGCATTCGGTTTCTAATTGGATGGTTAGGTGATGAATCCCGAACTGGGATGAGAGGAGAGTTTGAATGGGTTGCAGGAGAAGGTCTTTGTCGGGTACCGTTTCTGTGTCCACCAGGACATGGCACGTCAGCATGATGATTCTGGGTTCCACCGACCAGATATGTAGGTCATGCACTTTCTTCACTCCAGGGATCGATTCTAGCCTGTTGACAATAGTTGAGGTATTGAGATGAGGCGGCGTCGATTCCAAAAGAATGTCGAGTGATTCCCGGAAGAGCGGCCAACTTCCTTTCACAATCACGACGACTAACACCAGGCTAATGATAGGATCCAGAATGGTCAGTTGCGTCAGGGCAATGCCCAGACCACAGAGAATCACTCCAACCGACATCCAGGCATCCATCATCATGTGAAGAAATGCACCGCGGATATTCAAATCGTTTTTTGCGCCCTGCTGTAATAACCAAGCCACCCCAAAATTCGCCACCATACTGATTCCTGCAATACCCATGACCCAAAGGCCCGGTATGTGTTCAAGCGGGGTCATGATTCGATAGAAGGCAATTCCAGCAATAATTAAACCAGTGAGGAGCAAAGTGAGGCTGTTGAGAAAGGCCGCAATCGTGCCGGCACGGTGGTAGCCAAAGGTACGGTTTTCGGTTGCGGGCTGACTAGCTAAAATATGAGCATAGAGGGCTAATAACAGGGAGCCCTGATCGATAAGGTTGTGACTAGCATCACTAATAAGGCCAAGGCTATTGGTCCAATAGCCTCCAATAAACTCAGCAAGGATGATGATGCCATTTAATACCAGTCCGAGTTTAAGACGACGGGTAAGAGGTGTAGGTGGGGGATGTGAATGAGACATCGTCTCTAGTGTCCCATGAATTCAATTATGGAACAAGGATAGAGAGAATTGATTGGGTCGATTGCTAACTGATGGAGAAGCCCGAAATTTGTGAGGAAAATCCGAGTTGAGATGGAAAGGAGAGTTCCGACGATCGGAATAGAATATTCCGATCGTCGATGGGAAGTTTGCTACTGTATCGGGGTTAATCGTCGAAGGAATCTTGTGGGGGGGTCTTCACGGCCTGTTTCGTGGTATCAACTGCAGAATTGACACGTTGAGCCGCATGTTTCATGGTTTCTTTGGCCTCTTCCGACCAGGCCTGCATGGCTTCCTTCGTCTGAGCAGCCATTTCGGAAAATTCGTCTTGTGCCGTTCTTGCACCCCGAACGATGCGATTGCGCAGCTGAGAACCAGATTCTGGTGTCATCATGATGGCTGTTCCCGCACCCAATAAAAATCCTGCGATAAAGACAAAGGTGTTGACCCAGCCTGAATCTCCCTGTTCATTATAATCACTCATAGTGATGTCCTTCCCGATTGTCTAATTGTTATGAATGTCGTTGATGATTCTTGGCCGTGGCCATCATGGCCATAATGGCTCCGCCTAAACAAATTCCAGAGGCAAAAATTAAACTATAGGAGAGCCCCGTTCGTAGTTCCGGCCATGTCTCCAAAACGCGTTTCCATAAGGGAAGTTCATCTGTGTAATGCACATGCCCTTCCCACCCCAATTCTCCCTGAGGCATGTCGTGATCGGCTATGGGTTCATCATCTGCAGCGCGGATCGTGTTCAGGTTATTTACAGTCATGGAAGTGACTCCAATAAGGCAAAAGGAAAATGTGCAAACAGCGTCGCTACGGGTAATTCTAACATGTCTGAATCAATTTGTGGAGACACTATTTCATGGGTGAAGATATTTCGAAATGACTGTTTTCCTATTTCAGTAGGAAGAAAAATCCTGGTCTGGCCCCAAATGGAGTTTCCAAGAGGAAGGTTTGAAGGGTCTGGAATGAGTTGGGTCAAAAACCGTGGGAAAATGGCCAAACTGACTTTGTTGAATTCTTGACGAAGAAATCCGCAAATATGGTCAGCATGCTCTCCCTGTGTCTCTAAGGGGCGATAAGTCCCATTGAGAAAGAGGGATGAGTATGTGTTCCGGTGGAGTAGAGCGGTGTGCGTGATGTGCATCTTTATCAGGCCATTATCGGCATGTTGGAAGAGGAAATGGAGAAGCTCGATAGGGTTGAGTGTTTGCTGCAGGTCCAGCAATTCAGCCAAACGTTGTTGGTAGTGGGCATAATCTACCAAACCACGGTTATCCGGATCGACTAGGCTTAAATCCCAAAGCTCTGTACCTTGATAGAAATCGGGGATTCCGGGAGCCAAGGTTTTGATCAAGACTTGAGATAAGGAATTATAGATACCATACCCAGCGATACGATGTTGGAAAGGGAGGAAATCTTCTAAAAAGGGATTCTTATCTTCAGGAGAAAGAATCCGAGCGAGAAAATCTAAAACGGCCTGTTCATAGGTTTCATCGGGGTTCAGCCAACTACTGGTGACTTTGGCCTCGCGAAGAGCTTTGATCATGTAGCTTTGAGTTCGTTCTAAGAATCGTGTGCGGATTTCCTCTGAGATGGACCCAAAGGGCCAGATGCCCAATAAAGTTTGGTAGATGAGATATTCTTCATTTCGACTGGGAACCCGTTGTTCTTCGAGGCGATGCCCCGCTTTTTTGTTCAGGCGATTCCAGGTTCGCAGCCGATTGCGCCATTCCGAGGGAATTTCAGAAAGGACATTGATGCGCGCTCGGACGTCTTCACTACGCTTGGTGTCATGGGTGGAGGTGGTAGAGAGGCTCCAAGGCCAATGCTCAGCCCGTTCTTGCATAGCATGATGGAACTTTGAAAGAGACAGCCCGAAATGCTGAGGTTCGCCACCTACCTCATTGAGAGATATCAGGCGGTTGTACTGGTAGAACGCCGTATCTTCGACGCCTTTTGCTGTCACGGGACTAGTGGTTTGTTGAAATTTCATGACAAAGGGGCGAATGATTTCCCAATCCAAATGGGAAGATTCCGGGGGAGTATTCATGAGGACATCGCGAATGAAATCAAAGACCAAGTCACTGAATGCCGGATTGCGGCGTTTGGCTTGCGTGACAGCCAGCCGAATGTAGGCCCGGTCGCGGTCGGTGATCGTCTCCTTCGAATCGGGACGAATATAGGTGCGATATACGGGGAAGCAGGCAATGATTTCTCGAATGGCAAAAATCAAACTATTCAATGTAAAGTCCCGGGAACGCCGATTCTGTTCGGAAAGCACATTGAGTTCGTGTCCCAAGGCATTGATTTCTCCAGCCATTGAGGTGGTCATAATCAATTTTTTGCAATGATAAATGAGATCATCATAGTTGAATGGCGGCTTGGAAAAACCGGTATAGATTTGCTCGATTTGCCGAAGATGCGAAGGGTAAACGAATACGTGGTTGACAAGAGAGAGAAACTCATAGCCAGTTGTTCCATGAACTGGCCACTCAGGATTGAGTCGTTCCCCCGTCCCCAAGATTTTTTCGACCAACACATAGAGCACTCGTCCTTGAGAATCCGGAGTGGCCTGAAACTGTTGAGCGGCCCAGGTTTGCCATTGAGTCAAATACCCCTGAGGGTCGTAGAGTCCATCCACATGGTCAATACGCAATCCGGTGACGGATCCAGAAGAGACCAGGTCAAAAATTTTTTGCTGGGCTTCCTGGAAGACGTCCGGTTGTTCCATGCGAATGGCCGCTAATTGATTAATATCAAAAAACCGCCGGTAATTTATTTCTTCTCCAGCTACCCGCCAATAGGCCAATCGATACGCCTGATTAGAGACTATGGTATCCAAAAGGTCGAAACTACGAGGAGAACCTTTGGTGCCGTTGAGCAAACGTATATTCTCGGTGAGGAAATACTGGAGAGGTTCATGGTCTGAAATGAGGGCAGAGAGGCGTCGACGAATCACCTCTTTTTCCCGATATCGTTCGGCGATACGTTCCGGGTCGGTTTCCGTTCGTAATGGCAAATGAGATAGGGCGGTGATAATACTTTGATATTCTTGAAGCTGAGGAGATGATTCTCCCAGCGTTTCAACAAGGTCGTCCTGACGGAAGCTGAGAGCCAGGGTCCATGTTGAAGGATCTAATGGTAGGCAATGTTCATAATAGTTGAGGAACAGTCGTCCATCATGATACCCCAGGACAATTTCTTGATTTTCTAGAACGATTCCATATTGATCTCCCAAAATAGGCAGGAGAACGGTGTTCTCTAACTCGGGCTTCACCGGGGTCCAATCAATATCAAAAAACGTGGCGTAATGCGAAGAAGGGCCATTTTCCAAGACATCTTTCCACCATACATTGGCAGAATCGGCAATGCCCATGTGGTTAGGGACAACATCTAAGAGCTGTCCCATTCCATGATTTCGTAGGGCAGTGATAAAAACCTGATAGTCGGCTTCGGTGCCAATTTCAGGATTAAGGAGGGTGGGGTCGGTCACATCATAGCCGTGCGTGCTGCCGGGTGTGGCTTTGAGGTATGGGGAAGCATAGCAATCGGTGATTCCGAGTTGGTGGAGGTAGGGAATGAGCTGCGCCGCGTCTAAAAAAGTAAACGAACGATTGAATTGCAAACGATAGGTGGAAAGAGGGATGCGAGGTAAGTCAGAGGGCATGATCGATGGATCACGTAATGGTAGAAGACGTTGGAATGGCCTGACCTCCGTAGGATTTTCCGCGTGCCACGGTGGTGAGCCCTAATTTCCCGGTATGACGTTTTCCTCCCTGTCCGATATCACCACCCATCATTGTCCCTGATTCAATGACATTGAATCGGTCAATGATGCAGCGTTGCAGGTGACTCTTGGGGCCAATCACGGTTCCATCCAGAATGATGGATTCTTTAATGATACAGCCTTCGCCAATACGAACGTTTCGGCCAATAATTGAGCGGGTGATGGTGCTGTCGATGACTAAGCTGCCCTGACCTACCATGGCATCATTCATTTGGGAACGCACCATGCTGGCCACGGGATCCGTCAATGCATCGGTGGTTATAGGCCATTTCACATTGCGTAAATCAAAAATGGGCGACTCTCCCAAGACATCCATGTTGGCTTGCCAATAGGATTCCAATGTGCCTACATCCCGCCAGTAACCCCATTCTTCGTAGCGTTGAATGCCAGGTACGGCATTTTCCATGAAATTGTATGCCAGGACCCTGTGAGATTGAATGAGAGAAGGAATAATGTCTCGCCCAAAATCATGTGTTCCGGCTTGGCTTGCATCTTTTTCTAAGATTCGAACTAACGTGTCAACATTGAAAATATAATTGCCCATTGAGCTGTAGGACATTTCGGGGTTACCCGGCATGGCTTTGGGCTGAGGGGGTTTTTCTTCAAAGCCCACGATCTGATGATCGGAGCTGGCTTCAATGATGCCAAAACCTTTGGCTGCATGAATTGGGACGGGGAGTGCGGCGACCGTCACTTCGGCTTGATGATCAAGATGAAATTGAATCATTTGTCGGAGATCCATGCGGTAAATATGATCAGCACCGAATACCGCGACAAGACCTGGTGCAAAATCGTGAATCAGATTAATGTTCTGATACACCGCGTCGGCGGTCCCCTCATACCATTTCCCTCGGCCCTTCATCTGTGGAGGGACCACGGTTATAAAAGCCTGGCGGTTGGGCCCCCCAAAGCGCCAAGCTCGTCGAAGATGTTCGATGAGAGATTGGGAGCGGTATTGCACTAAAACATACATGGCTTGAATGCCAGAATTGATGAAATTACTTAATACGAAATCGGCAATCCGGTAGTTGCCGGCAAAGGGTACTGATGGCTTACTGCGTTGTTCAGTCAAAGGCATGAGCCGTTCCCCTTTGCCCCCGGCCATAATCATGGCTAGAACTCGTTGGGGCATTCGTTCGTGGATGGATTTACGTTTCGGCGACATGATTGGGAGGATCCGGGTCGACAGGCAACCGTTTAGGCTCATTGTGCTCGGCCACGAGTCGTTCAAGTTTAGCGATAGTTTTTTGTTGCTGGGCGATGAGACGACTTTTTTTAATATAAGACGGTAAAGAAGCAATCAAGCTCAATAAAACCCCACAAGTAAGGGAGGTGAGAAGCACCACAACTAAGGAGGCTTCAAAGGTGGAGAAAAAATTTATTTTAATCGGTTCTGAATTCTGCAATGAAAAGGCAACGGCAAAAAACAGGACGATTAAGAATATCAGGAGGATAGAATACATTGATTCAAATATTTGGTATACTCCTTTCTTGTTAACATAGAACCTTTTGGTTGGCAATGCCTGTAACCTCCGAACAACTTCAACGAATTGTAACAGCCCAAGAGTGGGACCCCTTTTCTGTACTAGGCCCACATCGAGAAAATCAAGGCGAGGCCGAGCATATTCGGATCCGGGCCTTTTTGCCAGATGCGGCTGAAGTCACTTGGATTCCTCAACACCAGCCTGCCGATCCTTTACCGATGACGCTGGTTGCCCCCGAGGGGCTGTTTGAAGCCGTTGTACAGGGAAAGGAAGTAGACCCGACTTACCTCTTTCGAATTACCACAACTCAGGGCAATACCTTCCAACAATATGATCCCTATGCCTTTTCTCCGGTTTTATCCGAATTTGATTTGCATTTGTTTGGCGAAGGGAAACTCTATAAGGCGTATGAAAAACTAGGGGGACATTGCTGTACGCATCAAAACGTCCAAGGGGTGAATTTTGTCGTGTGGGCTCCCAATGCTAAGCGGGTAAGTATCGTGGGAGGCTTTAATGGATGGGATGGTCGTCGTCATCCGATGCGAATTCGAGGAGGCGTGGGTATATGGGAATTGTTTGTGCCAGGGCTTAGTGAGGGGGAACTCTATAAATTTGAGATTCTTCCTCAAGGCGGTGGCCCTCCTGTAACGAAAGCCGATCCTTATGCTACGGCTGCCGAACTTCGACCGAAAACGGCCTCTATCGTCTGTGATGTGGCGCACCATGAGTGGCACGATTTGGATTGGATGGAGGCTCGAAAACTAGGTGACCCTCTGAAAAAACCGCTTTCGATTTATGAGGTTCATCTGGGTTCGTGGAAACGGGTGGTGGAAGAGAGCAATCGATGGATGACCTACCGGGAGTTAAGCCAAAACCTCATTCCCTATGTCCAAGAGATGGGGTTCACGCATATCGAACTCATGCCGATTGTTGAACATCCCTTCGATGGATCGTGGGGCTATCAGGCCACAGGGTATTTTGCGCCCACGAGTCGGTTTGGGACGCCAGACGATTTCATGGATTTTATAGATGCCTGTCATCAAGCTGGTATTGGCGTCATTATGGATTGGGCGCCCGCGCATTTCCCGGACGATCCACATGGTCTTGCCTTTTTCGATGGGACGCATCTATACGACCATGCCGACCCACGCAAGGGATGGCACCCGGAATGGAAAAGCCGAATCTTTAACTACGGCCGGACCGAGGTCAAAAACTTCCTCATCAATAGTGCCTTAAGTTGGTTTGATCGGTACCACATCGATGGCCTGCGTGTGGATGCTGTGGCCTCCATGCTCTATTTAGACTATGCCCGGAAGGATGGTGAGTGGCTGCCCAACCAACATGGTGGAAACGAAAATCTCGAAGCTGTGGAATTCATCAAGGAATTAAATGCCCTGGTTCATCAGGAACATGCTGGCATTCTCATGATTGCCGAAGAATCCACGGCATGGCCCGGTGTGTCCAGGCCGACCTATATTGGAGGGCTAGGTTTTTCATTTAAATGGAATATGGGCTGGATGCACGATACGCTTGACTACTTTCAGCTCGACCCTGTGTACCGCAAGTTTCATCAAGACAAGGTCACCTTTGGGCTCATGTATGCATTTACTGAAAATTTCGTGTTGGTGCTCTCACATGATGAAGTGGTGCATGGGAAGAAGGCATTACTTGACAAAATGCCTGGAGATGACTGGCAACGGTTTGCCAATCTCCGTGCGCTCTATGGCCATATGTGGGGGCATCCCGGGAAAAAAATGTTGTTCATGGGTGGAGAGATTGGGCAATGGTGGGAATGGAATCATGATGATAGTCTGCAATGGCATTTACTGGACTATCCCCCGCATCGCGGCTTGCAACAATATGTCGCTGATTTGAATCGACTGTATCAGTCAGAACCCGCCTTGTATCAAGTCGATTTTGATTGGCAAGGCTTTCAATGGATTGATATACATGACAGTGATAACTCCACGCTCACCTATATTCGCCGGGCACAGGATCAGAACCACTGTCTTGTCTGTGCGTGTAATTTTACACCCGTGGCACGGGAGCAATACCGGATGGGTGTGCCTCGCGGCGGTTTGTATCGGGAAATACTAAACAGTGATTCAGAAATTTACGGTGGGAGCAATATGGGTAACGGTGGCAGCGTGCAGGCCGATCCCATCCCCTGGCACAACCAACCCTTCTCACTCCTTATTACCCTTCCTCCTCTAAGCGTCATCTTTTTTAAGCCCGAATAAGGAGTCCAAAATTAACAATATAAGGGGGCAGACTCGAAATAAATTCCCCATTTAAGTATAGTAATAGGGATTTTTTTTTTGAGTCTGCCCCTTATGCTTATGTATGTACTTATGTGTATTAAAGTTCAGAGGTTAGGCTTCCTTGTAGACCCACACGGGGAAAGAGGGGAGGGCGAGGGTTTGTTTGGATGAAGTGAGGTCCAGGGCTACGGGTGCTTCTGGAGAAGAGGCACTATTCGATATGGCATATTCAGGTTGGCCGTTGTTCAGGAGAAGAGCCCATAGGCCTTTGGTTTGGTGTATGGTGAGAGTAGTGGGTTGGTCGTTGAATCCTAATATTAGCAGCATGGCCTCTGCATTGGGGTTTTTGCGATAGAGCGTTAAGACGGTTTTTTGGGGGTTAACCCACAGCCGTAGTTGGTGGCCTTTGACTCCCGTTCCCAACGACACATGTTGTTTTCGGAGGGCAATGAGTTGTTTGGTCCAGGCGGCCAAATGTTGTTGAGCTTGGTCTCGAGCGTCTGGCGGGGTTAAGCGTGAGTGGTCAAACGTATCGACGGCATAGGGATCTGAAATATTTTTCCACCCGAAAGGTTTAAACTCTGCCAAACGGCCTTTGCGAACGGCCTCAATCAATCCTTGGTCTCCATGGTCGATGAAATACTGAAAGGGAGCGCGTTCTCCGTATTCCTCACCCATAAACAGCAATGGAATGAACGGCGAAAGCAGCACCGAAGCAGTTAGCACTTGTTGGGCCGCATGTGGGATCAGCGTTGAGAGACGGTCGCCTTGGGCGCGATTCCCAATCTGGTCATGATTTTGAGCAAACACGACAAATTGTGAAGGTGAAAATTGTGCAGCAGAATTCCCATGTCGTCGATGGCGATGCTGCGAGTATTGGCCAGAGAGCACGAAATGTTTGCGAAAGGCTGTGGCGACATGATTAAGAGTACCAAAGTCCACGTAATATCCCTGGCGTTCCCCAGTGACGAAAGCATGGAGGGCATGATGAAAATCATCATTCCACTGTGCATCGAGCCCGTATCCACCTTTTGAAGGAGGCGTGATGAGTTTGACGTCATTGAAATCGCTTTCGGCAATCACATACACCGAACGTCCTTCTTGTTTTGCCGCGGCATGAACCTTCTCCTGGATATCTTTCAGGATGTGGGTGACGTTGGAGTCAAAAATTCCATGAACCGCATCTAAGCGCAATGCATCAATATGGAATTCTCGTGTCCAATACACTGCGTTAGAAATGATAAGATCCCGCACCGCATCGCAGTGAGGACCGTCGTAATTTATTGCGCTCCCCCACGGGGTACGGTAATGGTCTGTAAAAAATGGACCAAAGTCTCCCCAGTAATTGCCTTCTGGCCCCAAATGGTTATAGACCACATCTAACACGATAGCCAGTCCGGCTCCATGGCAGGCATCAATGAGTCGATGCAGGGCTTGCGGACCGCCGTATGTATTTTGAGGAGCAAAGAGATAGGTGCCGTCATATCCCCAATTTCTGGCTCCTGGAAATTGGGTAATCGGCATCAATTCAATAGCGGTGATGCCGACGTCGTCACGCAAATACTGGAGTTGGGGAATGATGGCGTCGAATGTTCCCTCCTCCGTAAATGTTCCTGGGTGCAGCTCATAGATGATGTAGTCTTGAAGGGGCAGACCCTTCCATTCCTGGTCAGTCCAAACGAAAGAAGATGGGTCCATCACTTCTGATGGCCCATGCACGCCCTCCGGTTGGAAGCGAGAGGCAGGATCAGGGCGTGTGAGTTTCTCATGCAATACATAATGGTAGCGGGCCCCAATGCCAACGTTGGAGACCGTGGTTTCCCAATAGCCAAGGGGTTGTGGTTGCATAGGAATGGTTTCCGGTTGGCTACCAAGAATTTGTACCGAAAGGGTTTTGACCCATGGGGCCCAAATGCGAAAGGTAACCTGAGCGGGTCCGGTGACAAAAGCCCCAACGGTTTGTATCTCAGGAATCTGCGATATACGAGCTGTGTTTTGACGTGGCATGGATCAATGGTACGGAGATCTGATAGTTCAAGCCAGCATGGAATCGATGAAGTGAGCGACTTATTGTAGCATGGTATTTTCTGCGTGACGATAGAAGTTGCGAATGTTGTGATACCTACGGTGGGGCTTTGCAGATCTCGTGTAGCCTGTTACCGTATTATTGCAGATTTTGTAGGGATCGTCTGGATATGGCCAAATATTTTTGCCTATAGAAAATGAGGGAGCTGTATACATGAGAAAACGACCGGGACGCCCCTACCCACTAGGGGCTACGTGGGACGGAGAAGGTGTGAATTTTGCCATCTTCTCTGAAAATGCCACGGGGGTAGATTTATGTTTATTCGATATTGGCGACCAAGATCATGAACATCTGCGTATGCCCCTTGATGAATGCACGGATCAGGTGTGGCACGTGTATTTGCCAGAAGTGCGACCCGGGCAATTGTATGGTTATCGGGTTCATGGACCCTATGATCCTCCTGCCGGTCATCGATTTAATGCCTCAAAGCTCTTAATTGATCCCTATGCGAAAGCTCTCACGGGCATTGTGAAATGGTCGGATGCCATGTTTGGCTATCGGGTAGGTCAGTCAAAAGAAGATCTTGTTATGGATGAACGGAATAATGCGGCCAATGTACCGAAAGGCGTGGTCGTGGATCAGTCATTTTCGTGGGGGCACGATCGCCTGCTGAAAATACCCTGGGCGCAGACGGTGATTTATGAAGTGCATGTGAAAGGGTTCACCATGAATCATCCTGATGTGCCTGAGCATCTTCAGGGAACCTATGAAGGATTGGCTTCTCCGCCTATTATTGCGCATCTCCAATCATTGGGTGTGACGGCGGTGGAGCTTCTTCCTGTTCATCATTTTGTAAATGACCAGTTTTTGATTGATAAAGGATTAACCAACTACTGGGGGTACAACTCCATCGGATATTTCGCGCCGGATATTCGGTACTCGGCCTATCCTCGAGAAGGACGAAAGGTCTATGAGTTCAAGACGATGGTAAAAACCCTGCATAGTGCCGGTATCGAAGTGATTTTGGATGTGGTCTATAACCATACCGGAGAAGGCAATCATCTGGGCCCGACTTTGTCTTTCCGAGGGATTGATAATGCGGCGTATTATCGTTTATCCCCCGACGATCCACGATATTACATGGATTACACCGGCTGTGGAAATACTCTCAATGTTCGACATCCACGAACATTGCAACTGATCATGGATAGCTTGCGATATTGGGTGTGCGACATGCATGTCGATGGATTTCGTTTTGACTTGGCCTCAACCTTAGCGCGTGAACTGCACGATGTGGATCGCCTGAGTGCCTTTTTCGATATCATTCATCAAGATCCAATTTTGTCCCAAGTGAAACTCATTGCCGAACCTTGGGATTTAGGTGAAGGTGGCTATCAGGTGGGGAATTTTCCGCCGGGCTGGGCCGAATGGAACGGGAAATATCGTGATGTCGTACGGCGTTATTGGAAAGGGGATAACGGATTATTGGGTGAATTCGCATCTCGATTGGCCGGAAGTAGCGATCTTTATGGGCTCAGCGGGAGGCAGCCCTATGCCAGTATCAATTTTGTGACGGCGCATGACGGATTTACGCTGCATGACTTGGTGTCCTACAACCACAAGCACAATGCGGCCAATCTCGAAGACAATCGAGACGGGACAGACGACAACGATAGTTGGAATTGTGGCGAGGAAGGTCCTACCGATGATCCAATAATCCAACAGCTTCGCGAACGGCAAAAACGAAATTTCTTTGCGACCCTTCTGCTTTCTCAGGGTGTCCCTATGATTGCGGGTGGTGATGAGATCGGGCGAACGCAAGAAGGCAACAATAATGCCTATTGCCAGGACAACGCCATTAGTTGGTTTAATTGGCAGATCACGAAGACGCAAGCCGAACTCCTGGACTTTGTCAAACAACTTATTACCATTAAAAAGGAACACCCCGTGTTTCATCGTCGCCGGTTTTTTCAAGGACGGCAAATAAAGGGCTCCGAAGTCAAAGACATCGCCTGGTTTGGGAGTGACGGCAAAGAAATGACCTATGATGATTGGGATAAAGGTCTATTGACGCTGGGAATTCGGTTGGCTGGAGATGCGATTGAAGAAATGGATGAATTAGGAAATCCGATTGTTGATGATTCATTTTTGCTCCTTTTGAATGCCTTTCACGAAGCTGTGCCGTTTACCTTGCCGGCTCATAAAAAAGGGGTGGCCTGGCAATGGATGTTTGATACGGCGAAGACGGACGAAAAGAAAATTCCAAAAACCTGGCGTGGTGGGAAGGTTTACGAATTGGAAGCTAGAGCAATGGTCTTGATGCGTCTGCGTGATTTGAAACAGGTTAGCAAAAATTCCAACTAACCTTCGTCCCACTAAGTCTTTCTCGACATTTTTATCGAGAATCCATCTGGAATTTTTGCCCAGGGGGAACAATTGTTGGAAGGGGAAAGACGTTCTCCTTGCATATTCAGCTATAGTTTCCTAACAATTTTCTGTGTTTGCCAGAACCGTACCTCGCATCAAGAAACAATCCCGTGGGCAAAATGTTGGCAAAGGTAAGAGTGAGTATTTCAAAGGCAGGGCAGACTATTGGCGGACAAGGCTAATAATTTATTCAAGTCTGACCCCCTTATCGATTGGGGGAGCCACGCTACTGGAGTAGCGTGGCTCTTTGGTACTGGATAAGGGAAACGCTCTGGCTTAAATCCGGTCTCCGACGAACCGTTTGCCCTTATCCACGAATTCGGACATTCGGTCCCTCGTCTCCTCCGCCATGTCGTTCATGCGGTCGGTGGTGTCGTTAATGTAATTTTTGATTTGTCGGCGTGTTCGCCTGCCTGCTTGTGGTGCCATTAACAGTCCTAAGCCTGTTCCTAACAAAATGCCGGTAACCAGGGCTAACCCTCCGCAAAGTATGACGCGTGTATCCGAATCCATAAGACCTCCTTGTTTAAGATCAACAAATGAGCTGACTATCTTCCCGCTTTTGCCTGATGCGTGGCCTTTCTTAAAATTCTACCATTTTTTCGAGTTCCTTAACATTGTAGAACGGAAATGTGGCTTTTACCAATGACCAATTGGGACTAGGGAGGTGTCGCCGGAGAAAAGATCTGATAGCCACTTCCCTAAGAGAAATCATGCGAAGGATGACAGAAGGGGAGATTTTCCGGCCATGAATGATTCATCTATCCGTTAAAATAGGAGACAGCTTACTCAGGAAAGTGTGTAAGGGTTTTTTCTTGCCCTAAGTTATTCTTTATGGTATCTCAAAAAGAGAATAAATGCTGACAAATACTATGTTTTTACCACGTTTTGGGGGAATGGTTTAATCGTAAGTCATAATATTCATTTCTGAGTACGTCATAGTTGAAGTGGAAAATATGAAAATGCTTGATTCCACGTCTATTGAGAAACGCGCCACGGCTTCTCCTGGGCCAGGATTAAAAGAGCTAGCGGAACTCGTGGGTGTGGAATGTGAATATGTGGATGGACGAGGCCAGTCTCGTCAGGCCACGGATGAGACGCTTCGAATCGTATTGGGGACATTGGGCATCACTATCCAATCGGATACAGATATTCAAAGGGAATGGGAACGACTACATGAAGAACGCTGGATCCATGTCGTAGAACCGGTGCTCTTGCATTATCCGGAAACACGAACTCCCCTTTGTTTTCCCATAGCCCTACCCCTTGCAGATTGTTCGCGAGAAACGGTGTCTCTTGAATGTCGGATCAGGGATGAACAAGGAAAAATTCGATTGTCCACGGTTAACGGTTTGACTTGCCAACCCCTAGAAGAGATCGTGATCTGTGGAATTCGTTATATGCGAATGCAGGTGAGTCTCCCTGGACGCTTCCGTTTGGGGTACTACGATGTGATGCTCACCATCAAACTTGGATCTCGGGTATTAGAGGCGCAAAGCCTCATGATTGCTGCCCCGAAGCGCTGTTATCTTCCAACCGGATCACAAAGGGAGTGGGGGATTGGAGTCCAATTGTATGGCATCCGCTCACAAGACAATTGGGGGATCGGTGATTTTCGTGATTTAGAACGAATCATGAAAACAGCAGGAAAAATGTGGAAGGCTTCCACCATCGGCCTGCAGCCTCTGCACAGTTTGACCCCTGGCCTTCGTAGTCCGTACTCCCCGTCGAGTCGAATGTGTTGGAACCCCTTGTATTTGAACCTCGAGCGGGTGGCGGAATATCGCTTGTCCCCAAAACTTCAGCGACTAAAAGGGACGAAAAAATTTCAAGCCACTTTACAAGCGCTTCGTTCCAGCCAATTCGTCCAGTATGACGCCGTTGAAACACTCAAGATCGCTGTTCTTGAAGATCTGTATCGTGTCTTCAAACGGCAACATCTTCAGCCACCTACCATCCGCGGGCGTAGGTTTTTGCGATTCGTTGAGCAGAGTCCGGATTACCTCACGCGATTTTGTACATTCCAGGCATTGACCGAATTTTTCAAAGGTGTGGTCTGGCGGGAATGGTCTTCTGAGTATCACGATCCAACATCTTCGGCGGTTGCACAGTTTCAGAAGGCTCATGCTGACCGCATTCACTTTTTTTATTATATGCAGTGGCTTTGCGAGGAACAGCTGACAAAGTTGGATCAAGTGGCAAAAAAAGCGTCATTGCGCTTAGGCATGTATCATGATTTGCCCGTGGGAATTCATCCGGATGGGGCTGACGCGTGGGGGTTTCAAGATCAATTAGCCGAGGAGACCACGATGGGAGCTCCGCCAGACGCCTTTAACCTGCAGGGGCAAAATTGGGGCTTGCTTGCCCCCAATCCTCGCGCACTCCGCCAGCATGGGTATGAATTTTTCCGTCAAACTGTGAGCCAAAACATGAAGCATGGCGGAGTGCTTCGTATCGACCATGCCCTTGGATTGTTTCGGATGTTTTGGGTGCCATTTGGCCGAAGTGGGCAGGATGGGTTGTATGTCAAAACCTATGTGGACGAAATGTTGGCAGTGTTAGCCTTGGAAAGCGTTCGAGGCAAGGTCATTGTGGTAGGCGAAGATTTAGGAACTGTGACACCTGCCATTCGGCGCAAACTTGAGGGGGCGGGCCTTCTCTCGTATCGGCTGTTGTTTTTTGAACGAGAAGATGGGGGGAAATTTCATTTGCCTGCCCAATTCCCAACTCAAGCGCTGGTTTCAGCCACGACGCATGATCTTCCCACGCTGAAGGGCTACTGGGCTGGTCGAGATATTGAGGTGAAAGAAGAGGCAAACCTTTATCCATGGCCTGAGGATAAGGTTCGTGATTCGGAAACCCGTGAAATAGATCGTCGCCAGTTATGGGAGTCATTGCGCCGAGCTGGATTTTCTGTCCCTGAACAGATGCCGGCTACGCTTTCTTCTGAAATGGTCAAGATGCTTTATCAGTTTTTAGCTCGAACACCATCTCAGTTACTCATGGTGCAGCTAGAAGATTTGTTAGGTGAACTGAACACGCCAAATCTGCCGGGTGCACCAGATTCGGCCTACCCCTCCTGGCGCCTGAGACTCTGTCGATCTCTCACCTCGTGGTTGAAAGATCCGGCCAACATCGGCTTTGCGCGAATTGTTTCTCGGGAACGTCGGAGTAAACGTGTTCCAGCGTTAACTCGTCCTAGGAAAAAATGAGTGCTGACGTCATTGCCTGTTGCAGCTTGAGGAAGGGAGACGTATGATGAGGATTGGCTTGAATACGGTCAAAGAAACCAAATAGATCCCCTGATATTGGCTCAAATCGTCCAAGGAAAAGGTGTTCAGAGAGATGGTAGATAAAAAATTGACCATGAGCGGGTGGTGGGAAGGTTTGACTGAGGCTGTGACGGCCAGCCTAAGCCAAATTATTGCATTTTTACCCACGGTTATTTTGGCCGGCATGTTGTTGGGCTTGGGCTATCTTTTAGCCAAAGTCGTTTCTATTGCGACAATCCGGTTTTTGCAATTCGTGGGGTTTGATCGCCTGCTTAGTCGTACTGCCGTTCAAACGATCCTTGAGCGATCCGGGACAAAGCGAAAAATTTCTGAAATTCTCGGCATCATTGGGTTTTGGATTATCTTTTTGGTGTTTTTGATTAAAGCCTCAGACACCCTGGGTTTGACGATGGTGTCTGATGCACTGACCGGCCTGGCCAACTATATTCCGAAAATTGGGATTGCCGTTTTAGTGTTGATTATCGGGTTAATGGCCGCAAACTTTGTTCGTGAACTGATCACGATGACTTGCAGCTCGGCCGGGATTACTCATGGCACGATGGTTGCGCAGGCTGTGTATGTGGCCGTGGTGTTGCTGATCGTGGTGACGGCCATTGATGTGTTAGGTATTGATACCGAATTGCTCAATAATACGATCGTCATTTTATTAGCAGGATTAATTGGTGGGGCGGCCTTGTCGTTCGGTTTGGGTTCTCGAAATGCCGTGGCCAATCTGATTGCCGCACATTATTTAAGCCCGGTCGTTCGTGTTGGGATGACGGTAAAGGTTGGCGAGACTCAGGGATCGGTTGTTGCCGTCACGCCGATTTCGGTTGTTGTAGAAACCCGGGAGGGCCGAGTCATCATTCCGGCTTCACAGTTTTCTGAGTCCACAGCCGTCATTTCACATCCAGAAAAATAATTATGGAACTCGAACATCACCTCACACTTGGGTACTTTCAGGCCCATCCGGTTGAAGCGGCCAGGCATTTGGAGTCTCTTGGTCCCCAGGAGGCTAGTGCCCTGCTGGAAACGTTACCGGGTGAAGAGATTGCCAATGTCTTAGAGCATTGTTTGCCTGTATCGACGGCAAAAATTCTCAGTGAACTCCCAAAAGAGTTGCGCGCAGAAGTGCTCAGTGCGATGAATGCCACATCGGCGATTGGCGTGCTACGGCAGTTTGACGAAACGAGTCGAAGTGACATCTTGGAAGGGTTAGATAATTCGATGGGCTCCACACTTCGCCGAGCTTTGCGGTATTCGCCCAATACCGCCGGCAGTCTAGCCGACCCACAAGTATTCACCCTTCCTCCAGATATTTCAGTGGAAGCGGCGGTATCCCGTATCCGAACCTATGGCCAGAAAGCTATGTACTATATTTATATCATTGATCGAGATGGAAAGTTAGAAGGCGTGCTCACGCTGAGGCAATTGTTGGTTGATACGTCGGACCATCTCGTGGGGACGTTAATGGAAACTCAAATAACCACATTGTCGGCCGAAGCCAATCTTGAAGAGATCATTAAGCATCCAGAATGGAGTCGATTTCATACTTTACCAGTGGTGGATCGCTGGGGGACATTTTTTGGTGCGTTACGGTATCGCATGTTAAGGCGGATTGAAAAAGATGTTGAAGGCAAAGCGCCATTGGGATCCGTGAGTGATTCGCTAATGCAATTATGGGAAGCGTATTCTATCACCGGTGTTCGTTTGATGACGGACGTTGCACAAACACTACATGAACGGAAGAATACCTGATGAGTGAGCAAGCAGTGGAAACGGGCGTGCCCAGACGGAGCGGGACCCATATTTTAAATGAGGCGTTTTTTTTGAAGCATCATCAGGAAGCGGCTCATATTCTTGAATTGTACCCCTCAACGGATATTCTCCGGGTGTTGCAAGGAACCAACTCAAAAAACGCTGCGAATCTGTTGTCGAGTATTACACCCCCAATGGCCGCGGAAACTCTCAGCCTGATGCCAACTGATTTACTGAAACAAGTGATTCCCCATATGTCTCCTGCTCTTGCAGCCGCCTTATTCCAACGGTTGGATGAAGATCTGCAACGAGCGATATTATTTCGTGTCCCAGAGCGGTATGCCCAAGAAATTCGATCGTATATGACCTATCCAGTCGAATCGGTGGGCAGTATCATGGATCCGAAATTTTTGGTGCTGCAAGAAGAATTGACCGTTCGAGATGCCATGTTGCATCTTCGATCACGTGCCCAAAGGGATGTGCATGATGTGTATGTGATCGATCGTCAACAAAAACTCGTGGGGAAATTTTCCGTTCGGGATTTGTTGCTGGTTGACCCCGAAGAGAAATTGCAAGCGGTCATGGTTCGTGATTTGCCCACTATTCATCCCCTCGAGTCTCGGGAGGAAATTGTGGAGCTGTTCAAAGAACGGCATTTTTTCACGATTCCGGTTGTTGATTTGGATGATCGTCTCTTGGGGGTTGTTCGAAACGAAGACATTATTAAGGCTAGTCAGGAAGATGCCAGTGCGGATTTGCTGACGATGGTCGGTGCGAATAAAGATGAGCGTGCGTTGTCTCCAGTGTGGTTTTCGGTTCAAAAACGATTACCCTGGCTTCAGCTCAACTTGGTGACCGCCTTTATCGCGGCATTTGTCGTTGGGATGTTCGAAGGGACCATTGCCAGATTTACAGCCTTGGCTGTCTTGCTTCCGGTCGTCGCCGGGCAATCCGGGAACACGGGCGCGCAATCGTTGGCCGTGGTGATTCGAGGGTTAGCGTTACGGGATATTCGACCCTCACAATGGTTGCGTGTGAGTGGAAAAGAAGTCTATGTGGCGTTCTTGAACGGATTAGCGGTGTCGACAACCGCCTGTCTGGCTGTGGCACTCTGGAGCCGGTCTTGGGGGTTGACTCTTATCATTGGTCTCTCGATGATCATTTCAATGGTGATTGCCGGATTATCCGGTGCCATTATCCCTATTGCCTTAAAAGCCATGAAACAGGATCCGGCCCAATCTTCTTCTATTGTATTGACCACCATTACGGATGTAGTGGGATTTTTCAGTTTCCTTGGCCTAGCCACTCTCCTTTCAAGTTTGTTGGAAATTTAACAAGCCGCTAGCGTAACCGATCCCCGGAAGCAATAGTCTTTAGCTGTTCAATTCCCTGGGAAACAGGCCTAAAAAAATTGGTTTTCCTCCTCAAGAAGGTTGCCTCTTACTAACGTGTCGGGTAGGATCATGATCCTTTATATCTCTCTATCAGAGGAGGCTTTATGAAACCCCAGGCGGCAACGAAACCAGACAGGGCTCAATCGTTAGATCAGGATATTCATCGGCTTCGGCAGCAATTGGATGCCCTAAAAAATCATTTAATGCAGGAACCCTCGCCAGAAACTTTAAACGAGTTTGATGCCGTGACGGAAGATATGTTGGCAGAGATATTCGGAAGTTCCTCACATCTTTTGGATACATATGAATATGCAGAAGTTGGTGAAGCGGCGGGCTTGCTGAATCTTACGGATGAGGCACCTGAAGGTACCGAATCTCAGTCTCAGCGCGAAACGATTCGGCAACGACATCGTGTGCTCGAAAGCGCAATTGCGGATTTGGAATCTCGGCGAGCCTCGTTAGCCAAAGAAACGAAAAAAAAACAAACCTCTGGACCGCGCGTTTCGGATTTTATGGCCGGGACGGTTCGCTCGATTTCTTTGGATGCGACCCTTCGAGAGGCAGGACAAAGTCTGCAGAAATGGAAAATTGGTTCCTTATTGGTTCAGAGCGGAGATGAATTTATTGGCTCGATTTCCGAAACCGAATTAACGAGCGAAGTTGTGGCATCTGGAGCTGATGCGACCACAACGACGGTCAAAACCTGTATGCGAGAACCGCTTGTGACCATTGAGACCAGCGATCCTATTGTCGAAGCCGTTCGTCTCATGAAGGAAAAAGGCACGCGACATTTGGCTGTGACGGAAAGTGGGAGAATTGTCGGAGTCGTCTCAGTTTCCGACGTGATCCGATACTATTCCGGTGTGGTGTAAAGCCCAAGACTAACGACAAAAGTCACCGGAAAATGGTTAGGCTGAAAATGCTCAAACTATTCTCCGGTGGCTGTGTTATGCTCCGTCCGCTTCAAAAATATTTCAAATCCTGATGATTCGTATCTTCCATCCTTTTTGAACGCTTCCTCCTTCTGGCCCCTCCTGGACAGTCTTAAAAAATTCTAATCTGTATTTAATCTTCATATTAAAATGGTGCTGTATGCTCCTCCTATGAATAAGGTGTGTTGTTGATTTATTCTCATCAAGGAGGAAGGCATATGGAGAAGAACGGAAAATCAGTTGCGTATCAGTGGGATTTGAGCCACGCCTGGCAAAAAGGTCTAGGTTTGGTAGGGATGGGTATTCTGGTTGGCACCCTGTTGTTTGGTTCGTGGAATAATCCTGTGACGACTTTTGCACATGACAAAGAACTGAATCAGCAATCCCAAACAACGGAACCTCCAAATTTCCAAAAAGGGGGCTTTGCGGACATTGCAAAACGAGTGACGCCAACCGTTGTCAATATTACCGTCAGCAAACAACCGGCTGTTCCCATGTCTGGGTTACCGTTTGACCCTATGAAAGAATTCTTTGGGACCCCAGGCACTCCTGGGTTTCCACCTCGTCACGACCAGGGTCCAATGCCAGATCTTCGGGGGGCAGGTTCAGGGGTGATTGTGTCATCTGATGGCTATGTCTTGACGAATAATCATGTGGTAGAGGACGCCAAACAGATAACGGTGACACTTCCAGATAAACGGGAGTTCTCAGGAACCGTTGTCGGACTAGACCCTCAAACAGATTTAGCCGTGATTAAATTGGAAGCCGACAATCTCCCCTTTGTCCCTTGGGGTGATTCCTCTTCGCTTCAGGTTGGAGAATATGTGTTGGCAGTAGGCAATCCTTTTGGGTTGAATTCGACGGTGACCTTAGGAATTGTGAGTGCCTTAGGACGCGGCGGAATGGGCATAACTCAATACGAGGATTTCATTCAAACCGATGCGGCGATTAACCCGGGCAATTCAGGTGGGGCATTGGTCAATACCCGGGGGGAGCTGGTTGGCATCAATACGGCCATTTTCTCCCGCTCTGGTGGATACCAGGGAGTGGGATTTGCGGTTCCCACGAAATTGGCCAAACCTATTTATACCAGTTTGGTGAAGACGGGATCCGTGGTGCGCGGATTTTTAGGTGTCGGCATACAAGCGCTCACGTCTGATTTAGCCAATTCCTTTAACCTGGACAAAGCCCAGGGGGCCTTAGTGACGAATGTAATGCCTGGGAGTCCTGCTGACCAGGCCGGCATTCAGCGTGGTGATGTCATTGTGGAATATGAAGGGCAAATTGTAGAAGATCCTCGCATGTTGCAAGGCCAAGTTGTAGGGACAGTCGTGGGGAGTCAGATTTCCCTGGTGGTGATGCGAGAAGGTCAGAAGGTAACCCTTAGACCGGTCATTCGAGAACAAAACGAACCTACGAAAGTGGCTCGTGCCCATTCAATGAAACACTATGGGCCATTAGCAGGGGTAGCCGTTCAAGATTTAGATAGTCGAATGGCGCAACAATTGGGCATAACCGAAGAAGTGAGCGGTGTCGTCGTTATGGAGGTGACTCCAGGCAGTTATGCCGATCGAGCCGGATTGGTTCAAGGCGATGTCATCAGTGAGATTAACCGGAAGGTTGTTCGCTCTGAGAAAGACTTTGTTCGGGTTGTCTCCAACTTAGAAAAACAAAAAGATGCGCTTGTCTTTATCCATCGAGGAAAAGGAGCGTTATATTTGACTGTGAAGATTTAATAATACGAACTAGTTGAGTTAAGGAAACGGGGCTATCTTCTCCTGTTAGAAGATAGCCCCGTTTTTTTCTGTCATTCTGCCCCATTCATCCCTAAATCAAAATCGGTGTCATTGCCGACATTTTTTTCGGGAATCAACCCTGATTTTTAAGATAATAACGCGGATTTTTATGGGTTTTGGGGGAGGAGAAAGATGAATGCAGATTGTAGACAGGCACCGGATAATTTGGCTTACTTTGACAAATGGAGAAGCCCCTTAGAATAACTCTGTAAAGAACCCTGAGCTACAATGAAATAGTTGGAAAAATACAGAATCACAAGGACATGAAAAGGGAGCAGTCAATAAACTGCTCCCTTTTTTTGTGAAGAGAAATTAATTTTCGGTAATTTGAATTTTTCGTGGTTTGGCGGGCCCTATTTTAGGAAGGGTGACACGCAACACTCCATGATTTAAATGGGCTTTAATGTTGGCCTGATCAATGACCTCAGACAGGGTGAAGTGACGAAAAAATTTTCCAATTTCAAATTCTTGAACGATGGTTTCTTCATTGTCAGGAATCGACAGAGAAGGGACTCCGGATAAGGTGAGGACGTCTTCTTGAAGATCGATACTCACATTATCCGAGGGTACGCCGGGCATGTCCGCGACAATGGTCAGGGCGTGATCATCCTCAAAAATATCCACCAGCGGAGAAAACACGCGTCCCGGGGTGGTTTGTTCGGCATTGGATTTCATTTCTTGTTTGTCGCGGGCTTGAATGTCTTGGGTAGCTTGAGCCATGGTCTTTCTCCTTTCAGAATGTATATCGATGTCCATGGGTTACCTCGAATGCTGAGATGAGGGGGTAACCTTTAGCCATTAATGGAAATTTTTCTGGGTTTAGCACTCTCGGCTTTTGGCAGAATGACCATAAGTACGCCATGCCGGTACTTGGCCTCTACCTTGTCGCAATCAACATCTGTCGGGAGGTTGAACTGCCGCCGGAATTTCCCCCCTTCCCGTTCACGCCGATGGTATCGCACCTTTTGATCCTCTGAAACGATGTTTCGTTCCCCGGAGATCGTGACATGGCGCCCTGTCACAGACACATCTAATTGATCTAAGGTCATTCCGGGGATTTCCGATCGGATATAAAAATTTTCATGGTCTTGCGTCACATGAAGAAAAGGAAAGACGCCAGCGGGCATATCCAGTCCGGCTTGCCTTGCTGGCGATTGAAGCAATTCACTGAGATCCCGTCGCAACCGATCCAATTCCGAAAATCCGTTCCATGACTGTTCATAAGGCCAAGCTTTGACTCGTCGAATCAACATAATTTTTCCTCCTTCTCGTTAAGGATGACTATTCAGAAAACGAAGTCACGATTTCCAATGTAAAGTCTTGAGGCGGACCTCATCATCTTTTCTTTCTTTCAAAATAAAATTGATATTTCAGATGTCAAGTAGGGGGGCATCAAAAAGATGAGGTCATCAGGACCCCATTTTCGAAAATTCTCCAATATCGAACGAATTGATACGAATGAATGAGGGAGTGACCAAAAAGGGAAGGCAGAAATGTGGGTGGAATTCCCTGGTATAGACTAGGGACAGACAATGAGCATACCGATGCTTGACTCTGTCAAAAATGGAATTCACTTTTTTATAAGAAAAGAATTTCGAACTTTTGTTCAATTCATCGGAGGTGCGTGTGAGCAGTGAATCCTAGGGCGGTCCGAACAAGACCGATGCCCTGTCGTCTACATGAGAGGAGGAAGAATCATGGAGCTGAAGAATCTTCTCACACCCTGGAATTGGTTTAAAAAAGAAGAGGAGCAGCAAGTCATTCGTCCGCAAAACTCTACGAGAAATATTTCTGCTCATCATCCTCTTGCCCGGTTTCACAATGAAATCGATCAGCTGTTTGATCAATTCTTTCAAGGGACGCTATGGCAACGTCCTTCCCTTCGCGAGACTCGACGCTTCGGAAATCAAGTTTTTCCGCAGCTTAATATTGGGGAAAATAAGAAGGACTATTCGATTACTGTGGAAGTTCCCGGCGTAGAAGAGAAGGATATTGAGCTGACGGTTGAGGACGGGACACTCACCATTAGGGGAAAAAAGCGATCTGAGCAAGAAGATCATGATCAACAATATCATCGGGTTGAACGGACGTATGGAGCATTTCAACGAATGTTATCGTTGCCCGCTGATGCGAATGAAGATCAGATTGCCGCAACATTCAAAAATGGTGTGTTGACTGTCACGATCGCTAAGAATCAACACGTTTCGTCACGAGGAAAGAAGATTGCCATCACGTAATGTCATGGGTCTATGGACGAGTGTTCTCGAGGTATCTTGAGTTGAAGGATTCCCTGCATTTGCGGTCGTTGGTTGCAGAAACACTGCCGAATACTTCGGTGACCCTTCAAGTGTTCAGAGAAGCAGAGGAGCGTCATGTTACCCTGAAGATCGCTGGAATTCAGGAAAATTTTGAGTCTCTAGCTTCTGCAGGGAGTCAAAAGGGCAGCATGCCTTGGCTGGAATTACTGTGAAGCCAGCCTCTTTTGGGAAAACAGGCGTTGAAGTCACCGCCGTCAAAGGAGGGAGCGTGGCAAGTCGGGCAGGGATTCAGGAAGGAGACATCATCCGTGAAATTAATCGGCAGGTTGTGAAAGACATTGAAGATTTTGAACGATTTACAAGAAAGCTCGATTCCGATGACCGTGTCCTATTATTACTTCAACGAGGCCGAAGTACAATGTTTCTTTCAATTGCGCCCTAATTGTTGGGAAATTATTACAACCACAGAAGGCAATTTGTATTTGGCGGCAGGTGGGACGGAGACATTTACTTTTACTTTTTCAAAGAAGAAGGGGCGAGGAATCAGCCATTTGAATGGGGAGTGGGCAATAATTCTGTTGCCTGGCTAATAGTCCTGGAAAGTAGGGTAAGCAAGTCTGTGGGAACAGCAACAGGGGCAGTCCACATGTTTCTGCTGCTTCTAGGGTCATGTTGTGTTATCGAAATACCGTCTCTTTCGCCGATGTAGATATAGCCAGGACTGCAGGGTGTTTAATGCGGCGATCCACTGTAATGCCATAGAAGCGCTCCGTTAGCTCTG
>Ga0224497_10000355_pt1 | contig 32980 bp, 30 predicted proteins | sample SF_Jul11_sed_USG_4_FD_167970 | JGI IMG/M metagenome (GOLD analysis project Ga0224497, IMG submission 167970) | Sediment microbial communities from San Francisco Bay, California, United States - SF_Jul11_sed_USGS_13 | ecosystem: Environmental > Aquatic > Marine > Sediment | place: USA...
AGGTCTCTAGCTATATCGATTCCGGGGTTGCAGATAACGCGGATCTGATTCGCGACGGCCGTGGCTTTGTCTGCGCGGACCATGAAAATGGTTACTTCGTCGGTCCGACGCTCTTCGACAACGTACGGCCTGGAATGCGTATCTATGACGAGGAGATCTTTGGGCCGGTGCTCAGCGTCGTCCGTGTCGCGAGCTTCGATGAGGCGCTCGAGCTCGTTAATGATCACGAATATGGCAACGGCGCGGCGATATTCAGCCGCGACGGTAATACGGTCAGGCAGTTCTGTGAGAACGTGCAGGCCGGCATGGTCGGTGGGAACGTTCCGATACCGGTACCTATGGCATTTCACAGTTTCGGCGGATGGAAGCGCTCGCTGTTCGGTCCACTGCACGTGCATGGCACGGACGGCGTCCGTTTTTACACGCGCAAGAAGACGATTACGGTGCGATGGCCGACCGACTCGAGAAGCAGCGCCGACTTTACCATGCCGACGATGGGCTGATTGTCGATCAGAACAGTAGCTACAACAGAGGTCTATACTCGACACATGAATACTGCCGCAAGGGTTTGGCGCCACCCGCAAGTGCGCCGTGCGGTTACGACATTCTTGTTACTGGCCTTGGTTGCCTCGCCGGCGGCATGGGCCGAGAAGGCGTACCTTGCTGGCGGCTGTTTCTGGTGCATGGAATCCGACTTCGAAGGCCTACCGGGCGTGCAAGACGTCGTTTCCGGCTTTACCGGTGGCACTGTCGAGAATCCGACCTACAACGGCAATCACACTGGCCATTACGAAGCCGTCGAAATCACCTACGATCCCAGCATCGTCAGCTACCAGGATTTGTTGAATCATTACTGGGTCAATATCGATCCATTCGACGCGATCGGGCAATTCTGCGACAAGGGCCCAAGCTATCGTGCTGCGATATTCGTTGCGACTCCAGAGGAGCGACGCCTCGCTGAGCAATCTAAGCAGAAAGTCCAAGCGATGTTTCCAGACGAACAGGTGGTCACGGAAATTCTCGATGCGAGCATCTTCTATCCGATCACGGGCGACGAAAGTGCTCACCAGGACTACTACAAGAACAACCCTTTGCGCTACAAGTTCTATCGCTATAGCTGCGGCCGCGATGCGCGCTTAGAGGAGATCTGGGGAGATCAAGCCACGCATTAGTTTGTTTCTTCAGTGCGCGCGGCTCGGGTGACGGTAAAGACCAAGTAAACCGAATCCAGTAGCTGGCGTTGCTGATGCCCGCTATTGGCCAATAGCGCAAGCCGGTATCGAGTCTGGATAGAATTTGAGCATTAACTCCGCTGATCGACGGCCAGCGCGGCGAAGCATCCGGCGCCATTCTTCACTTAGCGGAGAACTATCGAAGTGAAAGTCAGAGTACACCGCGATTTGCGTATGCTTGCATCGTGGGCCGGTCCCTTCGTGACACCGCTATTTCTCTCATTGTTCATGAGCGCGCTCGTGTCAATGATTGCCACTATTCAGGCGATTTGAATCTCAGACGGTCTCATTGCTACCTGGAGTCGAGCCTGGCTCACGAGTTGGATGATCGCATTTTCAGTGCTGATGCTCGCGTTGCTGATCGTTAGACGACTCGTTGCTGTAATCTGTCGTCCTGAATAGCCTGGCACCAGATCGTATGCGTGACACCACAAGTCGTCGAATCGGGTACTGACGCGAGTGTCAGCTCCTGGCCGAGGCTGTGTGAATACGCTGATCTTCACCTCTACCAGAACCGCGCCATCAACCGCAACTACCTAAACAGCGTTGCCAAGTGGTAACGGGTCCTCTTCGGTCAAGCCCAGTCGGGCAGGCCAAGATTCGAGGCCGAGTCGGACTCTCATCGAGCGTGTGCTATCGCGTGAATGCGAAGTTACCTTGCCGACTGAGCCGATCAGATGTTCATTGACCGGCTTAGCCTCTCCTCCCGAGAGCCGTTCTAAAGCGTGAGCCAAATGCCGTCGCGCTTTCCTATGCCCGGACGGGCGGTCGCGAAGAGGAAGTCGGCGTTGAGCGGCGCCTAAGCTGCGATCGGCGGAGGTCGCTTCGTCTCCGGAACTTGCCATAACGGTTACCTCAGTTCCCGAAACGAACGCCTTGATTTTGGCGGGCCGTGCCGGGTCGGACTCGCGGCCGTCGGATTCGCCTCTCACCTGTTGGCTGATGCGCAGGTATTCTCTCATGCTACGGAAATCACCACCGTCGCCATCGAGCGACAGCGCGCACTGGTAGAGAGTCTCGGCGTAGACTTAGTCTAATGGCAATTCACGATCAGCTCATGTTCGCGTCGCGGTTCAGTTTGGCAAATTTTGCTACTGAGAATATTTAGCATTTATGGACACTGACCTCTTAGCCTTTGCTATCTACGGGACGCCCTTCGCGCTGATCCTGCTGCTCTACATCCGAAAGCATCGGCGACAACAACGAGTGAGCGTGGAAACTTTTGCAGAAAGTCAAGAAGCTGGCCTTCTCGATCCCGCGTCCTTACACCCGGTTATCAATCTCAATAGGTGTATTGGGTGCGGGTCTTGCGTGGCGGCCTGTCCAGAAATGCCTAAGCATCAGGTCCTCGGGCTGGTGAGGCGAAAGGCAAAACTGATTAGCCCCACTGACTGCATCGGTCACGGAGCCTGCAAAACCGCGTGTCCGGTCGATGCCATCACTCTGGTCTTCGGAACCGAGCGTCGCGGCGTCGATATCCCGAACATAAGGCCAAACTTTGAGACCAATGTTCCTGGAATTTTTATCGCCGGTGAGTTGGGCGGCATGGGTCTTATCCGAAACGCCATCGAACAGGGCCGGCAAGCCATGGAATGCATCGTCGAGAAAGTGGATGGGACCCGCAACGGCTGTTTGGACGTCGTCATCGTTGGTGCCGGACCAGCGGGTATCGCAGCATCGCTCGCCGCCAAGCAGCACAAACTAAACTTCGTCACGATGGACCAAGATTCGCTCGGCGGAACTGTGGCTAGTTTTCCACGCCGGAAATTGGTTATGACGTCGCCGGCAACGTTACCGTTAGTGGGGAAGATGAAGTTCAGGGAAACAACGAAAGAAACGTTGCTGGCGTATTGGCAAGATATAGTAAAACGCACTGATCTGAAGATTAGCTTCCAAGAAAGGCTGGAGTCTATCAATAGACACAACGGCAGTTTCAATGTGGTCACAAATCAGAACCAATACGCCGCACACGCAGTATTACTGGCAATCGGCCGGCGCGGGACTCCACGAAAACTCGGTGTACCGGGGGAGGAACTATCCAAGGTCACGTATCGATTGATAGACCCGGAGCAATACAGCAGTTTGAAAGTGCTCGTTGTTGGCGGCGGCGACAGTGCCCTCGAATGCGCGTTGATGCTCAGCGAGCAACCCGGAACAACGGTTACTCTCTCGTATAGATCGCAAGCATTTTCACGTGCAAAGAAGAAGAACAGACTGAAACTCGAGAATGCCGGTCGCGAAGGCCGCATTGAGATTCTGCTCGAATCTAACGTTAAATCCATCGCCGAGGAGTATGTTGAGATTGAACAAAAGGGCCAGCTACTGCGCATTGCAAACGATGCGATCATCATAAGCGCCGGAGGCATACTGCCCACGGGATTTCTGAAGGAACTAGGTATTGAGATAGAAACCAAACACGGGACTGCCTAGTACCTGAGACGCAAAGGCCCAGCCCTGATTAACTGTCTCCGTAGCCGATAGGAATCGATTCAAGAGGTAGAAATATGCCGCATACACAATTGATGGAGGAGCGTCTTAGGTTCCTGCAAATCGATCACAATACCTTGTCGGAGCTACGACAAGCCAAAGAATTTCTCGAACCGGCAATGGACGAATTGTTGGATCGATTCTACTCGCACTTACTCGGGGAACCCGATCTACGAGCGCTCTTTGCCGATGAAGACGCAATCGATCGCGCCCGTTCAGCGCAAAAGAATCATTGGCTCAAGACACTGTTCGAAGGCAAGTTTGACAACACGTACTTTGAGAAGGCGGGTCAGATCGGTCGCGCTCATTTCCGCGTAGGCCTGACACCAAATTGGTATATCGCCGGCTATTGCCAGATGCTCGGTCAGTTTATTGAGCTGATTTCAAACGAATACTCCAACAGAGGCAAGCCAGCAACTCAGATTATCCAGGCGGTCAGTAGAGCCATATTTCTCGACATCGATTTGGTCATCCACTGCTATCTCGATGCTAAAGACAGCTATATGCGACAGATTTTGCGCCACGCGACCGAGTTCACGGCCGATGTGACGGCACTTGGTGATGAACTAAGCGCTTCGGCGACACAGATTAATGCCACCGCTGAAACGTTGTCGGCACACGCGGGCAACGCAGCTGAGCAAATAAGCGAGTTACTAGCGCAAGCCGCACAATTGACCCGCCAGACGGAGCAGCTAGATGCGCGCCTCAAGGAGCTGCAGTTCCGCGACAAACTATACATTGACGAGAGCACTCCGGAGTCTGGAACGATTTCGCGCTTGAAGGCTCTAGTATTGGGCAAGAAGTAATGTCACAAAAACTGCTGTGCGCGGCGTCTATGTCATGCAGGCTTCGACCCTAATAGGTCACGCTGAATCGCGTCCAATCAGGCTGTACTGGAACTTTCTAGGAAGGTTTCGTCAGGTAGCGGCTATAACTAGCGGCAGCAGGCGTTCATCGTCGCAGCTGATCTGCTCCCCTTTTTTGGCGTGATGAAACGAGAGCGAGTGAACCGTGTGCGCTACCGAAATCGAGACGAAGCTCGAGCGGATATATTTGAATACTTTGAGTGTTTTTATAATCGGAAACGCCGTCATGGCTATCTTGGCAATATCAGCCCGGCGGCGCTCGAGAAGCGAGTAGCCGGTCGATGCGAAACGGTCCATTGACGCGTTACAAAACCATCTGGCCGAAAGCAGACATTCAATCAGAAGCCGGATGGGCGATATTTGAGCGGCAGCTTCCGACCCATTAGAGACACGTTAATTGTGTGGGGAGTTTACCGAGGCTTGTAAGAGTTTCTGTAACGGCTGGAAATGGCGAGAGGCGTAGTTCTGAATAACAATCACAGTGTTAGCCGGAAAAACTAATTTTCGCGCTCATAAGTGGGGCCGTTTCGTCGTCACCTTAGCCCTCTTTCTGCTTTGGTCGAGTGCGGCCCATGCACAGAGGATCCCCTTGATCCTTGTTGGGGTGGCTGGTACCAGCCTCCTTGCACCGTTTGTTGCTGTGCCGGTCAAAGTTGTGATCCTCCGTCTGCTTACCGCTAAGGCTGGGGCCTCTCGTTTGTGGTTTATCAGTGCAATCGAATGGGTGCTTTGGTTCCCAGTGACTGTGATCGCGGTTGTATCCAGCGGTCCATTCGCTGTGCCGCTCGTCGTCCCGTTACTGCTGGCCACGGCAGTTTGGCTGCATAGAGAACGCGTGGATAACGCTTCATGGGGCTCTGCGCTACTTTTGTCCCTCCCCACACCGATTCTGGCGGTTGCGATACCGTCTCTAGCCTTTGTCTCAGCCCCCTTGCTGGAAGACTACCTTCCGACTTGGCTCCTTTAGCAGCGTGAGGACGGAACGCCAGGTAAGGGTTGGCTTGGCCGGGAATGCCGCCTTCTGGCCGATTGGCGCCATAGCGCCCGCCTGAATTCGAGCAGATTTGAACGGCAGCTTTCGGGGGGGGGCTGAAATCGGGCGGAAACGTGACGGGTCTCGCAGTGGCCCTTGGCTAGTTGCACTTAACGTGATCAAGCATGTGTTCTTCCCTGAGTGCCTCAAATGCTCAAGATATGGTTATCCTCGAGGCTATACCGGCTTCTTCCTCTCGTTTATCTTCTGTCCGGCTCGCTGATGCTCGCCCTGTTCGGCAACCAACCTTTGGGCCGTCTTAGCGGGTTATTGTTATGCGCTGCAGCGGTTTTGGTTTGGGTGTTGAGATTTCACGCGCGTAGTAAAACTTCTGCTCGTCGCCGATGAGTCCCTGCCTGGTCGAAACGACCTATCCCCTTAAACCGGCTGGACATGCATAGAAAACCAACGTAAACAAAGCGACGCCGTAGCAATGCGACCCCGAGGTTGCCCGGCGCTGTGTTTCTCGATGAAATCTGCCAGGCGAACTATGCTATTTTCGATGTCCGCGCATGACCGCGGTAGCGTCTGGCAGGGCAGAGGAGACAGGCAGTGACCGTAAGGACGAGGCTCGAACAAATGGTTGGAGACTGCGTCAGTTTCGCTGTCGTTGGGTTTCTGTTCGTAGCTTCGGCGCAGGGTCATCACAGTGACGCGGGGCTAGATATGGAGTCGGTCGTCATGCTCGAAGGGACTATCACCGAGTATAGTTGGCGGAACCCACACATCTATTTCACGGTCGAGACAACGGACGATCGTGGCGAACGCGTCGAGTGGTTGGTGCAAACCAGTCCAATCATCTCGGCGACCCGTCGAGGTTGGACGCGCGAGTCGTTAGCGATCGGGGAGCGCGTATTTGTCGAGGCTCACCCCGCTAGGGATGGCCGACCGTATGCACTGCTGTACGCGATCGAGAAGGAGGGCGGCATCGTGTTGGGTACGGCAGCGAGGCCTGCGAGCGATCGTCCTGCCGAGCCTGAGAGTACGGCCAGCACCACCACGCTGGCTGGGATCTGGATGGCAGACCGTACAGAGCTCGTCAGCTACCCGGGCGGATTCGACGGCTTCTTCCACGCTCACTTGCAGCTGACCGAGGAGGGTGCGGCAGCCCAGGCCGCATACGACCCGCTATCGGCTGAGAACCCGGAGTCCAAATGCATCGGGCGTCCAACGCCCGCGATGATCGTATCCAGCGATCTGTTTCCAATGCAGATCGAGATCGATGAGTCCGAAGACATCATCATGATTCGTAGTGGGTTCTGGGACGAGGAGCGCACGGTATTCATGGATGGCCGCATGCACCCCGAGCCCAACGAGCGCTCACTCAGCGGCCACTCGATCGGCAGGTGGGAGGGCGAGACGTTGGTTGTGGATACGACGAATTTCGCAGATCATCGTTCGCCTTATCAGATTGGTGTGCCCTCGGGATCTGGGAAGCATGTCGTGGAGCGATACCGGCTCAACGACGAGGGTACGCGCATTATCGTGGACTTCATGCTCGAGGACCCGCAATTCTTGTCCGAGCCCGTCAACCACTCCCGCGAGTTGGTCTACTCGCCGCATCTAGAGATCCTGCCATACAACTGCGATATGGATTCGACGAGTCGCTTTCTGCGTCCATAGCTTCGCGGCAATGCTCGATCGGCTGGTACTTCACTTCCGGTCTTTCGCGAAGGACGTTGCCGGTTCGCGTACAGGATCCCGTTTCTTTTTCATACCGGCATGTCCTCGCTTTACGGCGGCCATCTCTTGGTCGCGGCCTATGCCACGACCGACAAATGCTTTAGATCCGTTCGCCTAAGGACTACAGCCCGTTTCTCTTAATAGCCGCTCTGAATACGCAAGAATATTGCCGTGAGAACGCACCAGGTGAGGCTAGGGTTTCGGCTTGATTATACTGGCGGTGCGGGGAGTCATGGCCCACCAAGCTCTGAGCATGGCGAATGCTCATTTTTCCGTACGGCCCAAGGAGCACATCGGCTCAGCAGCCTTTCAGGTACCTCAGCCGGAACATGAGATGGCCATCGCGATCGAGGAGCTCTTCGCGGGTCAGCCGGATCGGCTCTTCGGCGACGAGGGGAGGCGGGACGCCTTCTTCACACCATAGGTCGGCCGGTTGCTCTGAACGCAGGCTGAGCGCATCGGATTCGGCTTCGACCACGTACATGCCCGAGCCCCGCAGCTCGACTATGTCGCCGGCCTGTATGTAAATTATCGATGATCGCTGTTGCTCACTGGGCCGATGCACCCATACGGGGGTTTCCCATGGATTGCGGGGCAGCTGAAACCAGTCACCCTGTCGTTGCGCTAGAGTTTGGTGGAAGAAGGGCCCGTAGCCCCAGTCCTGCAGGTACAGATCGGGAACGAAGCTGATCGTCTCGCCCGAACCGGATGGATGGAAGTACGCGCTGAGCCCCCTTCCTGGAACGGCCAGGACGATGAGTCCGCCAACCCGGGTCGATGTCTCATCGGGCTCAGAACGCAAATCGTACACGTCTACTGCCGCCTCCAGCATTCGTGAGTAGCAGGTCGATGTATCCGCGAAGGCCTCGCATAGCTCAGCGATTCGATTCTCATTTTCGAGCCAACCGAGTCTCGCCGGTGCGTAGATTCCGACCCATGCCAGGAAGCCCGGTTGGGCGGTCACGCCGGGTGCGATTAAGACGCCGAGCAAGAGCCCGAAAAACCGGCTGTGCCGATACCTGTTTCCTCGAGGGTTACGCATCTCCGATTTGCTCCATGCGGCAGGCTTTTTCTCTCAGCAAGGCAACGGCTCGTTGGCGTCCCAGGAGTTCTGCTTCTTCGAGCGGTGTCGCATAGTCGTCTATGCGCGTTCGTGCATGCAGATCCGCGCCATGCGCGATCAGCTGTTCTATCGCTTGCAGGTCTTCGAGAGCGGCTGCGTAGTGCAGCGGCGTATAGTCGTTGTGCCCGCGCTGCTCGATGTCTGCCCCGAAGGCCACCAGCATATCGAGCATTTCGTGACGATCCGGCCGATCTTGGCAACTGAGAGTTGCGAGCAGGCACGGAAACCCCGAGTCATCACGGTAATTCGGATCCGCGCCCAGCTCGAGCAGCGCTCGCACGAACGGCAACGGGCTATGATAAATGGCGTACTCGAGCACGTAGCCGATACCTGCTGTTCCGTGACAATTCGGAAAGTCAGGCCGGTCCCCCAACGAGGTTTGCAGCGCCTCGAGATCGCCGCGTCGGCAAGCTTCGTGAATTGAAATCGAATCGTTCATTGCCATGCTTTGGAGATTACGGGCTGCGCACTTATTCTCGCTGCGAGTGGTCTCCGCGTAGCGTCACACCACATTGTCGGCAACCTTTTGGAATTCCGAGCCTACTTTGCCAGCCCAGATTGGCCTGGCATCTCGGACACCGAGATGAAAACTGGAGTAAGACGGCAACGATGGCCGCGCCGAACAGAGCGCCAATCAGGTTGTTGGTCGTCCGCTCGGACAACTCGAGGAATTCGATTGCGAGAACCGCGCAGACTGCACAGATCCAGAACGCGACAAATAGACCAATCGTCTGGTGGTGGTGCTGACGCAGCTTCTTGAGCTCAGTTTGCGACAACAAGGGGATATCCAACTGCTGCGTGTCCCGTAGTCTGACGCATGCGGTCGATACATTCTGTGATCCGGCTACCACAAAGGCGGCCCTTGCCGTCATCGCCGCGCAAGGGAGAACGTCGATCAGCTGCGAGCAGAGCGCTCTGTCAGTTTTGGCGAGGGCCGCCGATTTGCGTAGAGCCGCGGCCCAGCCGCAATTCGGTCGGCGATAGCCAGTCGCCCGACAAAACCAAGCAAGGCTCTGATGGTGCAGGATCTAGTCTGGCGGAGAGGGTGGGATTACTCGCCGCCCTCGAATAACTCGGGCGGCTCACCCTCGAGGGGCCGCTCGCCGACTGCGTCGGCTCCGCGTTCTCTCGCGTGCGCCTGCGCGCCGCTCGAGTCGAACCCGAGCGGCTTCGTCCACACACCCTCGCCACCAAAAACAAAAATACCCCGCAAGGGGGCATTTTTGTTTTCTGGCGGAGAGGGTGGGATTCGAACCCACGGTACGCTGTGACACGTACACTTGCTTTCCAAGCAAGCGCCTTCGACCGCTCGGCCACCTCTCCGGCTGGGGTGGATTCTAGATGTTTAGGCGGCGCCTGGCACGCTTGGAGCAGCGATTCTTCAGCGCGCCGGACCTCCTCGTCTAGTTGCGATAGTCCAGTGGCGGGGCGCGGTCGCCAAGTAGGGCTTCGTACACGAAGTCCTCGCCGAGACTCTCGCGATGTTTGGCGGCCGCGGCCTCGCGCAACTCGCGATTCTCAAACAGCTCCACTGCTGCGAGCGTCAGTGTCTTCGCAGCATTCGTCGCACCCTTGAAGCCGATCGACATTCCACCCGCTGCTGCGGCCTGCCAGCTGTGCGCCGAGGTGCCCGGTACCCAGGTCGCAATCCGCAAGCCGACGGTCGGCACGGCGATCGAGACGTCGCCGACATCAGTCGAACCGTAGCCCTGGGAGATCTCGTAGGGTTGGATCGTTGCCTCTGAGCCGAGCGCGCGCAGCGGGTTCGTGAGCGTTGCGTAAATCTGCTCGGCAAAGGCCTGTTCCTCCGGCGTGTACTGGACACCGCCGACGGTTCTGAGCTTCACATCCATCATCTCGGCCAGTGGCTCGTTGACGAGCACGGGATGGTTGCCGTGGATCGTCTCCCAATCGACTTGCGTCCCAGTTCCCTGGGCGGCGCCACGCGCCGCGTCTTCTAGCCGCGCCCAGATCTCCTGTACGACGCGTGCCTCGGGATGGCGCACGTAGTAGAAGACCTCGGCGAAGTCGGGCACGACGTTCGGTGCGAGTCCGCCCGCCGTGATCACGTAGTGAATGCGGGATTGCTGCGGGATATGCTCGCGCAGGAGATTCGCCATGTGGTTCATCGCCTCGACGCCATCGAGCGCGGAGCGCGCGTTGTGGGGTGCCGATGATGCATGTGCGGAGAGCCCGCGAAAGCGGAATTTCGCGGATCGATTGGCCAATGTCGTATCCGCGGACGCCGAGTTTCTATCGGCGGCGTGCCAGTGCAAGACGATGTCGACGTCGTCGAACAGCCCTTCTCGGACCATATAGACCTTGCCGCTACCGCCTTCCTCGGCTGGCGTGCCGTAGAGCCGGATCGTGCCGGGCGTGCCGGTGTCCTCGAGCCAATGCCTGACTGCAAGCGCTGCGCCAAGAGAGCCGGCGCCGAAAAGATTGTGGCCACAGGCGTGCGCAGCGAGCTTGTTCGGTATCGGGCTGCGCGTGGGCAGGGCGTCCTGCGTAATGCCGGGTAGGGCGTCGAACTCCGCGAGGATGCCGATGATGGGGCCTTCGCTCCCATAGCTTGCGACGAAGGCTGTTGGGATGCCGGCAACGCCAGCCGCGATCTCAAAGCCCTCGGCCGCGAGCGCGGACTGCAGCAACGCGCTGCTGCGCTCCTCCTGGTAGCCGACTTCGGCAAGGTCCCAGAGAGATCGAGCGACCTCGATGGTCTGCGCGTGGCGGGCCTCGACAAATGCCAGCAGCGCGTCCTCGTCCGCTGCGTGGCTCGTCAGCGGCAGACAGATCAGGCTCGCGGCAAGCGGCAGGTGGTGTCTCATCGGCATCCCCCTTCGATTCGATGGTTGATTCGCATTGTAGAACCTATCTCGAGATCCCGCATGGCCGCGTGGCGTGCGTTGTCGGCGAGTGCTCACGGGCTCCAGTGGGCCTGAGGGCCGCATTCCGGGGCTTTGGAAAGGCCGGTGCGCAGGTCCTGGCGGGCTGGTAAAGTACACGGGGTCCGCGTCGGTTCCCCCGCGACGACCAGCCGTGAACCCCGTCAGGCCCGGAAGGGAGCAGCGGCAGCGGCCCGGTCGGGTGCCGGGGTTGGGCTGACGCGGATCTTAATTTTTGGACACGAGAGAACGCTGCACGCGCGATGAGTTACACCGTTCTGGCAAGGAAATGGCGTCCGAAGCGCTTTGCTGAGGTGGTCGGCCAGCAGCATGTCGTGCAAGCGCTCGTGAACTCGCTCGCGGCCGGGCGCCTGCATCATGCTTATCTGTTCGCGGGCACGCGCGGGGTTGGCAAAACGACGGTCGCGCGCATTCTCGCCAAGGCGCTGAACTGCACCGATGGCGTCGTTGCTGAGCCGTGTGGGACGTGCGATGCGTGTCTTGCGATCGACGAAGGCCGTTTCGTCGACCTTCTCGAGGTCGATGCGGCCTCGAGAACGCGCGTGGACGATACACGCGAGCTTCTCGACAACGTTCAGTATGCTCCGACGCACGGGCGCTACAAGATCTACCTCATCGACGAGGTTCACATGCTGTCGAATCACTCCTTCAATGCGTTGCTGAAGACGCTCGAGGAGCCGCCACCGCATGTCATGTTTTTACTCGCTACGACCGATCCGCAGAAACTGCCCGTAACGGTGCTGTCACGCTGCCTGCAGTTCAATCTGAAGCGGCTAACCCCTGCGCAGATTCAGGAGCAGCTACAGAAGATCTGCGCCGCAGAGGAGATCGAGGCGGAGCCTGATGGGCTGAAGGCGCTCGCCAAGGGTGCCGAGGGCAGTATGCGAGATGCGTTGAGCCTGCTCGATCAAGCGATCGCATTTGGCGGCGGGCACGTGCAGCGTGAAGCCGTCGAGGCGATGCTCGGCACGATCGACCGCTTCCATCTCATTAATCTGCTCGAAGGTCTCGCAGCTGGTGACGGATCGGCGCTCATGAAAGAGGTCGCGGAGCTCGATGAGCAGGCACCGAACTATTCCTTCGTGCTCGACGGGCTCATGGGCGCGTTGCAACGGCTCGCCGTCATCCAGCTCGTCGGGCCCGAGTCCGCGACGGACGACGATGCGGCATTGCTGCAGTTAACCGAGAAGATGTCGCCCGAGGATGTGCAGCTCTATTACCAGATCGCATTGCAGGGACGGCGTGACTTGGCCGCCTGCGCCGACTGGCGCTCGGCGTTCGAGATGACGCTGTTGCGCATGCTCGCGTTTCGCCCGGCGGCTGCGGATGAGCCTGGCCGTGCAGCTGCTGCGCCGACGTTAAAGCCAAAGGCGAAGCCGAAGCCCAAGCCCAAGCCGAGGGCGGAATCGGAGCCTGCCGGTGGGCCGCAGCGCCCGCGACGCAGCGCCGTTCGTGATGAAGGCACGGTGACACCACCGCCGCAGGCCGAACCCGGTCTGGCGTCACCGGCGACGCCAGATGCGACTGCGTGGGCTGCGCTGCTCGGCGAGGCCGACGTGCGCGGCGCGGCGCGCCAGCTCGCCGAGAGCTGCGCTATTCGCGAGCGGACCGACACTCGCATCGATCTCGTAGTTTCCAAGGACAGGTCACACCTGAATACCGACCAGATTCGCGGGCGCCTCGAGGCCGCGCTCGGCGAGCATTTGGGCAGATCGCTGAAGTTGACCGTCACCCCCGGCACGCCCCCGGCGCCGACACCGGCCGATCAACGCAAGGCGAACGAGACGCAGCGCATGCGCAAGGCACGCGAGGCTATCGAGCGGGATCCCGCCGTCATAGGATTTCAAGACACCTTCGACGCTGTCGTCGAAGCCGATACCATCGAGCCAATTGAAGCAGCCAAGGGAACGTAGCGCCGATGAAGGGACTAGGACAACTGATGAAGCAGGCCCAGGAAATGCAGGCCAATATGCAGAGGGCTCAAGAGGAGCTCGCTGCCATGGAGGTGTCTGGCGCGGCGGGCGGCGGCATGGTCGAGGTCAGCATGACGTGCAAGCACGAGGTGCGCCGTGTGGCGATCGAGGATGAGCTCCTGAGCGGCGACAAGGAGATGCTCGAAGATCTCATTGCAGCGGCGTTCAACGATGCCGCGGCCAAAGCCGAGCGTGCCACGCAAGAGAAGCTGGGCGGTCTCGCCGGCGGGCTCGGGCTACCTCCAGGCATGAAGTTGCCGTTTTGAGAATCGGCAGAGGTTGAACGCCCGTGAGTCAGGGTTATTCGCCACTGCTCAAGCAGCTGATCAACGCGCTGCAGTGCCTGCCCGGTGTCGGCACGAAGTCCGCACAGCGCATGGCATTTCACCTGTTGCACAAGGATCGCGAGGGGGCAACGCATCTGGCGAAGTCGCTGGAGCTGGCGAGTCGGCTCGTCAAGCACTGTGAGCGTTGCCGCATGCTGACGGAGGAGGCGATCTGCGGCTTCTGTGCGAGTGATCGTCGCGACAGTTCCCAGCTCTGCATCGTTGAAATGCCCGCGGACGTCATCGCGATCGAGCAATCCGCGGCCTACAGTGGTCGTTACTTCGTGCTCATGGGGCATATGTCGCCGCTCGACGGGATCGGACCGAGTGAGCTCGGTATCGACCTGTTGGAGCGCCGCCTCGAGCAGGAGGACATCGCCGAGGTCGTGCTCGCAACGAGCGTGACGGTCGAAGGGGATGCGACCGCCCATCTCATCGCCAATCTGGCCGCGCGCCACGGCATCAAAGCCAGCCGAATCGCTTATGGTGTGCCGATGGGTGGCGAGCTCGAATTCATCGACAGCGGCACGCTGTCGAGAGCGCTCTCGGGACGCCGCGAGATTGAAGCTGCATCAACGGAAGATCTGTCATGAGCCGCCAGGCCGACCCGGACTGCCTGTTCTGCAAGATCGTGGCTGGTGAGCTGCCCGCTGAACGCCTCTACGAGGACGATGACCTGCTTGCGTTCAAAGACATCAGTCCGCAGGCGCCGTTTCATGCATTGATTATCCCCAGGCGCCATCTGGCCACGCTGAATGAGCTCGAGACCGGGGACGCAGAGCTTGCCGGGCGGCTCTTCCTGACGGCCAAATCGCTCGCCGAGGAATATGAGCTCCCTGGCTATCGCGTCGTCGTCAATACGAATGCCGAAGGGGGGCAGGTTGTCTATCACGTGCATATGCACGTGCTCGGCGGCCGGCAGATGAAGGGCGGTCTAGGCTAACGACACTGGGCTAGCGACGACCCGCCTGCAAAGAAGCGGTCAGTTCGTAGAGTCGCTCGTAGCTTGCGTAGCGTTGTGCAGCAATTTCTCCGCTGACCACAGCAGACTTGATTGCACAGTCGGGCTCGGCGAGATGGCGGCAGTTTTGGAACCGGCACAGCGGAATTTTATCGCCGAATTCGCGAAAACCATTCGCGACGACGCGCGGATCCTCGATATACGGTGCGTAGTCGCGCACGCCCGGCGAGTCGATGAGTTCGCCGCCTTCGGGCAACGCAAACAACACGGCCGTCGACGTCGTGTGGCGGCCCAGGCCGCTTTTCTCTGACAGCGCGCCTACCGCCTGGCGCGCGTCGCCGAGCACTGCATTGAGCAGCGAGGATTTGCCGACACCCGATTGGCCAATCATCGCGCTGCGTTTACCCCTCAGCGCGGCAGTGAGCTCAGCGAGGCCGTCGCCGCGAGCCGCGCTCGTGCGGATCGTGACGTAGCCGAGGTTTGCGTAGGCGTCGAGCTCATCGGGCAAGGCTGCAGTGAGGTCCAGCTTGTTGAATGCGATGACGGCGCCGTAGCCTTGCAGCTCGGCAGCGGCGAGGTAACGGTCCAGCAAGAACCAATCGGGCGGCGGATCCGGTGCGAGCACCACGACGAGCTGGGAGAGGTTCGCCGCGACGATCTCGGGCCGGCCGCGGTTGTCGATGCGCGTAAGTTCGTTGTCACGGGGCGAAATCTTCGTCAACGTGCCTGTTCCGTCCGCCTCGGGCTGCCACGATACCGAGTCCCCGACGACGGGCTTGAGTGCACGGCGCTGAATCTGACAGCTGACGCGGCTGGCATCGGCGCCTTCCACGAGACAGTGGCGCCGGTAGCGCGCGACGACCGTTCCAGTGATGCTCGTCACAGCATGCGTCTTCTATGCAGGTTTGCTCTATAAATCATTGATCGGGCTGCTACAATCGGCCTGAGGAGCCGATGTTGAAGTCCAAGGAAAATCTCATCTGGATCGATCTGGAGATGACGGGTCTCGATCCGGACTCGGATCTCATTCTGGAGATCGCGACCGTCGTCACGGACAAGCATCTCGTTGTGCTTGCCGAAGGGCCGATGCTCGCAATACATCAGTCCGACGAGATCCTGGCTGGTATGGATGAGTGGAACACGCGCCAGCATTCGAGCTCAGGGCTGGTTGAGCGCGTTCGTGTGAGCTCGGTCACGGCTGCCGAGGCGGAGCAGCAGACGCTCGATTTCCTGCGTGACTACGTCGACCCGAACGTGTCGCCGATGTGCGGTAACAGTATTTGTCAGGACCGGCGTTTTCTCGTTCGCCATATGCCTGAGCTTGCCGCTTTTTTCCATTATCGCCACCTGGACGTTTCGACGCTGAAGATACTAGCGCAAATGTGGGTGCCCAGCTTAATCGGAAAGTTCGAGAAGACCTCGACACATCTGGCGCTCGCAGATATTCACGACTCTATACGGGAGCTGCGGTATTACCGCGAGCATCTCATCAACATGCCAGGTTGATTATCATGCTGAACTCAGTCGACTTCACTTGGGAATCGAGTCTAGAAAGAACTTCGGGCTCGCGCCGGTCATGCACGGTTGTTCAGGGCTTGGCTGTAATCGTACTGTGCGCGATCGCGAACGTATCGCTCGCGCAAACGATGTATGTGACTGACGAGCTCGTCATTACCGTACGTACGGGCCCCGGAACGCAAAACGCTATCATCCGCAGCCTCGGTAGCGGCGCGTCCGTTACTGTGCTCGAGGAAACCGACGACGGCAACTACGTGCGCGTGCGTACCGATACAGGTGAGGAGGGTTGGGCGCTTAGCCAATATCTGGTTGACACGCCCGTAGCGCGTAGCCAGCTCGACGCCGCGCAACGCAATCTGAGCCAGGCGCGCGATCGCGTTGCGGAGCTCGAGACCATCGTTACCGATCTGAGCGGTCAGCTCGAGACGATCACGCAACGTATGGAAGAGGCCGAAACGGCTGCGACGAGTCTTAATTCGGAGCTTGTCGACGTGCGCAGCGTGTCGGCAAACGCATTGACGATTCGAGATCAGAACGAGAGTCTGAGGCGGCGGGTCAACGAGCTCGATCAGCTCGTCAACGAGCTGACGGTTCAGAACGCGACCCTGGCCAGTCGGGCGACCCGCGAGTGGTTTGTCGTCGGCGCGGGTGTGTTGATTACGGGCATCGTGCTCGGGCTCGTCATTCCGACCCTACGGCGCAAGCGTCGTACCGACTGGTGAGCGAGCGACTCGCTCGGTAGCGGTGGGCATCTAGCGCGTGTGTTCGGCGAGATACAGCCACGTATCGAGCACGGAATCCGGATTCAGAGACATGCTTTCGATGCCCTGATTCAGAAGCCACTGCGCGAGGTCCGGGTGGTCTGAGGGTCCTTGTCCGCAGATGCCGATATATTTGTTCTGCGCGCGGCACGCCGAGATGGCCATGGCGAGCAGTTTGAGCACCGCCTCGTCACGTTCATCGAACAAATGGGCGATCTTGCCGGAGTCGCGGTCGAGACCCAGCGTGAGCTGAGTCATATCATTGGAGCCGATCGACATGCCGTCGAAGTGCTCGAGGAATTGCTCTGCTAGTAGGGCATTGCTCGGCAACTCACACATCATGATGAGCTTGAGATCGTCTTTGCCCCGTTCGAGGCCTTGCTCGGCGAGCAAGGCTACGACGTCGCGTGCCTCGCCGAGCGTGCGCACGAACGGCACCATGACCTGCACGTTCTTGAGGCCCATCTCACCGCGAACCTTGAGCATTGCCTTGCACTCGAGCTCGAAGCACGGTTTGAAGCCATCATCGATGTAACGTGAGGCGCCGCGAAAGCCGAGCATCGGGTTTTCTTCGTGCGGCTCGTAGCGCTCGCCACCGATGAGATTGGCGTATTCGTTGGACTTGAAGTCCGACAGTCGGACGATGACAGGGTTCGGCGAGAAAGCCGCGCCAATCGTACCGATGCCTTCGGCCAGTTTGTCGATGTAGAAGGAGACGGGATCGGCGTAGCCGGCCATTTGCTCGGCGATCAAGTTCTTCGTGGCCGAGTCTTGTCGATCGAGCTCGAGCAGCGCCTTCGGATGCACGCCGATCATGCGGTTGATGATGAATTCGAGTCGCGCGAGACCAACGCCGTGATTCGGGATGCCTGCGAACGTGAATGCGCGATCCGGGTTGCCGACGTTCATTGTGAGCTTGACCGGTATCTCCGGAAGGTTGGTGAGCTCGATGTCGGTCTGCTCGTATTCGAGCTTGCCTTTGTAGACGTAGCCTTCGTCGCCTTCGGCACAGGAGATCGTCACGTCCGTACCGTCCGGGATATCTTCGGTCGCCGAGCCGCAGCCGACGACAGCCGGAATACCGAGCTCTCTCGCGATGATGGCCGCGTGGCATGTTCGGCCGCCGCGATTCGTCACGATCGCCGATGCACGTTTCATGATCGGTTCCCAATCAGGGTCGGTCATGTCGGCGACGAGCACATCACCGTTCTGGATGAGGTTCATCTGTTCGATGCTATCGACCACGCGTGCAACGCCGCTGCCGACGCGTTGGCCAATGCTGCGCCCGGTTGTGAGCACCTCGGAATGCTCCTTGAGGGAGAAGCGGGTCATAACCTGTCCGGACCGGCTCTGCACGGTCTCCGGGCGAGCCTGGAGGATGTAGAGCTGGCCGTCGTTGCCGTCTTTGCCCCACTCGATGTCCATCGGACGGCCGTAGTGATTCTCGATGATGACGGCCTGCTCAGCGAGCGCCGTGACCTCCTTGTCGGTCAAGGAGAATTTCCGGCGTTGCTCGGCAGGGACCTCGATCGTCTTGACGCGCTCGGCAGGATCCTCACTGTAGATCATCTGGATGTTCTTGCTGCCGATATTGCGCCGCAAAATCGCATTGTTGCCGGCCGCGAGGCTGGGCTTGTGGACGTAGAACTCATCCGGATTAACGGCGCCCTGCACGACGGTCTCGCCGAGGCCATAGCTCGAGGTAATGAACACGACATCGCGGAAGCCCGATTCGGTATCGAGCGTAAACACAACGCCCGCGGCGCCGAGGTCACTGCGAACCATGCGTTGCACGCCGACAGACAACGCCACCAACCGATGGTCGAATTTCTGATGCACTCGGTAGGCGATCGCTCGGTCGTTGAACAGCGATGCATAGACTTCGTGAATTGCTGCGACGACTGCGTCGAGGCCACTGACGTTTAGCAGGGTCTCTTGCTGGCCGGCGAAGGACGCTTCCGGGAGGTCCTCGGCCGTTGCCGACGATCGCACCGCGACTTCGATGTCCTCGCCCTGCGTCAGCTCTTGCCAGGCTATTGTGACCGCGTCGCGCAGCGCCGGCGGGAAGGGTGCATCGAGGATCATTTGTCTGATCTGGGCACCGGCCTTTGACAGTGCGCGGACATCGTCGACGTTGAGCTTATCGAGAATCGAATGGATCTGGTTGTCGAGCCCGGCTTCGTCGAGGAAATCACGGTAGGCTGCTGCGGTTGTCGCAAAGCCGCCGGGGACCTGCACGCCGAGACCGCTGAGCTTACTAATCATCTCGCCGAGCGAGGCATTCTTGCCGCCCACGTGCTCGACATCATTCATGCCGCAGTCAGCGAGTCCGATTACGTATTGTTCCAAGCTATACTCCCGAGCCTTGACCCACAGTCTCGACTGATGAGCCCGGCATGCCTCAGCGCACAGTGTTTTTCGTCTCCGACCAGACGGGTGTGACCGCAGAAACCCTGGGTCATTCGTTGCTCACCCAGTTCGACGGCTTCGAATTTAGGCCGGTGACTGTGCCATTTGTGGATAGCATTGACAAGATAGAGCAGCTCGCGGAGCGCATTGACGCAGCTGTCGAGGAAAGTGGCCTGCGTCCGCTCGTCTTCACGAGCCTGGTCGACGAGAAACTGCGTGCGAGGCTGCTTGCCTGCAATGCGCTCATATTGGACTTCTTCGAGGCGTTCCTCTCGCCACTCGAGCAGGAGCTCGCTACGAAATCCTCACACGCGCTCGGTTCGCCGCACCGCATGGCAGACGTTGCGAGCTACAACTTGCGCATTGACTCGATCAACTACGCGATGGCTGCGGATGACGGGCATAGTCCACAGCACTACAGTCAGGCGGACGTGATCCTCACGGGCGTTTCCCGTTCTGGCAAGACGCCTACCTGTCTCTACTTGGCGCTACAGTACGGCATCTTCGCGGCGAATTACCCGCTTGCCGAGGAAGATCTCGAGTCGGGCCATCTTCCGGATGGGCTCATGGGCTTCAAGGAGAAGCTCTACGGATTGACGATCTCGCCCGAGCGGTTGCGCCAGATTCGCCTCGAGCGCCGCTCGCTCGGTCGTTATGCCTCAGCTCAGCAAGTCAGCTTCGAGCTGCGTTCTGCCGAGCGCCTGTTCAAGCGCTACAACATCCCGTACATCGACGCGACCCACTGCTCTGTCGAAGAGATAGCGAGCACGATCCTCAACGTTACAGGGATCGAGCGTCGCGTCCGACCGTGACGCGCATCGCGGATCAGTTGTCAAGTCTTTGTTTCTACAGGGGGCTTATGGCATGCTCGGATCATGGTCGACAGAGTTTGAGCCATGCTTGTAGACAGCCTAATCGTACCGGAATGTATCTATCGCCCGGGGAGCTTCTCCGGGCTCATGACTGTCTATGAGAGTAATTTCATCAAGCTGGCGAGGCTCGTCGCCGACCTCGACGATCTGAGCGCTGAGAGCTTGCGGATCTCCCGCAGTCCGCGAGATCTAGACCTGCACGCTGAGGTCCAACAGCGCGAGCCGTACACGACCACGCTCAAGCTCACGTACTGGTTCGAAGACGGCAGACCCGAGCTCGTGCCGGATCCGGATCTCGTCCTGCGTGTCTACCACGACGCGCGACTGGTCGAGGCGGTCGCCGGGCGCGAAGACCATCGCCATGCCAAGCTTCGCGAGATTGCGCTGCGCCATTCGTTGGAGCTCGGACGCCGTTGGCGTAACAACATCATGCTCAACAAGTGGTTGGACTATCTGCTCGAAATGGGCCACGCGTTTCCGTGATCCATCGCACAAACAACCCTTAGATCGACGGGCGAGGACAGGGCTAGGCTAGCGCCCCGATTCTTGCTCTGAATCACACTTTACATATCCTGTCAGCGCTATAGTGGCCGCCAGGTTGTGGCTCGGAGGAGCCCCGCACGGCTATGGCTGAACTCGCCACCTTGATCAAAATTCCCGGAAGGCAGTCCGAGCCGACGGACGAGGAGCTACAAAAGCTCTTCTCGAATCGCGCGACGGTCAAGCGGGAACTATCGGCATTGCGCCGGGAGCGCCATGAGCTGCTCGACAAGCTCAAGGAGCAGGAGGGTGCCATCATTCGCATCCGCGAGGAGCTCGAGAGCCTCGAGCGCTTGCTTGCCAACCCGCTCGCAGCCGCCAATGCCATGGTCTATTTCCAGCTTCGGCATCTCTGGCGTGTGGGTGCGCAGCGTGTCGAGCAATTCTCCAAGGAGTTGCGCGCGCAGCGTGAGCGCAAAGAGCGCGCAAAACTCCAGGAAGCCGCACTCCAGAAGCGTAAGCTTCGCCTCGACATTCTGAACGATAAGCTGCAGAGCCTGTTGATAAAGGACCGCAATATCGCGCATGAGCTCGAGACGCATCAGCAGCGACTCGATGCGATGAGCGGCGTTGGCCGGCTTCTCAAAGGGCGGACGGAAAAACGTCGCTTAACGGGATTGAACAACGGTCGAGAGGCATTGCAGCTGCGAATCGACGAGGTCAAGGATACCCAACAGAAGATTAACGCCGAGTCGCTGCCGGACATTTCGGGTTTATCGCTCGATAGCCGCCGGCTCATCAATCTCGCCGTGTTGGCGCTCGCGCAGGAGCTCGTGCTTCACTTCGCCGAGCACAACCTCGTGAACTTTGCGAAATCAGCCACCGAGAAACCGGTCGCGGACATGAAATTCGGCGATCGGCGCGATTGTGACCGGCTCGTCGAGCGGATTCGTGGACGCATTGGTGAGCTAGACGATCAGAAAGTGATGGCTGATGCCGTCAAGCTCAGAACAGATCACCTGCTGGCCGAAGTCAGTTACGCTGACGAAAAGACCTCTGTGCCTCTCAGCGAGGCATTTGCGGGGATACCGCCTGAGGTGCCCAGTGTGGCTAGCGACGGCGTAAAACGGCAACGGGCGAGCGACGCACCGCTGCGCGTCAACGTGCTTGCCGACGACTACTGGGATGTCCTGAAAGTCCTGCTCTAAGCTTCTCGTATCGATGGGGTCAGAGCAAATTCGAATTTACTCTGACCCCGCCGAGTTACTGCAGCGATACGATATCGGGACTGGCTGTCGCGGCCGGCGGAAAGGGCGCATCCAGCGCGGCCATGTCGGCAACGACGCCCGAGGCCTGCTCCAAAAGGATGTCTGGCGCCTCCGTAGAATCGAGATCCTCGATCGTCGCAAGCGGCTCTAGACCCAGCGCCGCGCGGCGCTCGTTCTCGCGCTTTAGCTGCTCCTGCTGCAACGCCTCGCGCTCCGTTTGACGGACCGTGAGATTCAAGGAGACGGTCTCGCGGTTTCGCAATGCACCGACCGCCTGGATGTCGTCTAGTAGATAGTTGAGGTCGGGGTCGTCGACGGCGCGCTCTTGGTAACGCGCTTCGAGCAGGCTGATGGATTGGTCCAGTGAACTTTCGGCGTCGAAGCCACTCGCCTCGCTGATCTGATCCCAGGGCAGTGCCGTATCGCGGGTGCTTTCACCGACGGTTTCAATATCGACGAGGGACGGCAGCTCGATATCCGGCTCGACACCACGATGCTGCGTGCTGCCACCCGTAACGCGATAGTACTTACCGATCGTCAGCGTGAGCTGTCCATAGCCCGGCGCTCGCATGAAGCGGTCGAGATTGAAGAGGTTCTGCACCGAGCCTTTGCCGAAAGTACGTTGGCCGATGACAATGCCGCGTTCGTAGTCCTGAATTGCGGCAGCGAATATCTCCGAGGCGCTTGCGCTGTAGCGGTCTACGAGCACGGCGAGCGGGCCACCGTATACTGAGCCCGGACTCGGGTCGTCGAGCACCTCTGTGTTGCCGCGCGTCTCGCGCAGTTGCACGACAGGGCCGCGTTCCAGGAACAGGCCGCTGAGCTCTCGCGCTTCTGAGAGGTGACCGCCGCCGTTTTGACGAAGGTCCATAATCAGACCGTCAATGCCTTCAGCTTCGAGTTCATTGACGAGCCGGGCGACGTCGCGCGTTGTGCTCGTGTAATCCTCGTCGCCGCGGCTGCGTGCGGCATAGTCTTGATAAAAGCTCGGCACGCGAATCACACCGATCCGGTAGGTTCGGTCGTCGCGTGGAACTTCGATGAGATTGCTTTTTGCGGCTTGCTCCTCGAGCTTAACCTTGTCGCGCACGAGCGCAATGATCTTCTCGGGCGTGCCCGGCACTGAACCGGCAGTGAGAACCTGTAGTCGCACGACGGTTCCGCCTGGACCACGAATGAGCTGTACGACGTCATCGAGGCGCCAGCCGATCACGTCGTCGAGCTCGCCCGAGACGCCCTGGCCGACGGCCGTGATCCGGTCACCAGGTTTGAGTTGCCCGTCTACGTGCGCCGGCCCACCGGGTATGATGTTCATGACGTTGACGTAGTCGTCCTCGAGCTGCAGTGACGCGCCGATGCCGTCGTAGGAGAGGCTCATCTGGATCCGATACTCCTCGCTGTTACGCGGCGACAGGTAGCTTGAATGCGGGTCCATGGTGTGCGCCATCGCGTTCATAAACGTCTCGAACACATCGTCCGCGGTCAGCTGGCCGACACGCCTGAGCACACGCTCATATCGCCCTCTGAGAATCTCGGTGCTCTCTTCCCAGTTCTTGCCCGTGAGGACGAGGCTCAGGCCGTCGTTCTTGACGCGCTTGCGCCAGATGTCATGCATCTCGGCCTCGGAGTTCGGCCACGGCAGTTCGCTGCGGTCGAAACGGAATTCTTCATCCAGCGTGAAGTCAGGCTCCTGGTCGAGCAGGGTGAGCGCATAGTCGATCCGTTCCTGCGTACGTGTACGAAACAGATTGAAGATCTCGAATATGGGCTCGAGCTCACCGTTGCGCGCGCGCTCGTCGAGCTCGTAGCGGTACCGACCGAAGCCGGAGATATCGCTGTTGAGGAAATACAGACGGTTGCCATCGAGCGTGTCGAGGTAACGATCGAGGATGGCTGACGAAAACGAATTGTCGATCCGCGGCCGCGAGTAGTGCAGCTCCTCGATGATTCGCGTGACGTTCTGGCTGATCTCAGAGTGCTTGTCGCCGATGGTGAGGTCGGCGATTGATTCGGTTGCGGCGCTTGCTGCGTAAGCCAGCACCAGGGTCAATACAGACCCGAAACACCATCGGATTGATTGCCTCACGGTCTCTCCTTAGGTCGTGTTACCGCCCGCGCGGCCGCGCCAGGTGGCGAGCCCCTAGTTTCCGGCGCAAATGCTAGCGAATCAAGGGGTTTATGACCAAAATTCCAACGCGGTCACGCTGAAGCGTGCCGCTCTGGGCAGTATCCGGGCTGTTCGATCCCGGCCACGGGCCCGCGATGTCGGACGTCCCGGGCCGTTTGCGGCTGGACCTCGGGCCTGGCAAGCGGGCCTGGACCGGCGCGAGGACGGCTCTGAGTCGGTCTCAGAGGGATTTCTTGGAAGGGGCTCGGAAATGGCCAACGGCGCATGCGCGCGGGCCGCTGGCGTCGTGGCGCGGCTTGTTGGGTGTCGGCTAGCTGCTGCGGCGTTTGTTGATGCGCTCCCAGGAGCCGCTGCGGTTGAATGTGCCGGTGTTGTACGGATCAAAGCCCGCGTCTGGGGGCGTCACGATATCGAGATCCGGATTGTCTAGGGAATCGATGGCGGGTGGCTTCGAGCTCGGGAAAGCTGGATTTCGGGAATAGGCTGTCTCGTTGCGCGAGCCACGCTGTGCCGGGCGGCGGGCTTGTCGACCCCCACCAAACAAGCGTTTGAACAGGCTGAGCATAATCCTTCGCACCTTGAGTTGATTCAGCCCCGCCGGCGTATTCGGCCCGCCGCGGGATCTTGATACATCATAATGCGTAGATAGCGTGCGGTTTATGTGATTTCTCGCGAATCTGTGACTGGCGTCACAGTACGGCCGCGACGCCGCGCTTTGAAGGCCAGCCGGACCAGCTGAATCGTTGCGTACGGGCTCAGGACGAGCAGCCAAGCGCCGAGTTCGAGCGAGAAAAAATCGGACCAGATGCTCGTGAGCAGACCCCAGAGCCCGGCCTCCGACTCGTAGTCGCCAACAATGCGTTGTCCAACCCAGTAGACGGCGAGCGGCAGGAGCAGCAAACCACCGCCGATAAGGCTCGACGCCAGTACGAGCTCTTTCTTTAGCGTTCTCGGCAGGTGCACTGTAGCTAACTCAGGCTAACCGTTGCCGCCGGCTTGATAGCGAAATTGCGTGTCGCCGACTGTGATGAGGTCGTTCGCCTCGAGATCTTGGCGCTCCACCTTCACGGCGTTGACGAATACGCCGTTCCGACTACCGAGATCTTCGATGAAGCAGCCAGTGTCTGTCGTCGTAATCCTCGCGTGCTCTCGGCTGACGTAGTGCGTCCCGATCTGGATGTCGCAGGTCGTGCCGCGGCCGATCGTTAGGGTCGTCTTATCGAGCGGATAGTCGGTGGGTGCTTCTGTGGTCAGGCAGACGAGCTTTGCCGGTTCGCGCGACGGTACCGTATCGAGCGGCTCGCGCTCGGTCTGCATCTGGTTTTCGAGGCTCCTGATGGCTGCTTCGAGCTCGGCAAGCCGGCTTAACGTCCCGGCGTCCTCGCCCTGACTCGCCTGTAGAATCACGGTCTGCGCAAGCTCGCGCCTGAGCTGCGCCGCGCGGTCCGCATCCGCAATTGGCTCGGGTTCCGACGTCTGGGGTGCCTCTGGGCGTTCGTCGACCGGCTTCCTGCGTTTGAGGGTTTCCAGCGCTTCGCCCAACTTCTCCCGCGCGGCGCGCGCACTGGCCGCCTCGGTTGCGGCGAAACTCTCGGCCTCGAGCTGGCGCTCGAGGCGCTGAGCAACCTCGATTTCGAGCTCTCGATTACGGATCGACTGCGCTGCGAGCTTCTCCGCCTGATCGTGCCAGACCGCGTTGCGGTTCTCGATGTGCTGAGAGAGGGCGGCGACTTCGTCGCGCAGCCTAGTTACGGTCGCGTCGTCGCCAACTTGCTTCGCGTCCTCTCGTGCGATCGCATGCTCAGTCTCGATCTCCTTGATCTTCTGCTCGAGCCCTTTGATCTGTTGCTCGAGGTCGTTCGAGCTGCGCTCGAGTCCGGCGGCTCGGTCGCGTTCGGACTCCAGCGCCGACGTGAGTTCGGTGATCGTGGTCTTGTGTGCCCGCAATTCCTCGGAATTGTGCTCGAGTGCCGTGCGTTGCTCGGCGATGGCCGCTTCCCGATCGGCGAGCTCGGCACGCAACCGGGAAAGTTCCGTATCTCGCTCCGACAGCGTCGCTTCGGTATCGCTCCAACGCGCTTGCAGACGCGCGAGCTCCGTTTCGAGCGTCGAGAGTCGCTCGTTGCGGGCGTCGAGATCTTTCTGCAAGCCTGCAGCCGCTGACTTTTCCGCGCCAGCGGATTGGCCCGCCTCGTCTCGCGGGTTCTGAAATCGCCCGGTGTCCTCTGCAGCGTCGGAGGGCTCATGCATCGATTCCGTGTGCTCGGCAGCCTCCCCGAGGATGACATCGGTCAGAATCGGCAGCTCATCCGTCGGATCGTTGTCCTGGAGTTCTTCGTCGGATGGATATGTCGACATAACAATAATTTACAGAGGAAATTTAAAGCTGTTGCAAGCTTGCCGTCGGGCTGATCCTGGTAGTTCGGGCGATATGTTAGAGCATGTGGCGGGCGATCTCGACGGTTCTCGTCACGTTCGTAATGGCAGAGTGGGTCAGTAGGCAGGCACGGTTCTGGATTTCGCCCAATCGCGAAGCGCAGTAACCGGCTCGGCCATGACGACCGAAAGCGGCCGAGTGCGGCTGAACTCTGCCAGCAGATGCTCGTCCTGCAATGGCTGTCCCATCGCGTGAGCGGTGTATAACGCGGAGACGACCCCTTGCTCGATCTCGGCGCCGGAGAACCCCTCGGTTGCAGTGACGAGCCGAGGCAGAGCGAAATGGGCGGCATCGATGCCGCGCGCACGCATGTGGATGCCAAGGATGTCCGCCCGCACGACCGGCTGCGGCAGATCGACGAAGAAGATCTCGTCGAAGCGTCCTTTGCGCACGAGTTCCGGTGGGAGCTCCGTGATGTCGTTCGACGTAGCGACGAGAAACACCTCCGATTGACGTTCGGCCATCCAGGTCAGGAACGTGCCGAGCACGCGCCGCGACGTGCCGGATTCGTCCTGTCCCGTCGCGATCCCTTTCTCGATCTCGTCGACCCATAGCACGCAAGGGCTCATGACGTCGGCGGTCTGCAGTGACGTGCGCAAATTCTTCTCGGTTTCGCCGTGGTACTTGTTGTAGAGCGCGCCGAAATCGAGCCGCAGCAGCGGCACGCCAAATAGCCCCGCCGCAGCCTTTGCGGCAAGGCTCTTGCCGCAACCCTGGACGCCGACGAGCAGAATGCCCCGCGGCGGGTCTAGCGTCGGCGGCTTGTCGCCAGCGAACGCCGTCTTGCGGCGGTTGAGCCAGACTTTGAGACTGTTGAAACCCGCCACATCGGCGAATGCGGCGGTCTCGTACTCGAAGCTCAGAATGCCGTCCTGGCTTAACAACTGATACTTCGCTTGCATGATGTCAGGGATATCGTCGTCTGAGATCGCACCGTCTTGATGGATCGCGTTACGGGCGAGACGTCGAGTATCGGCCAGCGTGAGGCCCTTTAGGTTCTTGACGAGCAGGTCCAGCGCCTTCGGGTCGACGCGGACCGCTGCTCCGGCGTGTTCAGCTCGGTATTCGGTAATGAGTTCCTCGATGGCCGCACGTGTTCGCTCAGGTGTCGGCGTGCGCAGCTCGAAGCGTGCCTCGAAACCCTTGAGCTCCGGCGGCAGCTGAATCTCGTGGCTGATCAACAGTAACGAGATACCTTTTTCCGCCGCCGTGATCGCAATGTCCTTGAGCATCCGGACGTTGACGGGGTCAGCCAGGAAGGGATGAAAGTCGAGCAGCGCATAGATCCCGGGACCGTTGACGGCACGAATATGACCTAACACGTCTTCCGGGGCCGCGTTGTGGCGCTGCGGCTCGAGGTCCAGGTCGAGCCGCTGAAGACCGTCGGTGATCGACCAGCGAAACAACGGCCGATACCCGCGTGCACCGGCCGCAGCGGCGATCTCGACGAGCACGGCGAGGATCCGGCTCTCGTCGGTTGTCTCGATTACGACAATCGGCGGGCCGGCTTTGAGAACGACTTCGAGATCGTGACGGTTATTCATGGCTCAGCGAGGTGGCCGCGTCGCTGGAAAGGCACGGGCGCGATTTCGCCCCGCAGTGTGCGCGGCGAGCGCCTGAGATTCAATGCTACAGGTCGCGTTCTCGGGGATAGACGCACCGGCGCGCGGTCGCACCCTGCGCCCGGATGGCGTTGCGTGCTAGCCCAGCTCGGGGCCGGCGCCGTAGCCGTATGGCGACGTCAGGAATTCTCTGAGCTGATCTGTGAGGCCACGACACGCTTGCGCCTGGGGTCGAGCGATCAGCGGTATCGGGATGATGATCGCAGGCATTACCGAGCGTCCACGGAAGTCCGCGTAAATCGTGCCAGCCGATTCGAGTTGCTCGATATCCCAGACGGTCGCATCGTAACGCGCGTCGTCCTCCCACCATGCCAGACCCATGCAGCCCGCACCGCCGACACCGGCTGCGCAGCTGATGCCGCCGCCGCTCGAGGTGCGCTCTGTCGAGCCATCGAGCCAGACGAGGAAACGCACGCCTGTGTCGCGTACGCGGTCCATGACCCCGGGCTTTTCGAGCAGTTCGGAAAGCTCCTCAGTGCTCAACGGCGCCATCGAGGGCTCGAACCATGGATAGAGGGTGTCTTCGAACGCCTGTGTGGGATGGACCTCGATGGCGTCCCTACCTCGGCCGAGCGATTCGCTGATGCATTCGACGAAGCCTTCCTCAGCCTCATGCGTCGCGTGATGCTTACGGGCGAGAACGACGACCTGGTCACCCTCGTTGATGACGACGTTCGTCTGCTTGTAGGGTTCCATGCGGGCTGTGACGCCACAGGCGCTCAAGCAGGCAATGCAGATCAAAGAGAAGCTGACGCGCTGGAGGGTTCTCGTGTTAGTCATCGTTCGTCCCTGTGGTCGAATCCTCGTTGACAAGGCCCGTGTCCTCGGTGGGGATCAGAAAACTGCTATCGGCCACCTGCACCTGATTCTGCCGTTCCCGAAGCCAGTATTCCACCTCGGGCTGTGACGGAAACTGCGTCGCAATCGCCGCGCCGACCTCTCGCAGGGCAACGACGGCAGCCTCGTTGAGTGAGCCTTCGCGGTCTCTCATGATTTCGGATTTTCCATAACCGCTGACCGGCCAGTCTACGATGAGGTCGCCGTCTGGCTCGTACAACTTGAGCCGGTACTGCATCCAGACCTCGGCGAAATTGTCGCGACCGCGGACCGGGACCTCGAACTCGAATCTTTCGAGCTCCGGCTTGATGACGCCGTCGTGCTCGGACTGACTGTCCGCAGTTGGAATTGCATCTACGGGCACTGTCATGAACAGCGTGCCGAGCAGCTGTTCGAGCATTACCCGATTTGCCGCGCCGAGCCTGATCGTCCAGGTGATCTGTTCCGGGATATCCTCGTGGTGCTCGTATTCGGTCAGCGTCTCGTCGAGCACGATGCCGACAGTCAGAGGTAACTGCTCGATGAGCGGTCTCGGGAACTCGGCGTCGACCTCGACTTGGGAGGCACAGCCGCCCAGGCAGAACAGCCCGAGAACAGCGACCGTGCTCCGGGCCGATATCTTGGGTCTGTAGCTCCTTATCCTAAGCATCATTGAGACCAGCGGCCTGAATCTCGTAGACCAGCACTACGCCGGTTGGTTCCTCCGCGTCGATCCCACCATACCACGGAATTGCGGGGTGGGGTGCCCCGACGACGTCCGATTTTCGCGACACCGACGGCACGCCACGTAAGCGTCTAGAATGTTAGTTCGTTCGTTTGTCTCGGATGGTTTCAATGGGCGGCTATCGCGCGCCTCTTAGGGAAATTCAGTTCTGGCTGGGGTTGCAGACGCGCTCCGGCGGCGCACCGCTGAACGACGGTGCCGTGCTCTCCGACGCTGACGTCAGCGCCGTGCTGGAGGAGGCTGCTCGCATGGCCGAGGAGTTACTGGACCCGCTCTATCGGCTCGCCGATGAGCAGGGCGCAGCGCTCGTGGACGGCCGGGTCCGGTTGCCGCCGCAGATCAAGGCTGCGTATTCACAGTTCATCGAGGCCGGTTGGGTCGGCTTGCCGGCGGATCCAGAATATGGCGGCCAGGGTCTGGGGCACGTGCTGGCGACGGCCGTCAACGAGATCTGGAAATCAGCGAACCTAGCGTTCTCGCTCTGCCCGATGCTGACACAGGGGGCCATCGAGGCCGTGCACAGGCACGGTAGCGACAATCTTCGCCGGCGTTTCTTGCCGAAGATGATCAGCGGCGCCTGGACCGGCACGATGAATTTGACCGAGTCGCATGCCGGCTCAGACCTCGGCGCCCTGCGCACAACGGCCGTGCGCGAGGGCGATCATTACAGGCTCAAGGGTCGCAAGATCTTCATCACCTGGGGCGACCACGATCTCGCCGAAAACATCATTCATCTCGTGCTGGCGCGCGTACCGGATTCGCCGCCGGGTGTACATGGGATATCGATGTTCGTCGTACCGAAGATACTCGTCGCTGAGGACGGCTCACTCGGGGAGAACAACGAGATTACGACTGCGTCAGTCGAGGCAAAGCTAGGAATTCACGGGAGCCCGACTTGCGTCCTGAATTACGGCGACGACAAGGGCGCAATCGCATACCTCGTCGGTGAAGAGAACCGGGGCTTGAGCTATATGTTCACGATGATGAACTCGGCACGGCTCGCCGTCGGCGTCGAGGGGCTCGCTATGGCCGAGCGCGCCTACCAGCAGGCGCTTGCCTATTCGTTCGAGCGTGTGCAAGGCAGCCGGCCCTGGGCCGACGAGCCGGTCGCGATCTTCGAGCATCCCGACGTGCGCCGCATGCTCATGTTCATGCGGGCGGGCACGGATGCGATGCGTGCCCTGAGCTATGCTGCGGCCGCGGATCTCGACGCGGGGGCGGCAGGCTCGATAAACGCACCCAAAGCGCTGGATCGTATCTCTGTGCTCACGCCAATCGTCAAGGGCTGGTGCACCGAACTGGGTCAGGAGCTCGTGTCGATCGGGCTTCAAGTGCACGGCGGCGCCGGCTATATCGAGGAGACCGGGGCGGCGCAGATTTTTCGCGACGTGCGCATCACGACGATTTACGAAGGCACGACTGGCATCCAAGCCAACGATTTAATCGGGCGCAAGCTGATCAGCGACGGTGGCACGGCTGTCAACGCCCTCCTGGACGACGTCGAGCGCTGTCTCGCAGCGCTCGATTCCACGCCCGACCGCCTGGTGGCGACCCGCGTTGCGCTGCGTCGAGGCCTCGAGGCCGCCCGGGACGTTGTGGCGGCCGTGCTCGAGGGTCATGAGGCCGATCCGAACCTCGCGGGGGCTACAGCCGTTAACTTCCTCATGCTCATGGGTACATTGCTCGGTGGCTGGCAGCTTGCTCTGGGGGCAGGCTTTGCGACTATGCAATTGGACGCCGGTGATGCGGGTCGGCCATTCCTCGAGGGCAAGCTCGTGACGTCGGAATTTTTCGCCGAGCATTTCATGCCACGGATCGAGGCGTATCGTGCCAGTGCAATCGCTGGAAGCCGAACAGTCATGGGCCTGACACGTGAGCAGCTCGAGCGTTCGTGACGAGCCACGTGCGTCTCGGTCCGATGCGCCGCGTAGACCCGATCGATACCCACCATCGACGAGATGCACATCGATGCAGTGTTACGTTAGTTGCCGCTGCCAATCGGGCCGTCTAGACTCTTGCGCACTTCTATGATGGCGTCTGTCGAGAATCCCGCGGGCTCGTCAGTTGAGCATGAAGATCAAGCCTTATCCGAGGAACCCGTTTCTTGACTCGCTCTAGTGCAACGATCGCCGGCATCGTCTTATTGGCCGTCGCAGGGACGGGCGCCTTCGTCATTTCTCGCGGTACCGGTGGTGACGGTCGCATGCTCGAACGCGGTGAAGCGCTTGCAGCGACGTATTGCGGCAGTTGCCATATTCAGCCGCAGCCGGACATTCTGCCGAAGCGCAGTTGGGAAGCAGCGCTGGGTTACATGGGGTACTGGCTCGGCATGCAGGACCTGAGCTTTCTCGCTGAGCACCCGGAATTTGCGCAGCAGAACGTTGCATCGCGCCACGAGGTGCTGCTTCGGGAGAACGTGTTTCCGAACGCGCCGTTGCTGACGGTTGCGGATTGGGAAGCGCTGCGCGGCTACTACGTGGCCGCCGCACCCGAGGCGGCGCTCGCGCAGACGGGTAAGCCGACGCTCGACTGGGAGCTGGCGCGCTTCGATGTGTTCAGAACGAGCTACCAACCGAGCCCGGTGGCGGTTACGACGCTCGTGCATATTCGGGAGAGCGGCCAGGAGGTCTATCTCGGCGACAGCGTTGCACGAACGCTGACCGTGCTCGGCAGCGATGGGCGTATCAAGGCCGGACCGCGGCAGTTTCGACCGGATATCACGCCGGTCGATCTGGAGTTCGTCGGCAGTACGGGGTATTTGGGCTCGATTGGCGATCTCATGTCGACGCGACCGCCCGAGGAGCGTCTCGCGCACATCTCCGCGATCGAGCTCGTCGACGACAGCATCACGAACGGGGCTTCCCGCGTCGTGCTCGATCGGCTCTATCGAATGGCCGATATGAAACCAGCAGACCTCAACGGCGACGGCGTGCTCGATTTTATCGTCTGCGGGTTCGGCGCAATCGCCGGTAATGTCTCCTTGCACGCATCCCAACCTGATGGCAGTTACACCGAGTCAGTGCTGCTGAACCTGCCCGGTGCCGTCAAGGCCGAGGTCCACGACTTCAATGATGATGGCTTGCTCGACATCATGCTGCTCGTTTCCGACGCCCGCGAAGGGCTGCACGTTCTCGAGAATCTCGGTGATGGCAATTTCGCTCAGAATACGGTTTTCGAAGCCCATCCGGCCTACGGCCATACGTATTTCGAGCTGCACGATTTCAATAGTGACGGGCGTATGGATGTGCTCGCCGTCAATGGCGACAATGTAGATTCCGATCCGTACAACACCCGTAAGAGGTACCACGGCGTGCGAATCTATCTGAATCGCGGC